>Ga0209043_1002409_pt1 | contig 9949 bp, 7 predicted proteins | sample SaaInlV_100m_DNA_3_FD_184654 | JGI IMG/M metagenome (GOLD analysis project Ga0209043, IMG submission 184654) | Marine microbial communities from expanding oxygen minimum zones in the Saanich Inlet - SI037_S4LV_100m_DNA (SPAdes) (version 2) | ecosystem: Environmental > Aquatic > Marine > Intertidal... | reverse complement strand
CGCTCCAAACTCCTCACCCCGGCTTCGCGGGTGAAGTCTTGAATAATTCTTTCGAGAGCTTTTTCGGAAATTTCTATATTCTTTTTAGTCAAACCATGCTCAGCGACTTTCTTCGGTACCAGAAACCTCTGGGCAATACCGAGTTTTTCCTGATCGGTATAACCGGGAAGATGCAGCACTTCCATTCTGTCCAACAACGGTCTCGGAATGGAATGCAATACATTCGCGGTACAGATAAACAAAACGTTTGAAAGGTCGTAATCGATTTCCAGATAGTGATCGTTAAAAGTTCCATTTTGTTCTGGGTCAAGCACTTCTAACAATGCAGAAGCCGGATCGCCACGAAAATCAGCGTTCATCTTGTCGATTTCATCGAGCATGAATACGGGATTATGCACTTCGGCCTTTTTCATGCCTTGAATTATTTTACCGGGCAAAGCACCGATATATGTCCGCCGATGACCACGGATCTCAGCTTCATCGCGAACGCCACCGAGAGAAATGCGGACGAATTTTCGGCCCATGGCGCGACCAATCGATTTACCCAGCGACGTCTTCCCCACACCTGGAGGACCCACAAGACAAATAATGGGACCTTTTATTTTTTTCACCAGCTTTAAAACAGCCAGATGTTCAGTGATGCGTTCTTTGACTTTTTCTAATCCATAATGGTCTTGATCGAGAACTTTCTGGGCTTCTGGAATTTTAATTTTATCGGTCCCTGCGGCTTTTTCCCACGGCAAATCTGCAAGCCACTCAATGTAAGTCCGCGCCACTGTGGCTTCTGCTGACATCGGCTGCATGAGCTCCAACCGCTTCAATTCTTTCTTGGCTTTCTCGTTGACCTCTTTCGGCATTTTTGCCTTTTTAATTTTTTGCTTTAACTCATCGAAGTCACTTTTAAATTCATCACGTTTGCCAAGCTCCTTCTGGATGGCCTTCATTTGCTCATTCAGATAAAACTCTTTCTGACTGTGCTCCATTTGTTTGCGCACCCGCCCATGAACGCGCTTCTCGATTTTGAGGACTTCCATTTCTGACTTAAGTATCCCCAGCAACTTGTTCAGGCGATCTGCAGGATTCAGCGTTTCCAACAACTCCTGCTTTTCCTGTGTCTGAAAAACTATATAGGAAGCAATGGTATCTGCGTAACGATGTGGCTCAAGAATGTTTGAGCTTGCGGCAACCGCTTCCAGCGGTATTTTCTGGTTGAGCTTGACATACTGCTCGAACACAGTCCCGACACTTCGCATCATGGCTTTTACATCGGCGGTGAGCTGATCATTTTCATGGATTCGATTGACCTCCACTTCAAAGTAATCGGGATTCTCTTTAAAGGTCTCGATACGGCCTCTTTGAAGCCCCTCGACCAATACTTTCATAGTGCCATCTGTCAGTTTCAATATCTGCAGAATATTGGCAATGGTCCCGATTTCGAAAATATCTGGCGGCTGCGGGTCATTGTTACTGGGATTGCGTTGAGCGGAAAGGAAAATGCTTTTTTGCTCTGCCATGGATTTTTCCAAGGCAAGCACAGACTTATCTCTGCCCACGAACAGGGGCAAAACCATGAACGGGAATACTATGATATCTCTTAAGGGGAGAAGCGGTAGAACGATTTTATCTGAACCCATAATACTAACTGGCCTGTTTCTTTTTCGCGTAAACCATCATGGGTTTTTCACCTTTGGCAACGACTTCCTCATTAATAACAACTTCTTCAACTTCTTTCTGCGAAGGTAGCTCGAACATAATATCGAGCATGGTTTCTTCCATCACGGCGCGCAAACCTCTTGCTCCGGTTTTACGTTCAACCGCTTTTTCGGCGATAGCTTTAACAGCACCATCCGTAAATTTAAGTTTAATATCTTCAAAATCAAACAGCTTTTTGTATTGTTTGACCAACGCGTTCTTCGGCTCGGTCATAACTTTTATCAGCGCTTCAATGTCTAATTCTTTAAGCGTGGCTACAGCTGAAAACCGCCCGACAAATTCAGGGATCAAACCATACTTGAGCAGATCTTCAGGTTGAATTTTTTCAAGAAAATCTTCTTGCTCCAACTCAACTTTGGAAACGATCTTCTGTCCAAACCCGAGGCTTTTTTTGCCGACCCGATTGCGAACAATTTCGCTCATACCCACAAATGCACCACCACAAACAAACAATATATTGGTGGTATCTACTTGCAGAAACTCCTGATGAGGATGCTTGCGTCCGCCTTGCGGTGGAACACTGGCAGTCGTGCCTTCAATGATTTTCAGCAACGCCTGCTGGACCCCCTCTCCAGAAACATCGCGAGTGATAGACGGGTTTTCTGATTTCCGAGAAATCTTATCGACCTCATCAATATAAATAATCCCTCGCTCAGCTTTCTCGACATCGTAATCGGCACTTTGCAGAAGCTTGAGGATGATATTCTCGACATCTTCCCCGACATAACCTGCTTCCGTCAATGTGGTAGCATCAACAATGGTGAACGGAACGTCAAGGATACGCGCCAGCGTTTGAGCCATGAGGGTTTTACCGGAACCGGTAGGCCCGATCAATAGCACATTGCTTTTTTGCAGTTCCACATCATCCATTTCAAGGTTGGAATCCACGCGTTTGAAATGATTGTGAACGGCAACGGAAAGAATTTTTTTGCAGCGCTCCTGATTAATAATGTATTGATCAAGATGACTGTAAATTTCTTTGGGCTTGAGCAAATGCTGAAAGTCATCACCCTTTTCCTGGGCCCATTCTTCCACCATGATTTCATTGCACAACTCAATGCATTCATCACAGATATAGACGCTAGGTCCAGCGATCAACTTCTTGACTTCTTCCTGACTCTTACCACAAAAGGAACAGCGGTAATTCCCGGTGGTTGTGCTTTTCTTTGCCATAAAGTCCTCGACCTTAACTCGGTGTAGTTAAAAATCCGTTTTACTTTTTATCTTTTTTCACTTCTTCACGGTTGCTGATAACACTGTCTATCAAGCCATAAGTTTTTGCTTCTTCTGCAGTCATATAATAATCGCGCTCAGTGTCCTTATTTATCTCGGCAATATCTTTGCCTGAGTGTTTTGCAAGGATACCGTCTAATATAGCTCGAATCCGGGAAATTTCTTTGGCCTGAATTTCGATATCGGTATGCTGCCCCTGAAACCCGCCACTAGGCTGGTGAATCATGATTCTTGAATGCGGTAGAGCAAAACGCTTTTTCGGCGCTCCAGCTGCAAGAAGCAAAGAACCCATGCTGGCGGCCTGACCAATACAAATAGTTTGAACATCAGGTTTGATGTATTGCATCGTATCGTAAATAGCCATCCCCGAACTGACCTGACCGCCCGGGCTGTTGAGATAAATATAAATATCCTGATCCGGCTCATCCGACTCAAGAAATAACAATTGCGCAATAATAAGGTTTGCCATGTGGTCGTCGATGGCAGTACCGATGAAAATAATACGGTCTTTTAAAAGGCGCGAATAAATGTCGTAAGACCGTTCACCGCGACTGGTTTGTTCTACAACAATGGGTACTAATTGGTTGTGAATGGAATTCATTTTTCTCTCTTGATTAGGACTTCAGGTAAGATGAACCACCCTCTGAAACCGAATAGGAATCAGAAAGGATTATTGGCTTGTAAGTCATTTAGAAATAGTTAGATAACTAAAGACAGATTGACTATTAATTATCTGCAATTAAATCTTTTCTGTCAACCATTACTTCTTTCAACGTCATTTTTTCAAGGGCGGAATTCAGGGTCTTATCGCGTTTCATACGACTGTGCAAACGCGCAAGCACACCGTTCTTTTCCCATTCCTTTTTCATTTGCTGCAGGTTGCCCCCACCCCCTAATAACTGGGCCATATTTTGCAATTCTTGATCCAACTCCTCTGGAGTGACCTCCAATTCCAAGTCACGAGATAATTGATCCAAAATCAACTCTTCTCGAAGAGCTTTGACAGCAGGTTCCTTATATTTTTCAATCAGCTCGGGCGAAACTTCTTCTTCATGATCGTGGTCGTGGTTATGGTCGTGACCATGATCATGTGCAGCTTCTTTCCCTTGCTTCTTATTGGCCTGGTCAGACATGAACTTGACCTGCTCTTTGATCAATCCTTCGGGTAATTCGACCGGGTTTTGCTCGGCAAGCTTATCCGCAAGTATTTTTTTAGCGGACTTTTTAGCTTCATCCCGCTCATAACTCTCCAATTCAACCCGGACTTTAGCTTTCATGTCTTCCAGACTTTCATACTTCTTTTCAGTATCCAATTCGCGTGCGAAATCATCATTCAGCTCTGGCAGTTCCTGCACCTGAATGCCTTTCAAGGTGACATTGAAATCGACATCTTTGCCAGCGATTTCCTTACCCTGGTAATCCTCTGGCACCTTCACCTGAATCTCGCGGGTTTCCCCGATCGTCATGCCGACCATGCCTTTGTCCAAACCTTCGATTAGCTGACCCGATCCAACCCGAATGGCCTGATCCTGAGCTGTTCCACCCTCAAAGGGCTGGTCGCCCATTTTGCTTGTGAAATCGACTTTTATCAGATCATTTTCCTCCACAGGACGATCCGTGATCTCTATGGTTTTTGCTTTTCTTTGACGGAAAGTCTCAATGGTCTGGTCAACTTCTTCATCCGTGATACGGGGCACTTTCATCTCCATCTCCATCCCCGAATAATCCTGAATATCGACAGTCGGCAGCACTTCCAGCGAAGCGGACACAGAAATATCGGTACCTTCCTCTGCATTGACTTCCAAAAGATGCGGTTGGCCAATGGCACGTAATTCTTTTTCAGCGATAGCCTGATTCAGACGATCACTGATGAGGTTGCTCAACACCTCTTTTTTAACATCAGGACCAAACTGCTTTTCTAACAGAGAGGCAGGAACTTTACCTTTACGAAAACCCGGGACTTTAACCTGTCTCCCCAGCTTCTGATAGTACTTGTCCACTTCCTTTTTGTAATCCTGATGAGGAACTACAAATTTAATTTTCTTATTACAGGAATCAACATCTTCAATTTCGATCTTCATATTTTTCCAAAAGTTTAATGATTAATCACTCAAGGTGGGGACCATAGATCTATTCCCGTCAGATTAAAAGGGACCGTTGAACTTTTTACAATTAGCTTGAACCCTCTCCACTAGGGAATGCCGGTGGAGGGACTCGAACCCCCACGCCCGAAAGCACTAGTTCCTAAAACTAGCGTGTATACCAATTTCACCACACCGGCAAGCTTGCTCGGGAAAATATAGCACTTTATATGGTAATCAGTCGAAAGAAAAGCTCTTGTTTTAAGGAGAGGTTTTTAGTTTTTTTCTAAGAAATTGATAATAGGTCAGTTTCTCCAATCCAATTACCATCAGGTTGAGCTTTTCTCAATGGAGATTTTTAATTCGGTGTTGTCATAATCAACAATCAGGGTTTCCGGTTTAAATGGAGGGCTAAAAAATGGAAACCACAACGTTTCTTACGGCAATGATGGCCGGAATCTCCGCATTGGGGTTCTTAGGTTATTTCGACTCTGGTTTGTTTGACTAGGTCAGCTTTATCTCGGCCCGCTTGGTTTCTCCAAAAAAATTCTCTCCTAAATTTTCTGCGAACGAATCAAAAGCGGGCGAGATCAAATTTCGAATTTATTTTTGAGCAAGTTGAATTTTCCAAGGGGGAGGCTAAATTCTTTGAACAATGAAATAGCCTTCAAATTGGCAACTTAAAACATCTGTCACCCAAAAAACAACTACCCCTCTTCCATCTCCGACTGGAGGGCGGAAATATCGTCCTGAAGTAGAGTGTAATCAATTTCGAGTTTATCGCAATATTTTCGCAGGAAAGAGTGCATTATTAAGACACAATGCCACTCGTCAAAAATCTCATCACTTTTCTCGCAGAATTTTTCATACTCCGAAAAACCTTTCTCTATTGTTTCCAATAGTTTTCCAAATCCAGCTAGCTCATCCATTTCTGAATAGGTCGCATCCAGATCTTGGTCCCAGAAGGTTTCATCGGATTGTTCAGGATTGATAGAGGCTAAATATTGGTCTTCGATCTGGCTGAAATCTAAATCGATCTGCTTGCAATAACTGCGCAAATTGTTGAAAGCAATGAAAAGACATTCATAGCCACTGACATCGATTTCTTCTTCGCTATTCAGTTCAGAAACATCTTCATCCACCCAGTCAAACATTTCAAAAAAGGCATCGAGGTTAGATTGTTCTTCCGATGATGAGCCCTTGGTATCCATAAACTTACCTATCTATAATGAGTGGTTTTCGGTCTTTTGGGGTCAACACGGTGTTTGGCGGATAATAACCTTTCGGCACTATCAAGTTAGGGTAAACCCAGGTGTCTTTACCCAACAATGTTCCCGGACAAAGAACCGCGTTACACCCAATCTCGGCATGATCTCCGACCACAGCCCCTAGTTTTTCCATACCGGTCTCAAGATCCGCAGACAGAATCTGAATAGGATGGATAAAACCTTTCTGCTTTTCTTCCCTGCTACGAAACTGCAAGTTCGCCAGTTTCGATCCGGCGCCCATGTTGACATGGCGACCCAAAATACTGTCACCAATATAATTGAAATGCCCTGCCTCACTATGATCCATCAGAATACTGTTTTTAACTTCTGTCGCATGGCCAATCACACAACCTTCACCAGCAAAAACATTTCCGCGAACATAAGCTCCTTGCCGAATATCGCAGTTCTCGCCGATCACCGTCGGACCTTTAATTATTGCCGATGGTTCCAACCGGGTACCCGAACCAATAAAAATTTGCAGCTCTTTTAAATAAACCGCCTGATCCAGTTTTATCCATTTCTGTACGAATAATCCCTTTTCACTTTTATCAAAACAGACACCCTCCAACTCCGTTGAATAGGAATCTGTTTTACTTTGCATCAGCGATTGCAATATCGAATCGAGATTTTTTAAAGGATCCCAAACTCGGTCAACCCCGAAAAACAAAGTCTTATAAGGCTCTCGATCTATATCTGAAAAAAATAGGGACAAGTCTTGCATAGTTAATTTCCTACATACCATCTCCCAAGTACGGTCAAGCGAAAGCCTTTGGAACTCATTTCAATGAGTCCCTGTTTCTGCATTTCAGTGACCAGTCGGGTTTTGGAATGTTTTTCAATTTCTAAATCTTTTTCATTCAAGGGCTGCGATGCAAGCTGGCTAAGCACATCCAATTCCAGTTTGTAAAAATGATGATCGCAATTTTTTAAGGCGGTGAAAAGTGTTTTTATAGTCTCTTGTCCCATTTTTTTCAAGTTCGCGGCATCCAATTTACTTCCTCGAAGATTGATGCTGATTTTATTTTCGGTGCCGGAATTTCTCACAAAGATACCCGCTTTCCCAGCTGATAATGAGATATATAACATATCGGGATCTTCAGGGAAAATTCGAGTCGCAACTTGATAGCTTCTTTTTTTAGCCGCACGTATAAGAGTTTGTTTTACTTTTCGCCATACTATGGAGCCGCTAAAAAATAATTCCTGATTAATGTAATAAACATAAAGAGTGCCCTTAAAACCTGGAGCAAAGGGACGACTTATCTTATTGTAATATTTTTTTGGGGAAAAATTAAGATATTCGGTCGCCACCAGAGTGTTCAAAGCACTTTTAATCCCATTGCCAGAATAAATCGATACGGCTTCTCCATCAGGCCGAATAAATTGTGACTCTGTAATATTATGTCCGGTTTCTTCACTGCCAACGGCCAGAATAGGGTTAGAATCTTTTTTCTGCCCGCTTTTTTCACCTAGAATTCTGGCAAGTTTTTTTAGCGAAGCAATACTTGTTATACCCGTTTTTTTCAGCTTCTTTGCTTCACACTGGAATACCAGACGTTTTTGTTTTGGACAATCGCGATCTTTTGATTTTTGTTCTAACTGTCTTAGCAGGACTTTAAGGAGAATCCATTTGTCACCTACAGCGGTCATCTCAGATTCCAATCCCATTTTTTCAGCAGCGATTGCCGCATTGAGATCGCTCTCAACGGTATTGATATACAAAGAGCCTTTATATTTTTCTGGGAACTGGGTCGACAGATGTTTGGCTTGCAAAATAGCCGTTTCATCGCCACTCAACACCCAAAGCAGGTCTTTAAAAGGATCATATTCCAACATAAAAAACCGATCGGCATCGGCATCGAAGATGGTTGCTACGGCTCGCATTATTCCTTTGCGCAAGGAAGATTTGTGTTTACGACCTACTTCAAAAAGTTTAACAACGGCTTTGTGACGATAAAAATACCCGCCAGGATTTTTTATCTGTTCGGCAGTGATTCGGTCTCGGCCTTCGAGATCGGCCACACCAGAAAACACGTTCACATCCCCATTTAATTTTCCGTTGACCTCAAATACTTTCCCAACTCCTGCCTGAGTAAAAATTTTCTTGGCGATGCCCGTGAGCGAGCCGTTGGTAGGGTCGACAACCAGCACCACGTTTTTAAAATTGATAGATTCATCAATCCACGAATTTTCGGGAGCCAGAGTGAATCCGCTAAAAAGCTCCAGAGCATTTCCTCTGCAATCTTTACGCTTCCCCTTTAACGATACGTTTTTAATGGCTGAATATTTTTGCGGCAAAATAAAACGAGTCAATCGAGAATCGTCGGACGGCAGAGGTTTCATGCCGCGATAGCGGGAAAAAAGTTTTATTCCGTTCTGGTCATTGGGGTTATGCGATGCCGTTATCATAATGCCGCAATCGGCTTTTTGGTGCAGCATGAAAAGCGGCACCAGTGGAGTTGGCACAATACCAAGAGTCAGGGCATTGCCCCCTGCTTTAAGAATTCCCTTGATAACAGCTTCAATAAAAATTCCCGACGGGTCCCTGGGGTCCCATCCCACCACAACATTTTTTGGGATTTTTGGTCCTGGTAGATTTTTAATATGCGAATAGGCATACAGCTCCATGAATTGCTCTGTGATCCAGCCCTTTTCCAGAAACACTTGTTGCGGAGTGAGTCCTTTGCATTCGGGATTATTGGAGAGCTTTGTTTCCCGGCGTATACCATCGGTGCCTTGAAGTCTTTGTCTGCCAAGCTTATTCATAATAGCGATGAAATTGAGTTGAAGAAAAAAAGAAAAATGAAGAATACCACATACCTAGATAAAGCATGCACTTTATGGGAGGCACTCTTTTGAATGGGGGAGGGAAAACGGGCAAGCTGTATGTTTACAAAAACATTCCAGACCGGGTAGTTTTTATTAATCAGGTAAGGGATCGAGCCATGGCCTATAACGCTTTTGTCAAAAAAGAAACCATCAACGCCATTATTCGAACTTCGAGCGAAAAAGTCGAGGGGTAAATTTTCAAGCTCCCAAACAATCGACTTTTGGATATGTTAAATGAGGGGGAGGAGAGTTTTATTCCAGTGATCGATGCCAAAGTCTTTTGCCTAGTCACCGGGAATGTTTTATTTTAATCCTAATTTCTTGCGGTCAATAAACAACATTTTATTCTGATTGCGGATCATCTGGTCGCCCAATAAACCCTCAATTTTGGGCAAGAATTTCTTCAGGAGAGGCGAAAAAATTAAAACCTGATTTTACTTCGCTTCAATCTAGAAATTTCCATCTCTTTCTCTGCTTATCAAAAAATTGACAGGTAATGGAAAAAACTTCCGATTTTGACCCTGAATGGGGTGTTTTCGCCCACACCAAAACTAATAAGATACTTTATTTATAATGACTTACACCATCATCCTCGTAGGATGCCCTTTGGCATAGTCCTTGCTCTTAATAATAGTGAATTAATGTACCTGAAAGACTTGTAATTAAAGGATTAACTACCCATGCAGTTTATTTTTAAAAAGATCTATTTTTCTTCCGGGTTTGTCCGAAGGTTTGGGCTAGCAAATTAAAGCGTAAAACTCCATGAAATCAGGGAAGTAATTTCGATTGGAACGGCAAGTGTGCAGCGGAACCTTTTAGGGCTCAAGC
>Ga0209043_1002394_pt1 | contig 9988 bp, 7 predicted proteins | sample SaaInlV_100m_DNA_3_FD_184654 | JGI IMG/M metagenome (GOLD analysis project Ga0209043, IMG submission 184654) | Marine microbial communities from expanding oxygen minimum zones in the Saanich Inlet - SI037_S4LV_100m_DNA (SPAdes) (version 2) | ecosystem: Environmental > Aquatic > Marine > Intertidal... | reverse complement strand
CGAGGAGACGGTACTCACCGGCAAAGTACCGTACCCGGTCGAGCGCACGTTACTGACTTCCGGCATGACGCTGGCCGGCGTCGAGTCGCTGCACCGGGGGCAGGTGCCGATCGCCACGCCGCAAATGGCCGTGCGCTACTCGGTTGGCCCCGAATCAACTTTTTGGCGGGACTAAACCGATTCATTTCATTGAAAAAAAGGCAGTTTTGGAGTACCTCTCCCACGTGGATCGCACTCTGACTTTGCTCGCCTCGGTGTTCATGGTGGCTTTTTCGACGACGGCTGCCGAGACGCCCGTGGATTTTTCGCGGGAAATCCTCCCCATCCTGTCGAATAAATGTTTCATCTGCCACGGGCCGGACTCGAGGAAGGAGGATCTGCTGCGGCTCGACTCGTTCGAGGGCGCAACGAGCGATCTCGGCGGCTACAGGGCAGTCGATCCCGGTGACTTGGCCAAGAGCGAAATCATCGCCCGCATCCACGACGCGGACGACCCCATGCCGCCGGAGGATGCCGAGAAAACTCTCACCGCCGCCGAGCAGGCGCTGCTCAAGCGCTGGGTTTTGCAGGGCGGCGGCTACACCGAGCATTGGGCGTTCGTGCCGCCAACCAGGCCAACGCCGCCCAGCCAGGATCACCCCATCGATGCTTTCATCGAGAATCAATTCACCGGCGACATCGACTTCGCCGCCGAGGCGGACAAGCCGACGCTCGCCCGCCGGCTCGCGCTCGTACTGACCGGCCTGCCGCCGTCGCCGGAGTTACTCCAGTCGTTTTTGGACGACGGCAGCTCGAACGCCTACGATCAGTTGGTCGAGCGGCTTCTCGCCGATCCGCGTTATGGCGAGCACCAGGCGCGCTACTGGCTCGACGCCGTGCGCTACGGCGACACGCACGGGCTGCACCTCGACAACAAACGCGGCATCTATCCGTACCGCGACTGGGTCGTGCGCTCTCTCAACAGCAACCAGCCACTCGACGAGTTCATCGAGTGGCAGTTAGCCGGCGATCTGTTGCCGGAACCGACGATGGAGCAGCGTATCGCCACCGGTTACGTGCGGATGAATCCGTCCACCGCCGAGGGCGGCGCGATCCCGGCGGAGTTTCAAGCCAAGAACAACTTCGACCGAACCGAGACGCTCGGCACGGTGTTCCTCGGCATGACGATGCTCTGTTCGCGTTGCCACACGCACAAGTACGATCCCATCGAGCAAACCGAGTACTATCGGTTGCTCGCGTTTTTCAACAACACCGCTGAAGGGCCGCTCGATGGCAACAAGTATGAATACGGCCCCACGCTGAAGGTGCCCGCAAACCAAGCCGCGTGGGCCGCGTGGACACAGCTCGAGTCGGCGCGCGACCGGCTGTTGGCTAAGGCCGGGGCCAAGCCGGGTGAGTCGCTCGCCGACTTGGCCAAGCCGGAAGGCCGCCTGGCCAAGCTTGGTTTGCAGGCCGAGGCCGGGCAACTCATCAAGCAACGCACCGACGCCACGGCCAAATTCACCACCACGCTCATCGCCAGGGACTTGGCCAAGCCGCGCAAAACCCGGCTACTCGATCGCGGCGAGTACAACCTGCCCACCGGTGAGCCGTTGCAGCCGGACGTGCTCAAGGTGATGAATCCCTTTCCGGAGGGCGCGCCGCGCAACCGGCTTGGCCTGGCCAGGTGGCTCACCAGCCGCAAGCAACCTGTCGTCTCCCGTGTACTGGTCAACCGCATCTGGCAGCGTGTCTTTGGCGCAGGGCTGGTCCGCACGCCGGAGGATTTTGGCCTGCAGGGGCAGCAGCCGACCCATCCGGAGTTGCTCGACTGGCTGGCCGTCGAGTTGCACGACAGCGGCTGGGATCTCAAGCACATGTTGCGGCTGATGGTGAACAGCCGCACCTTCCGCCAAGGGTCCGCGCTGCGCGACGGCGTGAACGATCCCGAGAACAAACTCTGGGCTCGCGGCCCGCACTACCGGCTCGACGCCGAGGTGCTGCGCGACATCGCTCTTTGGGCCAGCGGCCTGCTCGATCCACACATGGGCGGTGAAGGTGTGAAGCCGTACCAGCCGGCCGGCCTGTGGAAGGCACTCGCCCATCCCGGCAGCAACACGAAGCAATATCAACAGGACAAAGGCCGGATGGTTTATCGCCGCAGCCTGTACGTTTACTGGAAGCGAACCAGCCCGCACCCGATGATGATGCTCTTCGACGCGCCGAGCCGCGAGACGAGTTGCGTGAATCGTTCGCGCACCAACACGCCGCTGCAGTCGCTTGGCCTGTTCAACGAAACCCAGCGCATCGAGATGGCCCGGATGTTCGCTGAGCGACTGCTGAAAGAACGCACCACCGACACTGAGCGACTCGATCTGTGTTTCACGCTGCTCGCCTGCCGCGAGCCGAGCGACGCCGAACGCACCGCCTGCGTCAATCTGCTGCAAACCATGCGCACCCGCTACGCCGACGCTGACAAAGAGGCTTTGGCGCTACTCGGGACCGGCGAAGTGCCCCGCGATAAATCGCTCAACACAACCGACCACGCCGCGTGGACACAACTCTCCGTAACCCTCCTCGCCAGCGACCTGGCGCTGATGATGTTTTAAAATGAACCCAATCAAAGAATCCGAATTGATGATGACACGGCGGCAGTTGTTTGGTCGCACGGCGCTTGGCCTCGGCACGGCCGCTTTGGCCAATGTCCTTGGGCCGGATTTACTCGCCAACTCCGCTCGGCAAGCGGGCAGCACGCACTTTGCGCCCAAGGCCAAGCGTGTGATTTATCTTTTCATGAGCGGCGGGCCGAGCCATCACGATCTCTGGAGTCACAAGCCGAAGATGCGCGAGATGTTCGGGAAGGATCTGCCCGAGCACGTCCGCGATGGCCAGCGCATCACCGGCATGACGGCCGGACAAAAGACGCTGCCGGTCTGCCCGAGCAAATACAAATACACGAGGCACGATAACAACGACCAGGGCGTGTGGGTCAGCGAGTTGCTGCCGCACACGGCCAGGGTGGCGAAGGAACTTTGCGTCGTGAACAGCACCTTTACCGAGGCGATCAACCACGACCCGGCGATCACGTACATCCAGACCGGCAGCCAGGTTCCCGGCCGTCCCAGCCTCGGCGCCTGGCTCAGCTACGGGCTGGGTCGCGTGAACGAGAACCTGCCAGGCTACGTTGTCATGCACGCTCGCTCCAAGTTCCCCGAGCAGAGCTTGTTCAACCGGCTTTGGGGAACCGGCTTCATGCCGTCCGAGCATCAAGGTGTGTTGCTGCGCAGCGAGGGCGATGCGGTGTTGTATTTGAAAAACCCGGCCGGCGTCACGGGCAAAGATCGCCGCGCCCAGCTCGACACCTTGGCTGCGCTTAACCAAGCGCATTACAAACAGTTCGCCGACCCGGAAATATTGGCGCGCATCCAGCAGCACGAACTGGCTTACCGCATGCAGACCTCCGTGCCGGAGTTGATGGATCTCTCAGGCGAAAGCGACTCGACGTTTCAGCTGTACGGCGAAGAAGCCAAGAGCGCCGGCTCCTTTGCCGCCTGCTGCCTGAACGCCCGCCGACTGGCCGAGCGCGGCGTGCGTAACATCCAGATTTTCCATCGCGGCTGGGACGCGCACGGCAGCCTGCCCAAGGAACACGAGTCGCAGTGCAAAGACATCGACCAGGCCAGCGCCGCATTGATCACCGACCTCAAGCAGCGCGGTATGCTCACCGAGACACTGGTCGTCTGGGGCGGCGAATTCGGCCGCACCTCCTACTGCCAAGGCAAGCTCACCGAGATGAACTACGGGCGCGACCATCACCCGCGCTGCTTTACCACATGGATGGCCGGTGGCGGCATCAAGCCCGGTATCACCTATGGCCGAACCGACGATTACGCATACAACATTACCGATGCCGATGGGAACATGATTAGGCCAACCAAGGACAAGTGGACGCCGGGCACCATGCACATTCACGATCTCAACGCGACCATCCTCAACCAGATGGGTATCGACCATCGGAAACTCACCTACCGATATCAGGGCAGGGACTTCCGCCTGACCGACGTCCACGGCCACGTCATCAAAGACCTCATCGCATGAGCAATCCAAGCACCCCCACCGCCTTTTCGCCCCCCGATCGCCTCCTGCTTGGCCCCGGGCCGAGCAATGCAACATCTTCCGTTTTGCAGGCCATGCAGCGGCCACTTGTAGGTCATCTCGATCCCACTTTTATCGGCATGATGGAGGAGATCAAGTCGATGCTGCGGCACGTTTTCCAGACTGAAAACGAGATGACGTTTCCCGTCAGCGCCACCGGCAGCGCCGGGATGGAGGCCTGCTTTGTCAATCTACTTGAGCCAGGTGACGAGGTGGTGATCGGTGTCAATGGCGTGTTCGGTACACGCATGTGTGACGTGGCCGAACGCTGCGGGGCCACCGTCAACAGGGTCGAGGCTGAATGGGGCACGATCATCGAGCCGTCAGCTATTGCCGCCACACTTGAGGGTTGCAAGCCCAAGTTTGTGGCAATTGTTCATGCCGAGACTTCCACCGGCGCGCTCACTCCTGTTGAGGAAATCTCGCGCCTGGCTCACGACGCCGGCGCGCTGTTGCTACTCGATACCGTGACGTCGCTTGGCGGCTGCCCGGTGGCCATCGACGACTGGCAGGTCGATGCCGTTTACAGCGGCACCCAAAAATGCCTGAGCTGTCCGCCGGGGCTAGCGCCTGTCTCGTTCAGCCCGCGGGCGATGGGCGTCATCACCGGCCGCAAAACAAAGGTGCAAAGCTGGTACCTCGACGTGAATTTCCTCGCCAGCTACTGGGGCTCCGAGCGCGTGTATCATCACACCGCACCGATCTCGATGAACTACGCGCTCCACGAGGCGTTGCGCTTGGTTTTAGAGGAAGGTCTTGAGGCGCGCTGGGGCCGGCACCAACAGGCGCACGAGACCCTCAAGGCCGGCTTGGCCAAGCTGGACCTATCAATCATCTCGCAGGAGGGACATCAGCTTTGGCAGCTCAACGCCGTCGGCGTGCCGGACGGCACCGACGAAGCCGGCGTGCGGGGGCGGTTGCTCAGCGACTTCGGTATCGAGGTGGGTCCCGGCCTCGGCCCGATGAAGGGTAAAATATGGCGGGTCGGCCTCATGGGCCACAACGCCACCCCGGCCAACGTCAAACGCTTCCTCGACGCGCTTGGCCAATGTCTCGGATAAGAGCAAGCGCTTGGCCAAGTAGCTTCAGTGCATCTCGACGTCGCAGGTGCCGAGCCCGCCCCGGTAGTAGTTGAACTGGACGTTCGGGTGGTCAGCAAGCAGCGACATCGGCACGCTGCTGTCGGTGATGCCATTGGAAATCATCAGCGCCGTGAGCCGTTGGCCAAGCGGGTTGTCGTGCGCGCCGGCGTGCCAGATGCTGACCTTCTCCGACTGCCATGTTTCGATCGGCCCCACGGTGACGGCGCGTTGCGGCACCATGGTGATGTTGCCGCCGCCAGAGGTGCGGGCGTTTTGCGCCAGCGTGATCGGGTGCAACTCAACCACGCGCGTGGCGAGTTTGCGGTATTCCTCCGGCGTCAAAGGTGCATCGGTATACTCCCCCTCGCGTCGCAACGGATCGTTGAATGCCCAGTGCTTGATGTCGCCCTGACCACCCTGCATCACCGCGCAGCGAACGCCGTCCCAGCTCTCTCTATAGGCCGTCGTGTCGGCCTTGGGAAAATGCAGATTTTTCTCCGGCATTGTCTGGCCAGGCAAAATCCGGTCGAAACACAGTTCGCGATCCGCCCGCTCGAACGACAACGGGTGGTCGGTCGGCACTTCGCGGCCGTCGTCACCAACCCATTCATCCATGCCCCAGAAATGCGAGTGTTGCAACGACAAGCCAAGCTCGTTAACCAAGCGGGCGACAAGTGGCAGTTGCTCGGTCGGCCCAATCGGACCGCAGATGCCGACCGGATTATCCGCAGTCGCCTCACGCCAGGCATGGATATACTCAAGCGCCTCGGCCAAATAGAAATCCTCCAGCGTATCGTACATCACAACGCGAAAGCTGGGACGCGACAATTGCTGAATGTCATTTGGCGTGAGCGCCGCTGCGTCACTGATGAGGTCGTCCTCGAGCGTGGTGTAGTCCCACCAGTCGGGAGCGATGGAACTGAGCTTTCGCGGCATGGATTATCGGGCGCTACGGTTGATCGGTTCGTCCACCACGAGTTGACCCGGGAAGGCACCCGGCTTGGAGCGCGACTTGAGGCGCTTGTTCTGTGAGTTGCCCCTTGGCTGGTTGAGCGGGATAAACATCCCACCGCTCTCGGCCAGCATTCCGTACAGCTTGTTTTCCATCTCTCGAACGACCGGTTTGAGCTTGGAATCGGCGATGAGGTTCTTGGTTTCGCCAGGGTCGCTGCGTATGTCGTACAACTCGTCGGTGTCCCAAAGTCCGTAGTAGGTGATGTACTTGTAGCGATCGCCGCGCAACGCAAACACCGTGGGCGATTGCGGGAAGTTTTTCTCCCAGTAATAGACATAGAGAAAATAGTCGCGCCACGAAATGTCCTTGCCTTGGCCAAGCGGGATGAAGCTTTGGCCGTCCATGTAGCTGGGCGTCTTGATGCCGGCGGCCTCGAATACAGTCGGGGCGATGTCGATGTTGGCGACGACCTCCTCGACCACTTGGCCGCCCCCGAAGAGCGCCGGGCACTGCATCACCATCGGCACGCGGATGGAGGTCTCGTAGGCTACCCGCTTGTCGATCAGACCGTGTTCGCCAAACATAAACCCGTTGTCGCCCATGTAAATCACCAGCGTGTCGTCGTGTACGCCCATCTCCTTGAGCGTCTTGAGCACCCGGCCAATGCTGTCGTCCACCGCGAGAAACGCCTCACAGTAATCCTTGTAAAACTTCTCGACGTCGATGCCGCTGTGGTACGCGAAGTCGACGCCGTGCCAACTGTTACGCTGATCCTTCAGCCAACGCGGCTTGCCGTCGTAGTTCGCCGGCGAGTCGGCCTGCGACCTGGGCGGCACAACTTTCGCACCTGCATACGTGCCGCGATGCCGCTCGGCCGGCGTGAACTGTGCGTGCACCGCCTTGTGAGAAAGGTACATGAAAAACGGCTTGTCCCGCTTGCGGCTGCGCAGCCAGTCCACCGCGTAATCAGTCAACTCGTCGGTGATGTACCCTTTCTGAGGCACCTTTTTTCCGTTGACGTTGAGGCCGTTGCGCGACGGTAGATACGTGCCCTGACCGCGAAAGCTCACCCAGTGGTCGAACCCCGGCCGGGGCTGGTCGGTGCTGCCTCCCATGTGCCACTTGCCGATGTACGCCGTCTCGTAGCCGGCCTTCTGTAAATGTTGTGGAAAGAACACCGTCCCATCCGGCACGAGCCGGTTGTTGTCAATCACCCGGTGCTTGTGCGTGTACAGCCCGGTGAGGATCGATGCCCGGCTTGGGGAACACAGTGATGTAGTGACGAACGCATTTTTCAAGTGCACACCGTTCCGGGCCATCGAGTCGAGGTGCGGCGTCTTCAAAAACGGATGACCCATGAAGCCCATCGCGTCGTAGCGATGATCGTCGGTCAGGATGAAAACAACGTTGCGCGGCTTGGCTTCAGGCACGCGCTCTATGGCCAGCTTGTCGTCAGCAATCGCCTGGCCAAGCGCAGCCAAGCCAACTACAGCGGAAAAAAATATTCGGATGTTTTTCATGGTAAAAAGGAAACGGCTGCAACGCCGCAGTTCAGCAGGGGAGTGTGGCTCCGCCGCTCCGCCCTGTAAAGCCGGAGTGCGGCTAATCGCGGTGGAGGCGCCAAAACTGGACGCGCCCTCCTACCCGCAGGAAGGTGGACACCGTGCCGCCGTTGCCAACCACCGTTTCGACCGTCTCCCAGTTCTCGAGGTCGGATGATTTTTGCAGTAGAAACTCATCGCCGTCGGTGCCCTCCCACTCGATCTCCACAGCGCGATGTATGCCGATAAGTCTGCCTGTGGCTTCCCCGCTACCGCCGCCCTCCCCAACAATCACAGGATCATCGGTTGGATTCTTTTTAGGCAAGCGTGTGGCTAACTCGATATCCAGTTCATCCACGTCCACATCCTCAAAGATTTTCTGGAAGCCATCGATAAAATAATACTGCGTGCCACCCTTTTCGGCATAAGCGCGAATCGACACATAGTAGTTCATCCGCGTTTTGCGCTCGGCCGAGAAATGAACGTCGAGCAGCGAGTGTGCCTTGGTGCTGAGATCAAGGCCTTTGAACTCCACCTGGTCCACCAGCGTCGCCGGCGCATCGGCGAGCCACGGATCGTACTCATACAGCCGAGCGTCCACATAGATACCAAGCATCTTCTGCTTCGTCAGCGGGAAGGTCAGGTTCACATCCGCCTCGAGCGGCGCCGCATGCAGCTTGGCCAAGCCAGCTGCAAAGAAGGCTACAAATAAAAATAGTCGCATATTCATCGTCGCAGAGACGTCAGGCCCACCGAAGCGTTACACCTCATCCAGGGGCGCGGTTGCGTCGCCGAAGGCTTTTTTGTGGACGTCCATTTTGTCCATCATGCTGAGGAAAAGGCGGGACATTTGGCGGTCGGACTTGCCGAGGTAGTCCAAGTTCTGGCCGCCCTTGATACGGCCACCGCCTCCACCGAGCATCACGACCGGGAGCTGGTTGGCGTCGTGATGGCCGTTGACCATGCTGGAGCAGAGCATCAGCATCGTGTTGTCGAGCGCGGTGCGTTCGCCCTCCTGTATTTTATCCAGTCGTCCGGCGATGTAGGCCATTTGCTCGAGGAAAAACTGGTTCACTTTCAACCAGTCGTCCGTGTCGCTGTGCGAGAGCAGGTGATGAATCATGTAGTCCACACCAAGGTGCGGGAAGCGCAGCGTGCCGTGGTCGTTGTTCAGCTTGAGCGTGCAGATGCGCGTGGTGTCGGTCTGGAATGCCAGCACGAGCAGGTCGCTCATCAGCCGCATGTGCTCGACGATGTCCTGTGGGTAGCCGTCCCGCGGGCGCGGGATATTCGGCTTGGCCAGGGTCGGCCGCCAGCCTTGCAGTTCACCGCGTTTGCCGGCGCTCTCGATTCGTTGTTCGACCTCGCGGACGGAGTTCAAATATTCGTCGAGCTTTTGCTGGTCGAGTCGGCTGATGTTGCGGCGCAAATCCCTGGCATCGGACAGCACGGCGTCGAGCACACTTTGGTCGCCGGCCTGCGCCTTGTTTTTGAACATCTCGTCGAACGCCAGCGCGGGGTAAACCTCGAGCGGCGTCGGCGTAGTCGGGCTGCTCCACGAGATGTGCGAGCTGTAGAGCATCGAGTAGTCCTTGTGCACCGAGGGGTTCGCCTTCTCGCAACCAAGCACAAGGCTCGGCAGCTTGGTCCGGTGCCCGATGTGCTGCGCCACCAATTGATCGACGCTGGTGCCGGACTGGATCCGCCCGCCCGAGGCCAACGGCGCGCCGGAGAGCAGGTTGCCGGTCTGCGAACTGTGGATGTTGCCCTTGAGCGCCTCGGCATTGTACAGGCCTCGGATGAACACCATCTTGTCGCGAAACTCGTTAAGCGGCGTGAGCACTTTGCCCAGCTCCATGTCGGCGCCCTCGCCCTTGGCCCACCATTCGTGCCGGTGATAACCGCAGCCGGAAAACAGGATGGCCATGCGCGTCGGTGCCTCGCTGGACTGCTTGGCATCGAGCTTCGTGTCGCCCCAGACGCGGCGCGATTCCATCCACGGCAACGCCATCGACGCACCCAGCCCGCGCAGCATCGTGCGGCGGGAAAGTTGGTAACGCATCTTGTTCATATCGAGTTTAGCCCTTCCGTTCATGCTAAATTGGTTGCGGTCACAATCAACCTTCATCTTTGGCCAGACGCCCTCGGATTTTGCGAAACTGCTCGCTGGTGACGATCGTCTCCACCGCTGCGCTGAAACGGAAGTCATTTGCCTTCAGTCGCTCCTGCATTTCTTCGAGCAACAGAAAGTCGGACAACGCCACCTCGCGGCCAAG
>Ga0209043_1002384_pt1 | contig 10016 bp, 9 predicted proteins | sample SaaInlV_100m_DNA_3_FD_184654 | JGI IMG/M metagenome (GOLD analysis project Ga0209043, IMG submission 184654) | Marine microbial communities from expanding oxygen minimum zones in the Saanich Inlet - SI037_S4LV_100m_DNA (SPAdes) (version 2) | ecosystem: Environmental > Aquatic > Marine >... | reverse complement strand
CGCCTATCTGCTTGAGGCCGGAGCTGGGCCGGAGCAAAAACTGTACGGCTCCTTTCAACCGCGGCGACTCAGTGCCGAAGAGTTGCGGGACACGCTGCTGTCGCTTGGCCAAACGCTCGACTACTCGACCCCGGCCGGGCATCCGTTCCCCGCCACCCGCAACTACACGCAGCACAACCCTTTCCGGGCGAATTACGATCACAACCACCGCAGTGTTTTCCTGATGACCCAGCGCATCCAGCGGCGGCCGTTGATGGCGCTGTTCGACGGGGCCGACGCCAACGCCAGCACCGGGCAGCGCCGACTGAGCAACGTGCCAACGCAGGCGCTCTACTTTTTGAATAACGACTTTTTGCACCGGCAGGCTGCCGCCTTGGCCAAGCGCTTGGCCAAGCGCACGGCGGATCCCGCCGGGCGCATTCGCCAGGCGCACCAGCTTGCGCTTGGCCGGCCGGCCACTGGGGAGGAGGTCGCGCAGGCCCGAGAATTCATCACCACCTACATTGCCGCTGCGGATGAGACCCACGCCTGGGACGCGTGGTGCCGTGTCCTGCTGGGCAGCAACGAGTTTTTGTACGTAAACTAACATGGAATCGTTCCTCCACAACCCAAGCCGCCGACATTTCCTGCGATCGATGGTCGCCGGCTCGGTGATGATGCCGGCGCTGGTCGCCGACATGATGGGGGCGGAACAGGCCAACCAATACGCGCCGCGGAAGACTCATTTTTCTCCGAAGGCCAGGCGCGTCATTTTCATCAACCTGAGCGGCGGCGTGTCGCATCTCGACACGTTCGACCACAAGCCTCAGCTCTACCGTGACCACGGCAAGGAGATCGCCAAGGGGGATCATCCCGAAATCCAGAATCGGCCCGGCTACGAACGGATTTTTCTCAAGACACCCCAGTGGCAGTTCAAACGGTACGGCCAATGCGGCAAGGAGGTCAGCTCGCTTTTCCCGGAGGTCGCCCGGTGCGTGGATGACATCGCGTTCATCAACAGCATGCACACCAGCCACTCGAACCACTACAACGCCACGCTCGGCATGCACACCGGCTCGTTTACCGTGACGCGCCCGAGCATAGGCGCCTGGGTGAGCTACGGGCTGGGGACGGAAAACCAAAACCTGCCGTCGTTCATCGTGATCGCGCCGCATTCGCCGTATGCCGGGGGACAAGTTTGGGGCTCAGACTTTTTGCCGGGAGCGCACCAGGGCACGCGCGTTGTGCCGGGCAGCAACCCGGTGCCAAACATCACGCCGCGCGTGTCGAGCAAGCTGCAGAAGCTGGAGCTGGCGGCACTGCGCCGGCGCAACCAGCAGCACCTGGCCAAGCAGCCGGCCAATCCGGAGCTGGCGGCGCGAATGCGGGCGTTTGAAACCGCGTTTGGCATGCAGATGGCCGTGCCGGAGGCGTTTGATTTTACCCGGGAATCGGGTGCCACACACGACCTGTACGGACTGAAACCCGGCCAGAATAAAGGCTTTGGTTGGCAGTGCCTCGCGGCCCGCCGCCTGGCCGAGCGCGGGGTCCGTTTCATCGAATTGATTCACACCGGCTCCTCCGGCAACTGGGATTCGCACGGGAACATGATGGATCACGAGCGCTTAGCCAAGCAGGTCGACCGGCCGATATACGGGTTGCTGACCGACCTGAAGCAACGCGGCCTGCTCGACGACACGCTGGTTGTCTGGACGACGGAGTTTGGCCGTACACCGTTCAACAGCTCGGCCGACCACAAGGGACGCGAGCACCACAACTGGGCGTTCACGACCTTCCTCGCCGGGGCCGGCGTGAAGGCCGGTCACACGCACGGGGCCACTGATGAGATTGGCCTCAAGTCCGTGGTCGATCCGGTTCACACCCACGATTTTCACGCGACCATCCTGCACCTGCTTGGCCTGAATCACGAGCGGCTCACGTACTTTCACGACGGCCGCGACTTTCGATTGACTGACGTTTCCGGCCAAGTCGTCACCGGTGTTTTGGCCTGACAAAAAATGCGGCATCTAATCCCCGGTAAAGGGAACTATTAATAAAATGAAACACCTCCTACTCACAACAATCGCAGCCGTGCTTTTGGGTGCCAGTACGGTTGAAGTGTTTGGTGAGGAAAAAAGGCAGAAACAGATTGCTTCTTCAAACAAGGAGTTAACAGGTTCCACAAACGGAGGGACTGTTTTCGTAACTTTGGTTTCCCATTTTGATCGACCCTGGACAATGAGTTTAAAGGATTTAGCAGCCTTGCAAACGTTAACCAAGAACCACCCAAAGGTGCGTTGGACCCATCTCTTCAATCCGGTCTCCTATACCACTCCCACTCCACTCTTAGAAAACATAGAAACTTTCCTCAAAGAATCACAAAAAAAATACTTTGCTGAAATTGGCGTGCATCTGCACATGTACCAAACCTTTGTTGAAGGTGCCGGAGTTGAGTTTAGGATCAAACCCAGCGTGTCTGCAAAACAAGCCAAAGGCAGCTTTGACAGATCGGGTTACAGTGTACCCATGTCTGCCTATACTGGTGAAGAAATATTGCGGATGCTCGATTTTACGCTGGCTCAGTTCAAGTCCCGGGGATTCGGCGTGCCAAAAACATTCTGTGCAGGTTTTTATACGACAAGCTTAGAACTGCAAAACAAGATCGCTTTGAAGGGTTTTACCTCTAGTGCAGCTGCATTTCCTCCTGGAAAGGAAGTAGGCTCTCAATATGCACCTTCTTGGCACGAATTAGCAGGTTGGGATACTAGCGTCACGATTCGCTCTGTTCCTTACAGAATCTCGAAAACTACAATTTTGCCAACCGGTACCCAGCCATTTATCCAAACGGTTGATGGAAATCCATTGATGGAAATTCCACAAAACTGTAAGATAGACTGGATGGTTACTGCTGAGGATATGAAGATGATTATCAACCACCACGTTCAATTTGCTAAAAAAGGCAAGTCAACCGCTGTCTGTTTGGCAATTCACGAAGGTAGCGCTGATCGTTATTTCACCAAATTTAACGATGTGCTTGAATACGTTGATAACTTATCCGAAAACCGAAATGTGCAAGTAAAAGTCCAGTACGCAACTGTGTCTCAAGTTAGGGCCAAATTTATTGAATATTGGAAATGAAACACCTCCTACTCACAACAATCGCAGCCGTGGTGCTGGTGGGGTGTGGGCCGAGTGTGGATATTTGGACAGCTGCGCAAAGGAAGGGAACATCGAAGCTTTTAAACAGCACTTGGATGCTGGTACGGATGTGAATGCGAAGAATGAGTTCGAACTAACTCCTTTGCATCGTGCGGCTTCTAGAGGTCACAAGGAAATCGCCGAACTACTCATTGCCAAAGGTGCAGATGTGAATGCGAAGGATGATAATAAATGGACGCCTTTGCATCATGCGGTTCCAGATGGTCACAAGGAAATCGCTGAACTGCTAATCGCCAAAGGGGGAAATGTGAACGCGAAAGGTATTTATGGAACACCGCTAGATCATGCCGAAGCGGAATGGGAAGGTGACGTCGACGAGGTCAATGCAGCCAGAAATGAAGTCGCTGACCTCCTCCGCAAACACGGCGGCAAACGTTCGACGATTAATTTGGCTGCCGTGCTGGAGATACTGAAGGCGTAAAGGAGTTCTTGGCTGCTGGCACGGATGTGAGTATAAAGGATAATTATGGCAAAACACCGCTAGATTGGGCCGTTGAACATGATAAACCCGAAACCTCTGACCTCCTCCGCAAACACGGCGGCAAGACGGGTGAAGAATTGGAAGCTGAAGGGAAGTAAAAGGGCTTAGAGTTGCGCAAGCGCACATACTATCTACCTCAACACATATGGGGGTAACCCCGCTCCTACCCCCCCCTCCCCCTGTTTTAGTAGGGGGGAGGGGGTATTAGGCACAATGGGATACATTAGCTGTTTCATTCTGCTTAACAACAAAGCTCAAAGTAAGTCAGCGACTAAATGAAGTAGTCCTCGAGGTGTTTACTCGCACAAGATTCGGCATTAGAATTCCCAAGTCCAAAGAGGATTTTGTACAAACAAAGCGGTAGTTGTTTGACCTAAAGCCGAAAAAGTGGGCAGCGAACGGGCAGCAAGAGCAGATCGAACCAATGATCAAACTAGCTGAGAAACCCCGTAAGCAACTGATGATGAAGAAGGAAAAGAATGGAGCGGGTGAAGAGACTCGAACTCTCGACAGTCACCTTGGCAAGGTGGCGCTCTACCAACTGAGCTACACCCGCTCCCAGAAAAGCGGACAGGCAAATTATCGAAATAAGGGTGGATTGCAACACTGTTTTTCAGGTTTTTTCCAGCGAATAGCGCCGCACGAGATCGGGAAACACGCAGTCGTCGCACAAGGCGTTGGTGTGGTTGCAAAAATCGGCCTGCACCTGTAACAACCCCTGCTGCAGAGCCGCACCCCGTAATGGAATGCGACGTCCGCCAAAAAGCCGCTGGCGCACGAACTTGAGCCTCGAGTTGTCCTGCCCCTTGGGCCAGGCGAAGTAGCGTTGCTCAACCCGCGCAACAAGGCCGGCGTTGCCATCGGCCGTGGCGCGGGCGTGGAGCCACGGCAGGATGACGTTGACAGCGATGTCGTGCAGCCGCCCGGAGCCAAGCAGCGGTTGCGCCGCCGCAAACCGCCCGGAGCGGAAGGTCCAGTGCCGCGACCAGTAGTCGTCGCTGACAGCGAGGTGGCCAAGCAGCGCGACGGCGGGCGACGGTTTGTTCGGCGGCTGGCAGATCCAGTCGTCGAGCCAGGCGATGAAGTCGCGCTTGGCCAGCCAGTGCGCGGCAAGGGCCAGGCGGCGCTCGGGCCGGTTGGCAGGGCGTAGTCCGTGGAAGGTCCAAACACTTTTTGGCAGGATGCGCTTGGCCAAGCGGTCGCGGTCTCGCCACCACTGATCCCAGAGCGTACGGAGATAGCGGTTGGTGAGTTTGTCGCGGTCGAGCTGGCCGGGCAGCAGTCGGGCGACACCGAGCAGTCGGGCGAGCAGCACGACCGGCTCGGGCGCTTGGCCAAGGCCGCGTCGCAACCCCGGCAGCAGCTCAGCGAGCCGGCGCATCGGCCAACTGTTTTGCTTGTAGCCAAGCGCGGTGAAGAGTCCTTCCCAAAGCGCCTGTTCCCAAGTGGCGCGGTCGGCGATGGCGGCGAGCGCGGCGGCCTTGGCCTCGAGCCGCACCTTGGCCGCTTGGCCAAGCAGATCGGCGACGCCCCCGGCGGGGAGGTCGCGCAGCGGTGCGGAGCAGCGGCCGTGGACATTTTTCGGCGGGAGCGTTGTCGCTTGGCCAAGCGCGTCTGCGAGTTGGCCAAGGGGAGCGTCGAGTTGGTTTTTGAGTTCGACCACCGGCAGATCGATTGGCCCACTGGCGCCGGCCTGCCAGACGACATGCAGCCCGACGCTGCCGAACGCGGGGTTGGTGTTGTGGCCGTGTTGGCGCCAGCCGGCGGAGAGGACGTCCACCTCGACGTCACACTCGAACGGCTTGGTGTTACCCATCTGGACGATCGCCTGCCGGAAATCCGGCCCGGCCTCGAGGTTGAGGAAGCCGGGATGGAGGATGGTCACCCACCGCCCGTCGGTGGCGCGAAGGTCGCTTCGGCGGATGCGTTGATGTTGCCAAATAGCCTGCAATAACTGCTCGGGCGGCGCGCTGGAGCCTTCCCGAAAACCCGGCGGTTGCGGCTGCTTGCGCCATTTTGCGTAAAGAATGGCCACGGAACGGAATTCTTTGTTTTGCGCGGTTGATTTTCAAGCCAACAAAAAACGCTTGGCCTCGGCGGCGGTTTAAGGTCTTCTGTCTCTCACATTTCGTGCCATGAAAAAAATGTTTTTCACCAGAGGAATCGTCGTCGCCAGCCTGATGTTCGGGTTGGCAGTTGTCCCGGCCCTGTTCGCCGAGGAAAAAAAGGAAGAGAAGAAGGCTGAAGCGCCCAAGCCGCAGTCAGTCTTCAAGGACAAGGCGCTGGAGGAGGGCGTGCGGAAGTTTGTCTTCGCCAAGCGCTACAACAAAGAGCCGCTGGTCGAGGCGGACCTGATTCACCTCTCCACTATCAAGGTCACCAACGCCGGCATCAAGGACTTGAGCGGCCTCGAGAAGTGCCGTGCGCTCGCGTCGCTCGACCTCGCCGGGAACGCGATCACCGACTTCAGCGCGATCAAGGACTTGAAGCGCATCCAGTATCTCAACCTCGCCAAGAACAAGATCGAGAACATCGCGCCGCTAGCCGGGTTGACTGCGCTGCAATACATTGAGTTGTCCAACAACCGCGTGAAGGATCTCAAACCGCTCGAGGGCCTCGGCAACATGCGCTCGCTCTACCTGTCGAACAACCGCATCAGCGACTTCTCGCCGGCGCTCAAGCTGACCAAGCTATGGTCGCTCTACCTCGACCACAACCAGATCACCAAGCTCGACGGCGTCGCCGGGCTCAAGGGCCTGACCACTCTCTCCGCCGGCAACAACGACATCGCCGACCTCGCCCCGCTCAAGGGCCTCACGCGCCTGCACTTCCTGTTCCTCGAAAACAACAAGGTGGCAAACCTCGGTTCACTCGTCGAGATGGCTAGTGCCGACTACAAGGGGCCGAAAAACTTCGCTCCATTCCTGCGCCTCTACCTCAAGGGCAACCCGGTTGACGGTGCCTCCGACAGCCGCCTGCAGTTCGCCCGCCTGATGAAGTACGGCGTGCGTGTCGAGACACCGCGACAGCCGGAACTCGTCACCTTCAACAGCACCGGCTGGTCCGGCGACCTGACCGGCGAACAGTTGGTCGCCTTCCAGCGCGAGATCCTCGAGAAGTTCGACTTGGTGAAAGACGCAAAAGTCAAACTGCAACTCAGCGTCTCGCCCGAGGACGGCATCACCAAGCAGGAGGTCGACGAGTTGAAAGCCGCGCTGAAAAAACTCGGCCTCAGCGACAAAGTCGACCTGAGCCTCTAGACCAAAAGCCAACCTTTCAAGCGAAGCCCGGGTACGCCCCGGGCTTTTTTGTGCCCCCCGCTTGGCCGATCAAGGGGATTTTCATTCCATTTTCAGCGCGGGTTTGGTAAGGGTCTCCGGTCGCCGGGGCAGTGTTGCTGCGGCTCAATTTATCTGATGTCAGGTCATAGCAAGTGGTCCACGATCAAGCGGAAAAAGGGCGCTACCGATGCCAAAAAGGCGAAGGTGTTCGCCAAACTCGCGAGGGAGATTGGCATCGCGGTTCGCTCGGGAGGGCCGGAGGCGGACATGAATCCGCGCCTGCGGATGATCCTGCTCAAGTGCCGCAGCGCCAACATGCCGGCGGACAACATCGACCGCGCCATCAAGCGTGCCTCGGGTGACGACGACGACGCACAATTCGAGGAACTGACTTATGAGATTTTTGCGCCGGGAGGCGTGGCGGTGCTCGCTCACGCCCACACGGACAACCGCAACCGCTCCGCCGCCGACATCCGGCACATCATCACCAAGGCTGGCGGGCAGTTTGCCAGCGCTGGCGCGGTGACGCGGCTGTTTGAGCGCAAGGGCCAAATCATCATCGAGCGTACCGCCGCCGATGAGGACACACTGATGGAGCTGGCGCTCGAAGCCGGCGCGGAGGATTTCACCGTGGACGAAAACGGCTACGAGATCGTGACCCAGCCGAACGACTTCGAGCAGGTGCACAAGGCGGTCGAGGGGAAAGGCATCGCGACGCTCTCGGCGGAAGTGACGTCCATCGCCCTGCAAACGACCACCGTCGATGACTCCGGCGCGGCAACCGTCACGCGGTTGGTGGATGCGCTCGAAGAGAACGACGACGTGAGCGACGTGTTCACCAACGCCGACTTCCCCGAGGACGCCTAGTCCCCGAGGCCCGTGATTCGCTCCGGGTGGCTGTACACGTTGAACGTGTCGCCGCGCAAAAAACCGACCAGCGTCTGACCGCTCTCCCGCGCGAACTCCACCGCCAAACTCGACGGGGCGGACACGGCGCAGATCACCGGCACGCGACCGGCCAATGCCTTCTGCAAAATCTCAAACGACGCCCGGCCACTGAGCATCAGCACGCGATCATCGAGCGGAAAACTCCCATCGAGCATCGAGCGGCCAATTGCCTTGTCCACGGCGTTGTGGCGGCCGACGTCTTCGCGCAGCGTGAGCAGTTCGCCGCCGGCATCGAACAGCCCGGCGGCGTGCAGCCCGCCGGTTTTGTCGAACGTCTCCTGTTCGGCTCGCAGCTTGGCCGGTAGTTGCAGCAGCGTCTCCGTAGCGACCAACGGCTCGCGCTTGGCCAAGGGCGCGAAGTGGCCGTGGACGGACTCGATGGACGCCTTGCCGCACAGGCCACAGCTCGAGCTGGCATAGACGTTGCGCTTAAGCTTGGCCAAGTCGAGCCTGACCTTGGGCGCGAGGAACACGTTGAGCACGTTGCCGTGCAGCGCCGCGTCACCCTGTTGGCAGGGGGCGACCTCGAGGACGTCACCCGGTCCAGCGATCACGCCCTCGGAGAGCAGGAAGCCAAGCGCGAGTTCCTCGTCGTGGCCGGGGGTGCGCATGGTCACGGCCACCGACTCGCCCTTGACGCGGATCTCGAGCGGCTCCTCCCGCGCCAGCGAGTCGTCGGCCGCTTGGCCGGGCGCGCCCTGTTTCCAGCGCAAAATGCGGGTGGTCGAGGTTCGTGGGTCGGACGGTTGTTCATTCACCGATGGCATATTCCGACCACCTGCTATCAGGTTGGCTCCCGGCAGGAAAGAAGGATTTGACAACTTGGCCGCCCGGAGGCAATTTTTTTTTGGAAAGATTATGATGAAGTGGACAACATTACTGAGCTGCATCGCAACCGGGTTTATTTTTGCAGGGTGTGGTGGTGGTGAAGAGCTGGCAACCAGCGCAGCGACGGATCCCAATGTGATCGCCTACCCGCTGGAAACCTGCCTTGTCGCCGACAGCAAACTCGGCAGTATGGGCAAGCCGCACGCATTCGTGCATGAAGGTCGCGAAATCAAGTTTTGCTGCGAAGGCTGCAACGACGATTTCAAGGCTGATACCGCCAAGTACATCAAGAAATTTGACGACGCGGTCGCGGCGAAAAAAGCCGCTGAAGCCAAGCCGGCTGATGCCGAGAAAACTGGATAAGTCATCCGCCATTGAGGAATGAAAAACGCATTCGCCATCCTGTTTAGTTGCCTACTGCTGACGTCGCAGCTTGGCCTCGGGATGGTGTTGCAGCCGCAGCCAAGCACGCCGGCGGAATGCGAGCATTGCCCGTGCGGCGGCAAAGCCATTTGCTGCGAGGACAGCAACTCCTCCGATCTGCCGCTTCCGGCACTGCCCCAGCGCCAGGCCAGCTTCAACGTCCAGCCCGTTGTGACGGACGGACAGTCCAGCGCGGTTTTTAAGCTGCCGCAAGTGGTCCTTGAGTTTTCCTCCCTCCCGCAACCTCTTCAAATGCGGGTGGCCGGCGTGCCTGTGCACAAGCGAGTCTGCCGGTACCTCACCTGAGTTTCTCTCTTTCTCCGACCCAATATGTCCAGAGGCGGAGTGTATCCGCGCCCGGACGATCCCTATGTTTGAAACTAAAAAAAGAAACTTAAACTATGAAAAAACTGATTTTATTATTTGTTGTGCTGCCATTTATGACCTCACCGCTGGCCGCGGTGGCGGATGAACTCGACACGCCGGCTGTGGCCAAGCCGGGCGAAATGATCGTGGAGGTGAACGGCGTGGTCTGCTCGATCTGCGCCAAGGGACTGAAGAAAAACTTGGCCAAGCTCGACTTCCAGTCACCGGTGCTCACCGAGAAATCCGGCGTCAAGATCGACATCCGCTCCGGTCGCTTAGTCATACACCGCGACCCCGCGAAGCCGATCGACTTCGGTGCCATCCGTACCGCCGTCAAGCGCGGCGGCTACGATCTGGAGAAACTGTACCTCCACCTCACAGGCTCGCTCGAAGAGGCGAACGGCCAATGGGTGCTGGCGGAGAAGGCCGGGCGGCACAAGTTCGCCTTGGCCAAGGCGCCTGCCGGCTTGGCCGACGGCAACGCCGTCACC
>Ga0209043_1002381_pt1 | contig 10022 bp, 9 predicted proteins | sample SaaInlV_100m_DNA_3_FD_184654 | JGI IMG/M metagenome (GOLD analysis project Ga0209043, IMG submission 184654) | Marine microbial communities from expanding oxygen minimum zones in the Saanich Inlet - SI037_S4LV_100m_DNA (SPAdes) (version 2) | ecosystem: Environmental > Aquatic > Marine >... | reverse complement strand
AACTTATATTTTGTTTTTTCATATATATATTTGGTTTTTGGGGCACGCTTTCCCAATATATGTTGTTGTGGAGCGATGCATTTTTTAGCAGGAGTGCCTTTATTTCTGCTTTAGCGTTAAATCCTATTTTATATTTTTATGATACAACAACTTTTCAAGAAGCTGATTTTGAAATAGATAAAGTAGAGGAATCATATCCTATTATTTCAAATTATTTAGGAACGAATAACCCAGATATAAATAATTTAAATTATGTTAGGGAGATTGAACCAAGTATAAAAATGAGCAATCATCCTAATGTTGTGATAATATTTATGGAATCAGTTGGTCTAAATAGGTTGGGTATTGCTGGGAATCCGTTACACGCGACTCTTTTTCTTGATAGCCTTTCGTCCAATGGGTTATACTTTCCAAAATTTTATATACCATGGGTTAGCACCTCTAGATCTGTTTTTACGATGCTTACAGGAATTCCAGATGTTGCAAGGAGAACTTCATCAAGGAATCCTATTATCAGAGATCAATATAGTATCATTTCAGAATTTGAAGATTATGATAAATATTATATGATAGGCGGAAGTGCGAGCTGGGCTAATATTAGAAGCTTGGTATCTTATAACATAAAAGGAATGAAGCTAATCGAAATGGATGATATAAATCGACCGCGACTGGACGTTTGGGGAGTATCTGATTTAGATTTGTTTAAAGAAGCGGATAATATCCTTAAAAATAAACAAGATTTATCCAAACCAAGTTTTATGATCATTCAAACAGCCGGTAATCATCGGCCTTATACAATACCTGATGACAATGATGGTTTTATAACAAAAAGTATAAAGAAAGAAAGTCTTAACAAAGCAGGATTTAAATCCATTGAGCAGTTCAATGCAATGAGACTTTTAGATCATTCAATAGGTAAGTTTTTTGATTTAGCAGAAGAGTCGTCATATTATGAAAATACTATATTTGTCTTATTTGGGGACCACGGCACAGCTGACCCTCAAGCAAAGCATATGGGTCTTGAAGATTATGAACTTAAATTAAGATCATATAATGTTCCATTAATAATTTTTTCCCCAAAGATAATTCAAAATCCACAAATAATAAACCGTGCATCAGGTTTATCTGATTTGATGCCTACAATCGCAGGACTCTGTAAAATACCATATATGAATAAGACGATTGGAAGAGATCTTTTAATATCTGATAATAATCTTGCATTCTTAGTAAATAAGAAAATGAATCCAACTAGTTATGGAGTAATAGATGACCAATTTTATTTGAGAGTCTTTCATGATGGATCTGGATATGAATTGCATAATATTTTAGATAAAGATCCTATAAAAAACGTCAGAAGTATTTTTTCTAATGAGGCAGACTCATTAAAGAAAATAGCTGATGCCATTTATCACACTTCAAAGTATATGTTATATCACAATAACAATTAATTTTATATATTCTATTATATATGAAGTTTATAAATAATCAATTAAGGCAGGTTTAAATGTTATCTATTGGATCCAGTGCTCCTGAATTTCAACTAAATGATCAGGATGGAAATACAGTAAATATAAAAGATTTTGAAGGTCAAAAAGTTTTACTTTGGTTTTATCCAAAAGCAAGTACGCCTGGCTGAACTATCCAAGGTCAAGGGCTCCGGGATGAGTTCAAGAATTTTGAAAAGTATAATACAGTAGTCCTTGGAATGAGTGCTGATTCAATAAAAGCTCAAAAGAATTTTTGTAGCAAGCAAGAGTTTCCATTTCAATTATTATCCGATCCTGAGAAAGAAGCAATAAAATCATACGAAGCAATAGGGTTAAAAAAAATGTATGGTAGAGAATATGAAGGGATTCTTAGAATAGCTTATTTGATTGATGAAAATAGTAAAATAGAAAAAGTTTATGAAAAAGTTAGTCCTAAGACTCATGCTGCCGAGGTTTTAAAGGACTTAGTTTGATAACTATAGATTATTGATAATTAGATAGTTATCTTTGAATGACATTAGTTCTTCTTCTAAATAACCACTCATTAGAGAGTGGCCTTTAATCCAAAGCTCATTTTCTTTGACTATAAAATCTGTAAGATGAATTGGATTATTTTTAACTGCTAACACAGCGCTATTCTCTTTACAAAGTGCGATGTCGTTTGCTTTAAAATCTTCAATGTTTCCCAAATCTTTACGTAATCGGTAGCCTTGTTTTTGACTTATATCATCATAAGTAAATGTGTACTGAGGGTCTTTTTTTGTAAATGGGCACATAGTATAAATAGGTAAAATTGCACAAATAACGACCCAAAAAGTCGAGTTCGCTTTTAAGTCACAATAAAAATCCATGCCGGATTTTAGGTCCAACGCTTTTTGTATACTATTTGCATTAACAAGCAAGCTGTAGTGTGATAAAAAAATACTTTTATCCACTGTTATCATAATGATGGCGGTTTCATCTAACAAAGCTTTGTATTTTGGAATAAAAACTGAGGGGTATGATTTTAAAGTTTTTTGAAAATCGATTTCAAAATTTATTCTTTTCGCGTTTAACTTTTTATTTATTTTAACATTACTGTTTTCAAGAAATACACCCTTTGCTCCCATGTGCCAAAGACCATAAAGTAACAATAATGACTGCAAAGATGAATTTTCTTCAATTACAACATTGTCTTTTGGATTAATACCTTGCTCGGTTAGCCAATTAGCCATCTTTTGAATGAGTTCGTAAAATTCAATATTTTTAAGATTATAATCACTAAAAATACTTTTATCTCCATATTTAATTATTTGACCCTCGATAATTGCTTGAGTGCCGGGGTAAGGGATCATGTATTCTATGGGCTCTATATTACCAATCGTTTGCGCACTGTATAACTGAGTTTGTGGATTCATGTTATTGAGGAGAGATTATAAAAATAAATACCGTAATTAAGATTACTTTTTAGGTTTAATTTTTCTAGTTATTTGAAAATTATCAGTAGGTCGTGTATACCAGTCACCTGCTAATCTCCCGATAGGTTCTAATTTTTCAATATCGATTTTATTATTGGATATTATACTATCTTCTATATGGAACAATACAATGCTACCAATGACAATAAATCCACTACCTGCACTCCCATCCCCTATCTCAACGATTTGATTTAGATTACATTCAAGACTTATTTTTGCTTCTTTCAGTATCGGGGGAATAATTTTTTTTGATTTTGAGGTACTTAAACCAGAAATCTCAAATTCATTAACATTGCTATCATAATCTGTTGAGCATTCAACCATTTGCTCAGCAAATGACTCAGAAACTATATTGACCGTAAACTCTTTTGTGTCTCTTATATTGACTAAAGTATCTTTTTCTTTTCCATCCCACCCTCTTCGAGCAGGTGCAAACATGACGGTTGGTGGATTAGAACAAACACCGTTAAAGTATGAGAAAGGTGCAATGTTATCAACTTTTTTTAAACTAGTTGTACCTACAAACGCAATTGGTCTTGGGACAATTGATCCAATCATCAGCTTATGTGTTTCCTGAAATGTTATTTTATCTGGGTCATAAATCATAGTTTAAGAACTCCAAGAATATATATATTTTTCATCTTCTACTTTTTGCGAATCAGTTGTCAAGTGGACTGGTTTAAAAGTATCTATCATAACAGCAAACTCATTAGTCTCTTTAGCTCCAATAGATTCTTCGATTTTCCCTGGCTGTGGTCCATGTGTTAAACCCATGGGATGATATGTTATTGATTCTGGCTCGACGCCTTTTCGACTCATAAATTTCCCATCGACATAATAAATAATTTCTTCAGAGTCTACATTACTGTGCGCGTAGGGAGCGGGTATTGAATTTTTATGGTAATCATATAACCTAGGCACAAAAGAACAAACGACGAAGCCTTTAGATTGAAACGTTTGATGAACGGGAGGTGGTTGATGAATTTTCCCGGTAATTGGCATGAAGTCTTTAATGTTTAGTTTCCAAGGATAGTAATATCCATCCCAGCCAATTATATCAAAAGGGTGATTTTGATATTCATAAGATTGAAAACATTCTCCGTACTTAACATCAATTAACGTATTTTTTTCTAAGGTTGGTTCATCGTTTTGAGGGGTTATAATATCTCGTTCTGTATATGGTGAATGCTCTAATAGTTGACCGAATTTATTTCTGTAGCGTTCAGGTGTTTCAATTGGCTCTTTTGATTCAATGACTAATACTTTTAATGGAGAATTAATTTTCATTTTCCATATTACGCCTCTTGGAATAACTACATAATCTCCATATACTATATCAAAACTCCCAAAATTTGTTTGTAAGGTCCCATCCCCAGAACTAATAAACAACAATTCGTCAGCATAAGCATTTTTATAAAGAGTGTCCATCGACCTATCTACATGACATTTAGAAATTACTAAATCAGTATTTATGAATAGTGTTTTTCGAGCAGATACAGCATTCCCTTTACTTTGGATATTTGATGTTTTTAAATGATAATGTTTATTTATTTTTTCGATTACATGAATTTCATTTTTGGTTTTAGAACCTAAGTTTTTTACTGCAGTTGGTGGATTTATATGATATACATTCGAGTACATATGGCTAAAACCATTTCTGCTAATTAGCTCTTCCCAGAAAAGATTTTTATTGCCATCTCTGAATGCAGTGTGTTTTTTTTGTGGTATCTTTCCTCGTTTTTGATAAAAAGGCATAATTAGTTATATAATTTTATTTTCTAAAATTCCTAGTTTTTCAATTTCCATTGTAACAGTGTCACCTTTTTTTATCCATCCACCTGTATTTTCAGGTCGCAATTCTAGGATACATCCAGTACCAACCGTTCCAGAACCGATGTATTCTCCAGGAATGACTTTTGTGTTCATACTTGCACGTTCAATCATATCACCAAAAGAGTGATAAAGATCATTTGTGTTTCCATCTGAAATGAGTTTTCCATTTACATGGCAGGTCATTCTTAAATGCAGTTTTCCTTTTTCATCCCAATCATTTTCAATTTCATCTGGAGTAACCATATAAGGACCAAAACTAGAAGCAAAGTCTTTCCCTTTTGCTGGTCCTAGACTCATAGGCATTTCTTCTCTTTGGAGGTTTCTAGATGACCAGTCATTTAAAATTGTATAACCAGCGATGACACTTTTTGCATTTTCTGATTTAATATTAGTTCCGCCATTACCTATAACAATTGCAAATTCTAATTCATAATCAAGTTCAGTTGTAGCGAGAGGGTATGGAATATCTTGATTATGACCAAAACAACAGTTTGGATTTGAAAAATAAAATATAGCTAGTTTATACCAATCTGGGTTCATTTCTAAGCCTCTGAGTTTTCTTGCAGCGCGAACATGCTGTTCAAATGCATAAAAGTCTCTAAAAGCAGGTGGATCGGGAACCGGTGGTAGAATAATTGCATCGGATTCTTTGATAGAGAATTGAGTATGGTCGAGGTGCTTTACTTTGGCTTCCAATTCTTTGAGTAATAAAAAATTCTTATCCCATTCATGGAGCGCACTTTTTAACGATTGCGGAATAGATAAAAATTTTTCATCTTTAAATTTTTCATTGATGAACTTAGAAGATTTATAAATGTTAATTATGCTGTCATCCATTTTAAATCCAAAAATCTGCTCTGAGTTTAATTGTTCTTTATAAGTTAATAATTTCATTATGTTAAAGATTTCCTCGCTGGCTTTGCTCTCTTTCAATTGATTCAAATAATGCTTTAAAGTTCCCTTTACCAAAACTGTTAGAACCTCTTCTTTGAATTATTTCATAAAATAAGGTTGGGCGGTCTTGTATCGGTTTCGTAAATATTTGTAGCATATATCCTTTTTCATCGCTGTCTACTAAAATCCCTAATTCAGCTATGGCATCTAGGTCTTCTTGAATATCATCTATTCTATTTGATAAGTCTTCATAATAAGATTTAGGTGTAGGGAGAAACTGGACTCCATTTGATTTTAATTTTTTTACAGTACTAATTATATCTTTTGTGGACATTGCGATATGTTGAACACCTGGGCCATTGTAAAAGTCGATGTACTCTTGGATTTGGGATTTTTTTAAACCATTTGCAGGTTCATTAATGGGCATTTTTACCTTTTCATTTTCATTTGACATTACAATAGATCTGAGTGAGCTATATTTTGTAGAAACGTCTTTATCATCAACAGACCAAAATCGATGCCAACCAAAAATTTTTTCATAAAATTCACAAACCTTTTTCATATCACCATCCGGTTGGTTTCCAACGACATGATCAATGTGAATAATACCAGTAGAAATATCAGTGTTTGGTGTTTGAATGTTCTCATAACCAGGTAAAAAGGTGCCTTTATATTTAGACCTATCAATGAAAGTGTGTGTTGTATCCCCGTATGTTTGAATGGTTGCAATTACTGCCTCACCATAACTATCTTGAATGAGTTTTGGTTTTATTACGCTTTTTGCTCCTTTACTAGTCGTCTCTTTCCACGCTTTTTCTGCATCATTAACGGAAAAAGAAATATCCTTCACGCCGTCACCATGTCGATCTATATGCCTACTAATATCTGTCCCTGAAATTAATGGCGAGCTTAGAACAAATTTGACCTGATTTTGTTGCATAACATAACTGACTTTTTCACGATTTCCCGTTTCAAGCCCCGAATATGAAACAGGTTCAAATCCAAAAGCATGCTGGTAGTAATATGCAGATTGTTTTGCATTGCCGACATATAATTCGCAATGGTCAAAGCCGCTAATTTTAAAATTTTCCATATATTATTTTAGTGGATGATCGATTTCAGAGCATTGAGTAAAGTTACGTTTTCTTCAGATGTCCCAATAGATATTCTAATACAATTTTGCCATCCAAATGAGGACAGTTTTCGAACAATAACACCTTTATTTAAAAGTTTATTTACAATTACATCAGCATCATCACTATTACCCCATATTGTAGTTATAAAATTTGTATAGCTAACAATGAATTTAATATTTAAGGATTTGAACTCATTAAATAAGTGTTCTCTTGCTATTTGATTCTCGCGAACAGTTCTTTCTAAAAAATCAGTGTCATCAAGTGCGGCTATCCCAGCCGCTTGAGCTGGCATAGATGGCTCAAATGGGGCTTTAACTTTATTTAGGTTTTCTATGAGATCTTTGTGAGCCAATCCATAACCTAACCGCAAACCACCAAGTCCATATGCTTTGGAGAAGGTCCTTAAAGTAATCACATTATCATAACGGTAGAGCATTGAATCAGGATAATCAGATTGGTGCTTAACATATTCATAATAGGCTTCATCAAGAATAATCAAGACTCTGTCAGGAACATGATTATAAAAAGCATCAAAATCAGATTTAGTAACGTATGTTCCCATTGGGTTATCAGGGTTAGCTATATAAATTATCTTTGTATAATCTGTGATTTTTTTTGCCATTTCTTGAAGATCATATCTTCGATCTCTCATTGGCACCCAAATTATTTTTCTTCCTGATGCATTTGCGAGAACACGAAAACCAACAAAAGAACCTTCTGTTCCGATTATTTCATCATCATCTAATAAGAACGTCCTCATTATCGTTGACATTATGCCCTCAGAGCCTGAACCAATAGTAACATTTTCTATTTCAACCTTAAATTTTTCTGCTAGTTTACTTCTAAGTTGATATCCAGACGCATCTGGATATCTATTCAAGTTTTTATATGTTTTTTCAATCGCTTTTATTGCGAGGGGGCTAGAACCATGAGGATTTTCATTCGATGATAGTTTTATATATTTTATTCCATCGTTATTCAACTCTGCTTCTTGAATTGACTTCCCCGGTTTATATTTTTTAAGTTTTTTTATATAAGATGGTACTAATGGCATATTAGAATACTTTAGACTTAAAGTCAGACTCCTTTAAATTAGATATGTCCAATATTAATGAAGTTATTTAATAGCAAAACAATTATTCTTTTTTTCTTTGTCGCATATTGCGCTTGCAATATTTATTCGTGTGCAGCAATTCAGGCCCCGCCTGGAGGTCCAAAAGATAATACTCCACCAACTTTATTATTTTCAATTCCTTCTAGTGGGGCTACAAATTTATCCTTGAAAAAAGTTGAATTGGTTTTTTCAGAGTATTTACTTGAAAAATCAGTAGCCAGTTCGATTAGTATTTTACCTAAAACTTTTTCACCAATATCTGTGCAATACAAAGGTAAAAAATTGATTATATCCCTGCCGGATGATCTCTTAGATAATCAAACGTACATATTGCTTATCAATAGAGATTTAAAAGATGAAAATGGAGTTTCAATAGATGAAGGAATTCAATTAGCTTTTTCTACAGGTGATATTATCGATACGTCTGAATTGAGTGGAAGAATATTTTCTGACGGTGAGGCTTCGTGTCTATTGTGGAAGATAAAAGATTCAACAGATCAGAGTGATTTTTTTAAGCGTTTGCCCGATTATAGTATAGATGCAAATGATAAAGGTGTTTATAAGTTTAATTATTTATCTAATGGTTTTTATAAAGTTTTAGGTGTAGAAAGGAGCGAGTCTGGCTCTTTGATAGATCCTAACTCGTCTATATATGGCGTTCCGTTTTTTAAAAGAATTCAAATTGATTCTTCAAACTCTGTTGTAAATAATATTAATATTTTTTTTCCAGAATTTTCACGATCTGCAAGTGTTGTAAATGGTAAATGGGTGGATGATAAAACAGGTGTGATAAATTTCGATAATCCTATTGATGATTTCGAAAAATCTATTCTTGTTAGTGTTAAATATGGGGACAATGATATTCAGGCAAAAACTTTTCTTGATAATAAAGATAGTAAGATAGTGCATTTTTCATTGGAAGACTCTATAGGCGCAGATATAAAAACATTAATTAATGTTGAATCAGTATTTGAAAATGGGATAATGGTGATTGATTCTGCGGTGGTATCAGCTCGAACAAAGTCATCTCAAGACACAACATATTTAAAAATTAATAATTATAGCACAGGTTCAACTTTAAAGATTGAAGAAGAAATTATTAATCCGTTCGATATCTATTTTTCAAAAATCATCTATGAAGAAAATATAGATAATGCTTTTTCTTTATTAAAAGATTCTTCAATTATTGATTTTAATTTGGTTCAAATTAGTCCAATGCATTATCAAATAAATCCAGTTAAAAATTGGCTGCCAGAGACTGAATATTCTATAAATATAATGAGGGAGAATTTTAAATTAAATAAGGGTCGAAGCATCAAAGACTCAACGATGATTATCAAAATTAAAACATCTAAATCAGAACAATTTGGAAACCTCATTGGTGATGTTGTTTCACCTCACCCCAATTCTATAGTTGCAAGATTAAAGTCATTGGAAAAAACGTCTTATTTTTATGATGCTTATGTAAATTCTAATTCATCTTTTAAAATTAATAAAATACCTGAGGGGATTTATTCTTTAATGTTTTATCAAGATTTAGATAAAAATAATAAATATTCTTTTGGACATTTAAGTCCTTATCAGTCTTCAGAATGGTTTGAGATTAGATCCGATACCATTTCTATTAGAAGTAATTGGGACATGGAAGTAGCAAAAATAAATCTTAGCGAGAAATAGATGCATTGTGTGATATTAGCAGGGGGGAGTGGTACTAGGTTCTGGCCTTACAGCAGAAAAAATAATCCTAAACAGTTATTAAATATTGTTGGTGATCATTCAATGCTACAGATTACCGTAGATAGATTAAGAAAATTAAAATCAACATCAGAAATTTATATTATCACAAGGAAAGAGCTTTATAATGCAATTCTCGATACTACTAAGAATATTAAACCCGAAAATATAATTATAGAGCCCAGTGCAAAGAATACCGCCCCTGCAATTGCATTAGTCGCCCAAAAAATTTACATGGAAGAAAAAAATGCGATTATGGGTGTTTTCCCGGCTAATATTTTCCGCCAAAAACAAAAAGCTAGTCTTCTGCCAGCCAATCCTTGATTAGCCAGTATGCAATTGAATCTGTGCGCGGTAGCTTTAGTCC
>Ga0209043_1002374_pt1 | contig 10047 bp, 9 predicted proteins | sample SaaInlV_100m_DNA_3_FD_184654 | JGI IMG/M metagenome (GOLD analysis project Ga0209043, IMG submission 184654) | Marine microbial communities from expanding oxygen minimum zones in the Saanich Inlet - SI037_S4LV_100m_DNA (SPAdes) (version 2) | ecosystem: Environmental > Aquatic > Marine >... | reverse complement strand
CCCAAAGCTCTCCTACAATCGGTTGTTTTAGAAACACAATATTTAAAAAAGTTCGAGATTCAGGCCTATGAGGTCAGCAGGCCATGAAATCATATTAAGGAACTAAAAGTGGAAAGAATTTTTTCTAGTCATTAATAAAATCATTTTTGTGATTTATTAACGCTAGCAATCACTACTCAAGAAACTTATTAAAAATATATATCAGTTTTGACCGGGGTCCTGGTTAAACATATCTTCATAGTCATCGTCAAAAACCCCAGAACCACCCGGTCTAATCCAGTCTGTGTCTTCTGAAGTTTCATCGCCTTTACCCGGGTCAGTGAATCCACCTGCTTTTAAAACTTCCGCAGGCAAAGTTGTCTGACCTGTCTTTAAAACATCGGTACTCCCACATGCACAAGCTGACTCGCCCAGCTTAATTTCTGTTTTTTGTGAGAGGACCAATCTCATATCACATGCCTGACAAACATATTCAAGATGGGTCTCCATGAGATCATCGTCTATTAATTGTTCCCGGCATTGGTTACAAAAGATAGGCATGCTAGGAACATAATCAGTGATCATATTTTCTATACGACAACCCCGACACTCTATGAATAAGTCATAAGGTTTTTTGTCATTCATAACCATTAAGCATTCTTGAATGGTGTCTCTTAAGATTTAGTTTCGTCTTTCGACATCCCTTTCATCATATCCGCCATATTACTCATATCACCCATCTTGCTTATATCGACACCCATTTCTGCAAGCTGACCCGAGAAAGGACATTTACCGGCTTTCGGTGCTCCCTCTTCAACGGCCGGAGCCTCCTCTGTTTCCAGTTGTCCCGCTTCAGCCATAATCATCCAGTGTAATGAGTCGATTTGCTCATTTTTTTCAGAGGCATACTTTTCAACTGCTTTTCGCGTTTGTTCGTTGGTTACATGCGGGATCGCCTCCTTGTATTTTTCTAGAGCCCGCTTCTCAAAATCAACTGCTAACTTAAGCGCATCAACTGCATGGGACATATCTTTTCTCCTGCTAAAGTTTGTTCAATTTATAGGGATTTGTACTTAAAATATACCAAAAGACTGCTTTCTGTACAAGGTTATGGACTCCAGAACTGTCACAAAAATATTTTTTTAATTTTAAGGACCCTGATACCCTGCTTTATTTTTCCCAAACATGACAGTTTACAAATTTCTTTTCTAACTTTATAAATGTACTGCAATTAAAATCAAGGTTAAAGGAAATAGTCCTATGAACAAGAGCACAACCAAAGGCAATTCAGGTTCTCCGAAAAAAAAGACCTTACCCAATAAGAGGCCGATGGCGATGGGGAAATGTCCGAAGTCTGCGCCGCGTGCAAGCCGATCTTTAAAACCGAGATGTTGTGATTGGGATGTGGAGGCCGCTTTACGTATGCTGCAAAACAACCTTGATGACGATATTGCGATGGACTGGAAACAACTCATCGTTTATGGCGAATCGGGTCGAGCCGCCCGAAACTGGAAAGAGTATCATCGTATCGTTGCAGAACTTAAAAAGTTAAAACCTGACCAGACCCTGTGTATCCAGTCTGGGAAACCCGTCTATATTGCCCAGACACACCCGGAAGCACCCAGGGTGATCATTGCCAACAGCAACATTGTCCCGAAGAACCACTCCAGCCAGAAAACATTCGATCAGTTGGATCTCATGGGGCTCACGATGGACGGACAGATGACCGCTGGAAGTTGGAGCTATACAGGACCACAGGGAATTCTTCAGGGAACTTACGAAACCTTCAACGCCTGCGCGCAAAAACATTTTAAAGCGTCCAGTTTGGCAGGTAAATGGATTTTTACAGCTGGACTCGGTCACATGGGGGAAGCGCAGCCGCTTGCGGGAACCATGAATGAAGCCTGTGTGCTTGTAGCCGAGGTCAATGCAGAAGAGGCCCAACAACAGGTCAACGACGGTTATCTTAATTGGGTTACCGACTCGTTAGACCAAGCGCTAGAATGGATCGATAAGGGAATTCGTGAGAAAAAACCCATTAGCGTTTGCATTGTCGAAAATGCGGCAACGGTAGCCAGACAACTCCTTAAAAGGAAACGTATTCCTGATATTGTCACAGATCAAACACCAGCGCACAACCTGATGGAATATATCCCGGAAGGGAATAGCTACAAATGGAACTTGTGGTACCGCGATCAAGACCCCGAAGAATATCTTGAACTATCTAAAGCCACCCTCTTAAAGCACGCCCGTGCGCTGATGGCATTTCAGAAAAAAGGTGCCGTAGTTTTTGATTACGGCAATCAGCTTAGAGAACAAGCTGAGTACTACGGACTATCCATACGGAAAAAGGACGAGACATTCATTTATCCTGGATTTGTTGAAGAATATATCCGTCCTCTTTTTTGTGAAGGCATCGGATCATTTCGCTGGACTGTGCTCTCTGGATTAAAAAAAGACCTGCTCACTATCGATAAAGCTTTGGTCAACGCATTTCCAAAAAAATATGCTCTCAAACGCTGGATCGAAAAAGCACAACATCAAGTAAATATTCTTGGGCTACCGACCCGGGTCTGCTGGCTCGGCTATGAAGAGCGTACCAAAATGGGACTTATCATCAACCAACTCGTAAAGTCAGGGAAAGTGGCAGCGCCCATTGCCATTGGACGCGACCATGTGGACTGCGGCAGCATGGCCGCACCCTCAAGGGAAACTAAAAACATGCTTGATGGAAGTGACGCCGTGGCCGACTGGCCCCTACTCAATTTTTCGCTCAATGCTGTTTCGGGAGCAAGCTGGGTCAGTTTTCACCAAGGCAGTGGAGCAGGTATTGGAAACTCATTACACACAGGGATGGTGATTGTTGCGGATGGGACACGAGATAAAGAAAGACGCTTGAAGCGCGTTTTAACCAATGATCCTGGGTTGGGTATTGCTCGATATGCGGATGCAGGCTATAAGGCCGCCAGGAAATTTGCCTCTTCAAACAAAATCAACCTTCCAAAAAAATAAAAAACCCTTGGAGGAATTCCTCCAAGGGCGATATCCTTCATCCGGCTAAAACCTAAACAATCGCCAAAAAACCACAAGCCTCATAGCAGGCATTGCAGTTAATACACAAATCCATATCAATATGAGCGGCAACCTTCCGGGTACCACCGGTAATAGCTCCTGTAGGACATGGTTTAATGCATTTACCGCAGGCCACACAATCATCTTCCTTAACGACATATTTGTATAATCCGGTGCAACGTGCAGCATCACAGGTCTGATCTACAATGTGGCGCTCATATTCGGCCCTAAAATATTTTATCCCAGTCAATACTGCCTTGACGGCTGTCTCACCCAAACCACAAAGTGCGGTCACGTTAATTTCTTCACACAGTGATTGGAGTTTATCCAAGTCTTCTAATTTACCTCGCCCCTCTGAGATGTCATCGAGCTTGTTTTTAATCAAAGTCAGTCCTATACGACAGGGAGTACACTTGCCACAGGTTTCAGCTTCGTTAAACCCAATCGAAAATTTAGCCAAATCAATAACACATGCTGACTCATCATAAGCGGCGAAACTAGCCTGCCCCATCAGAACACCAGCATCCAGAAGGCTCTCATAATCAAGGGGGGTATCAGCTTTTGACGGGGGTAGAAATCCTCCAGTAACGCCACCGGCATGAATAACCTTTAGTTCTTTCTTCTTGGAAATACCCCCACAAACATCCTCGATAACTTCATGAAAAGTGGTGCTCATATCGAACTCCATGAGACCGTTGTATTTGATATTTCCAGAAAGAGCCCACACCTTTGTTCCCTTGGCATTGTCATTGCCCATCGACGAATACCAACTGGCTCCTTTTTTCAAAATTGCAGAAACAGTAGCCCAAGTCTCGGCATTATTGAGCAAGGTAGGTTTGCCCCATAATCCTTTTTCCGATGAATGGGGCGGCTGTGCTTTTGGGAAAGGTCGTTTCCCCTCAACTGAGGCCATAAGAGCGGTTGACTCACCCCCTATGAATGCTTCCATACCTTCATGAACATAAATATCAAAGCTAAAATCAGTACCACCAATATTCTTCCCTAGTAGACCTCGCTCCCTCGCCTGCTCCAGGGCCATATTCAAACGCCTGACTGCAATGGCATAGTCAGACCGTGTATAAATTATTCCTTCCGTGGCTTGAATCGCATAAGCACCAATGATCAAACCCTCAATTACCTGATGCGGACAACCTTCCATGATACTGCGGTCCATATAGGACGCCGGATTCCCTTCATCACCGTTAACCATGATGTAGCGTGTACCAAGATCATCGGTTGGTGCATTGGCGGCCTTTTTCCACTTGTGACCGGTAACAAAACCACCCCCACCCTTGCCACGCAATCCCGAAGAAATGATATCTTCAATAATGTCAGAGGGTGTCATTTGGAGAGCTTTTTTAAGGCCCTCATAACCCCCAACTTCTAGGTACTCATCGATACTTTCCGGATCTATCCTGCCGCCAAATTCAAGGGCAACCCGTTTTTGTTTCTTGAGGTTTTCATAGTAGTCATCCTTGGCTGCTGCTTTTTTGAATACCTTGCCACCAATAACATGGTCTTTAAGTATTTTTACTACCATCTCCGGTTTAACTTTTTCATAGGTCACAGGATCCTGACCCGGAACATAGACATCTACCAACACGTCTTTACTACAATAGCCTCGGCAGCCCACCTGTCCCATGCTGCAACCTCCAGCCCCTAACTCAGCATTGGCTTGAAGTTCTTTGATCTGTTTCTCAAATTCCTGATGCACCAACTCAGCCCCTTCTGCTATACCGCTGAGACTCTTGCAGATGGTAATTTTTACCGTTCCCTTGCTTTGTCCGGTAGCTTGTTCTTTTGTTTCCACCGCTTCCATTATAATGCTCTCCCGAAAATCCTAAAAAATCTATATAAACCAACTGGGACATCAGTCTCTTCACAAACTGGGCTTAGTCAGTCACGGCACTAATAAAGAAGTACCGAGTATGTATAAAGCTCTCACGAAAACCAGAAAATTTCTAGCGATTCTAGTAAGCCCCAAGCAAAATGTCAATCTCTCATCATCAACAAAACAGGTTAAGAAGCTTTAACCATCCTCTTCAAACAATACATCTACCACCACCCATTTCCCGAGTTTTTTAGAAAAACCAATATAAATCAAGTGAATAAAAGGACCTTCTTAAGATTAAGCACAAAATCATGTTTTTTAAATTTCTGAAAAATCAAAGAAAACCTAGGTCGCCCATGAAAACTATTCTGCGAATAATTACTGCAAACCCATTGACTCCTCGAGGTAAACACTTTTCGATTGATTGAGCTTCGACTAATCTATAAAATTTCCATTCATGCATGCTTCTGACACAAACACTATACAGTGGGACAATTCATGATCAAAACGACTATAAAAAACGAACCGCTATTGACACACAAAACAGAATGTTTAATCCTATTTTGCATCGAAGAAAAAAAGCCGTCAGGGAAACTTGCCGAACTAGACACTAAGCTTAAGGGGATTCTTAGCTCATCTTTTAAAAATAAACGCTTCGAGGGGAAACTCAACCAAACCCTGTTGTGCAATGTCGTAAAGCCAATGCGAGCCGATCACCTGCTTTTAGTGGGACTCGGCGAAGGGCAGGTTGTAACCGCGGATAAGTTACGTCAGGCAGCTGGCAGCGCAGCAAAACTTGCAGAAAAATCAAAATTTAAAACTATCTCTTTTTGCATCCCAGCAGACAACTCTGCCAAGGATGTGTATGCGGGACTGGATCAATCCAAAGATAACTTTTCCCAAACAGTGGTGGAGGGTAGCCTGCTTTCCCTGTACCGCTTTGATGAATACAAACAACCTGCAAAAGAAAAACCTGGCCGAATCAATCAGATTACTTTGCTGGCCCATGCAAAGTCTCAAGTCTCTTCCATTCGGTCTGCCGTCTCAAGAGGTCGTAAGCTAGCTTCAGCGGTAGCAACCTCGCGTGATCTCATTTCACAACCAAGCAACACGGCAACCCCATCTTATCTTGCAGGAAGGGCAAAAGAGCTGGCTAAATCATTTGGAATGAGCTGTAAAGTCCTATCCACTCGTGATATGAAGCAACTTGGGATGGGTGCTCTTTTAGGGGTTTCCAAAGGTTCCGAGGAGCCTCCCGCCTTCATCATTCTGGAACATCATGGAGGAACTAAAAACGATCCACCAATAGTCATCGTCGGCAAAGGCATTACCTTCGATACTGGAGGAATTTCCTTGAAACCTCCTGCAAATATGGACGAAATGAAAATGGATATGTCCGGCGGATCGATAACTCTAGGCACCTTGAGTGCTGCTGCGGCTTTAAAAATTCCACTGAATATTGTAGGACTTGTCCCTGCCAGTGAAAACATGCCAAGCGGCACCGCCATCAAACCTGGAGATATTTTGAAAAGTATGTCCGGGAAAACCATCGAGGTGTTGAACACAGATGCCGAAGGCAGGCTAGTCCTTGCTGATGCCCTCACCTACGCCGCAAAATATAAGCCAAAAGCAGTCATCAACTTAGCAACGCTTACTGGAGCTGTGATTGTAGCTTTAGGACATCAGGCCGCTGCTGTCCTAGGAAACAATGACGAACTGGCAGCGCGCCTGCAACGATGCGGGGAGATAGCCGGTGAAAGGTTGTGGCCTCTTCCTATATGGCCCGAACATGAAAAAGCCGTAAAAAGCGACATTGCCGATCTTAAAAATATCGCTTCACCGGGAGTCGGTGCGGGAACAATTACAGCGGGCGCCTTCCTGAAAGCATTTGTGGGAGATTTCCCCTGGTGTCACCTTGATATTGCCGGAACTTCATGGTCTGGTGAAGAGAGACCTTACACCCCAAAAGGTGCATCCGGGTTCGGCGTAAGACTACTAATTCGATTTCTGGAACAGGAAGCAAAAAATGTTCAGAGTTCCTAAATACGATGAATCAATTCATTCTCTTACCGCCCTTCTTAGCATGAAGATAAGGTTTAAGTCTTATTTTGATTTACCTGTAGCCGTTCAATTTTACAAAAATGACAAATAACATCATCATCTTCATTCACCTGATGGCTGCCGCGATCGCCATCGGCAGCATGGTATTTTCGGTAATTCTGTTACTGCCATCCATAGAGAAGGTGTCTGCGCAACAAGAATCAGAAGAGTTTTCTACCCCTTATAAATCAGTAGAACTACTCGCGCCTACTGTTTTTACCTGCTTGCTCATACTTATTGGAACAGGAGTTTATTATCTACTAGAAAATTATACCGGACAGGTGGGGTTAAAACCTGGCTATTACAACCTCTTCGGCCTGAAACTGATCTGCGTGGTCATTGCTTTTTTTTTAAGTGTCTACCAGACATTCAACCTGCGAGCTCGAATTGCTAACCTAGACCTATCGCCAGAAAACCGAAAAATTGTCCCAAAAACGATCCAACAAATTAAAAAGACGACGGTTCTCGTCCTAATTATATTTTCTCTCGCTGTCTTTTTTGGAATTTGGCTAGCCAGGTTCTAAGAAAATCAAAAAACCAAAGAATTGTTTTATTCTGACTATTTGGTTACTATAGTAGAAAAATGCGGAGGCCTTCTTGAACAACATGAATCCGATCCAAGAACAAAATTCAACGCCCCAGTCGATTACAAAAAGTTCTGTTTCAGGCGATGAATCCCCATCGGTGCAAGAGGGAACCCCTTTAGAGAAACATCTTGATGAACAAACAATTGATTTGAACGAATTGTTTCCAGATGCTGATACAGATCTCAACAACTTATTCCCCGATGATGAGGTAAAGCATCTCCTTAAAAATATCATAAAAAACAAAAAAGATATGGGCTTGATAAAAGAACGTCTCGCCACCGAAAACAAAACACCCAAAGAAAGCAAAGAGGGTGAAAACACCGAGGATTCATCGGAACCTGATAGCTAAAGAAGGCACTCAAACAGACTAGACCCTAACCATCTATATAAGTTTTCCGCGATAACCTACCCATCCAAAATTTTTAACTAGTAATAGCGCTGAACGCATTACGTAGCATTATCTTTCTGTTGCCGTTTTAGCCTGTGAATCATTGGAGAAATGTTATCGTAACCTAGTGGGTATCCGGCTTTGTCAAAGGTCGCCTTTGCCTGCAGGAATGCCTCCAAAGCCCTCGAAAACTGCTCGGTCTTTAAAAAATAATGACCCTGGATTTCGTATATTTTTGCTTTGGCAATATGTGGCTTGGCATCTCTGACTTGCATAACCGCCTTACCAAACCATTCGCCCGCCTTATCGAAATCCGAGCGCTCCATATAAAACTCGCCAATCTTTTTCATTGCCCGCCCCTCACCGATTTTATCCTGTAGTTTTTGGTGATACTCAACGGCTGACAGATAGGCATTTTTTGTTGCCTTTGACTTATGAGCAAATTTGTAAATATCACCTATTGACTCATAGGTTCTGGCGGCGCGCTTAAAGTTTTTTCGTTCTTCAAACAACGCGATGGCTTTTTTGTAATTTTCTACTGCCTTATCGAATTCGTGGTAGAAAAAATTTTGGGAAGCTATTTGGATGAACCGGTCAGCTTCATCCTTGGCATCAATGGGTGGGGTAATTGCTCCGTTGGGTTCCTCATAAAAAAACTTATCTAGACCAACCCTGAAAAGCAAACCAAAAACAATAATCAAGCTAACGATGAGGGCAATCTTACCCTTGGACTGTAGTTTTTGCAGCATGACGCTCTCTGTAGATTATAGAACGTGCTCTTTGAGTGATAACCGCATTCGAGAGGGCTAAATTACTTGCACACGAAGTCCTCTCTGAACAAAACGGAATGGAATTACCTGACCCTTGAGACGAACCAACTCCAAAACAACTGACTCTCTTTTTTTAGACGGCACCATGAAAGCAATGCACCCTCCTCCACCTGCGCCGCATACTTTGGCAGCCTGCGCCCCTTTTTTCATTGCACCTGCGACAAGTCTATCAATGTGTGGAGTGCTAATGGTTGGCGCTAATGCTTTTCGTGCTTCCCACTCACGGGCAAACAGGGCAGTCACCTTTTTCATCTGCCCTAAGGTTAATGCTTTATCCATCTCTCTTGCTATCTGCGCTATTTTTTTTAATTTCTCCGTAACTGCGCGATCCTTATCCAAAACCTTCTTCATGACTTCCCAGTTGTTAATACCAGACCGCCTTGGGTTTCCGGTATAACACAAAACCATACTCTCGCTAAATTTTTGTAAGGAAACGGGCAAGGCAACCGAATCCACACCATCAAACCCTGGTCGTACCGAGCGTACCCCTCCATATAAGGGGGGGAAATAATCCTGCCAACCAGTAGGAACTGAAATGACTTGAGTCTCAATATTCATTGCCGCTTCCAGCATCTGCTTTTTACCGAGACCTTTTTTTGTAAATGTATTGAGCGCACCATGTAAAGCTATATTCAAAGCTGACGACCCACCAATTCCAGAGCCAGGTGGCGCCTGACTGGATGTCACAATATTCAAGCCTTTTTTCGGTTGATAATATTTCAGGGTTTTTAAAATGAGGTCTAAGGGGTGGCTCTCGGGCAAAGATGCAATCGAGTTGTATCTGGCTTGACATTGAAGATCTTTCGATTTAACAAAAATCTTCCGATCATTCCTTGGAGTTAACTCGACCGTAGCATAAAGATTAATAGCCGCATTGAGTGTGGGAGGATTCCCAAATTGAAGGTAGAGAGGCCATATATCCAAGGTCCCTCCGGCCAAATCGATTCGAGTAGGCGCGGTGCTTTTAATCATACTATCAAATTCAGAACGCCTGAAAAAGGAAGTCTTAAGTGAATGGTGGATAGAAAAAAAGATCCACCCTGTCCGTCAAACTCTCCATAGGTTGCCGAGGTTGTCAGGTATTAATCTTTACTATGATTTTTCGGACGTTTTCGAATCTTGCTCTAGCTCGTTTATTTTTTCTGTCAACTTCTGAACTAAGACCTCATAGGAATCCCTGCGGATAATTTTAGTGAACTGAGAGCGATAATTGCGAATCATACTGACACCTTCAATAACAAAATCATATACCTGCCAATT
>Ga0209043_1002367_pt1 | contig 10075 bp, 7 predicted proteins | sample SaaInlV_100m_DNA_3_FD_184654 | JGI IMG/M metagenome (GOLD analysis project Ga0209043, IMG submission 184654) | Marine microbial communities from expanding oxygen minimum zones in the Saanich Inlet - SI037_S4LV_100m_DNA (SPAdes) (version 2) | ecosystem: Environmental > Aquatic > Marine >... | reverse complement strand
ATCACAGTTGCCAAGACCCGCGAAGAGGCAATTCGCATCAACGATCTGGCAAGAGAAACGATTCAGATTGAGGTGGGTGCTTCCAACGCCTTGACCTGGGATATCATTCGCAACAATGCCAGAAAGAAATTCTATGTTGCCTGCAAAGCTTGCACGGTTTGCGATGGTTTGGAATGCGCTGGAAAAGTGCCAGGCATTGGCGGCATTGGCACAGGCAGTTCCTTCACGGAAAACCTTACTGCGTTGGCACGTTATCAGGTGAATCTGCGAACAATTCATAAGGTTAAAAACCCCGACACATCGATAGAACTATTTGGCCATAAATTGGCCATGCCCGTTTTGGCGGCCCCTATTACAGGGATGGAAACCAACCTTGCCGGAGGCATGGATGAAAAAGAGTATGCGAACGCTATTCTTGATGGTTGTCTGGAGTGGGGGACGTTAGGCATGGTGGGTGATGGTGCAAGCCCCAAAAAATATTTGATCGGGTTAGAAGCGATTAAAAAACACGGCGGATTGGGGATCCCTATTTTTAAGCCGCGTGAATTCAACCTCGACATTATCAAACGTTTTAAAGCTGCGGAAGATGCAGGTGCCTTGGCAGTGGGCGTAGATATTGATGCAGCTTCTTTCAAAACCATGTCGATGAAAGGGCAGGCGGTAGGGCCCAAAACCATCGAAGAATTACAGGAGTTGAAATCTTATCTGAAAGTTCCATTCATTTTAAAAGGAATTATGAATGTGGAATCGGCATTATCTGCTATCGAAGCGGGAGCCGATGCCATCGTGGTTTCTAATCATGGGGGACGGGTGATGGACCATATGCCAGGGACAGCTGAAGTGCTTCCAGAAATTGCCAATGCGGTCGCTGGAAGAATCAAAGTGCTGGCGGATGGGGGAATTCGAGAAGGTGTTGATATCTTAAAAATGCTGGCGTTGGGAGCGGATGCGGTGATGATTGGCAGGCCTATTTGTATTGCCGCGTTTGGTGCCGGGCAAGAGGGTGTTTCGTTTTACCTTCAGGAAAAGATGAAGGAGTTGAAAAAGGCGATGATACTCACGGGTTGCGGTTCGGTGGATCAGATCGATCCTTCCATCATTTTCAGAAATAAAGGCGAACGTTGATGAAGCAGAAAAAAACTTCATTGAAAATAATGCCGGTTAAAAAGGCCGAATCTTTTCAGACGACATTGGCTCGTTCTTTAAGGCATTTAAAAAATGATTTCGGTGCTTGTGGATTAAAGCTTTCTACCGAAGATGCAGCTATGACGATTGACCAGATCAAGTTCTGGGCAGACGCTTCATTGTTGCCAGCAATTGTGAAAATTGGGGGACCCAACGCCAGAAACGATATCAAACAACTGGTGTCTCTCAATATCGACGGTTTGATCGCACCCATGGTGGAATCTCCTTACGGACTTGAAAATTTTATTGCTGCTGTCAGAGACTTCACAACCCCCATGCAGTTTGGGCGATTGAATAAGCACATCAATATAGAAACGGTCACCGCTGTCAAACAACTGGGTGATATTTTGAATGCCCCTGAAGCTAAATTTTTAGACGAGGTAACCATTGGGTGCAGCGATTTGTCGAGTTCATTAAAGAAGTCTGGGGAAGACCGTTCGGTTTTAAATCTGGTGGCACGAGCGGTAAAAAAGATTAAATCAAAGAAGATGTCGGTATCGGTGGGTGGCGGAATTCAACCGGAGACGATTGACGATTTTTTGAAAAAGGTTCAGCCTGATAAATTTAATACTCGTGTGGTAACGTTCGATGTGGTTCCTGGTCAAAAATACGGGCAAGCGGTTGCGGAAGCACTGAGGTTTGAAATTCTTATGTTGGAACACGATGCCCGGCAGGGGTTCATCACCCGTGATGAAGAAAAGTTTCGCATCAAAGAACTTAAAAAAAGCTTGAAGTAAATTGTTTTAGAAGGTCTTTCCCTTCCTTTGTTCTATCCTTTTATTCCTTATTTATTATCATGCAGGATATCATTGACAAAAGAGTGAAATATCATAAAATACAGCCCTCGTTTTACGCTTAACCCTTGTAATAAATTATATTTAGCGGGTTCGACCGCAGTCCGGTCTACTTAGCTTTTGAATTGCTAGAACCTCATATCCATTTCAATTTTTAATTTGGAGGACAGGAAAACAAAATGCAGATAACTGGCATGCTTTGGGGAAGAAAATTGTTGGACCTGGTGGAATTTACCCACTCTGAAGTTCGTGGACCGGAACTTAGTGTCGATGAAATTAAAGACATGATTAAACGTCACGGACAAATATTTATCAAACCGGTATTTAAGGGCGGTGTTGGTAAAAAAGGTAAGTCGGGCCTGTTGGGCCGAGTGGACAATATTACTGACGCGTTAAAGGAAAAGGAACGTCTCTATTTTGCTGAACATGTGGATGGGTTCAACAAGGTCAAGTCTGACGGTGTCACTTATGAAGGTGGAGTACCTGCGGATTACGAAGTTTATTTTTCTATTTCAGAGAGCACCGAACATCGGTCTCCTGTTATGACGATCACCCATCATGGTGGCGTAGATATTGAAGAACTGGACCCCAGTAAATTGGCTGTAGTTCCGTTTGATCCGTTGACAGGTTTGAAAGCCTTTCATGTGTCGAATGCTTTGATGGATCTGGGTGCGCCACCGCAGGTGATCAGCCCCTTGGTTCAGAACTTGCCAAAGCTGTGGGATTTGTACAACAACTACGGAATGTGGATGCTAGAACTCAATCCTATTCGTATGCAACCCGGTAAAGGCGGACGCCTGACTCCTGTTGCCTGTGATTTTAAATGTGCTTTTGATCAGGATGACCCTGCATGGAAAAGACTGCATCTGCCGTCACATCTTTTCGCATCTGACTTTTCCGAGTTCGAACAAGAGATCAATCAGCTCCGCACCTATCAGGGGCAGAGCGATGTTTTCGTTATGAATGATAAAGGAAGCATTACCGCACCCACTTTTGGGGGTGGCGCGAATGCCATGGTTACCGAATTGTTGGGAGAAGAGGCTACGATTTCTTCAGACTTCGGCGGTAATCCTCCTTACGAAAAAATGAATGATATTTCAAGAATCAGTTTTAAATACTGGCTGCCACAGTCGAATGTCCTGTTCATCATTGGCGGAAAAGCCAACAACACGGATATCTATGAAACATTCCGTGCAATGGGAGATGGACTGCGTGAATTTTTTCAGACAAATGGTCCAGTTCCGCTTTTCGTTGTTGTCGGACGAGGTGGCCCCAATGTCATCCGTGGGATGAATTATCTGCAAGAAATTCTGGATTCTTTGGGGATTCCCTACCGTTTCTTCGGTCATGACAGTGCAATGTCCGAAGTTATTAATTATGCTCTCGCGGTCAACGAGTGGATGAAAAACGGTGGCAAAGACGAAATTAAAGCCAAATTAAAAATTTAACTTATCGTAACTGTTGGAGGTTTGAATGCATAAGCAAGGCGTAGGGGAATTCCCCTTTTACTGTGGCATCAACTCGCTGTCTGAATTGGCAACCAAAGATGACAGATGCGTAGTATTAAATATTCTGGGTAAAGAAAGCTCTGGGGTTACCCCGATCAGTCATGATTATTCAGGAGGTAATATTGTATTCGGGACAGGTCCGGGTAAATCTGGCAAGTCTCTGGCAACGAAAACCGGAAAAATTCCAGTTTATAACTCTATTAAAGAGGGGCTGGAGGCGGGACATAAATTTAACACGGTTGTGATTTATCTTCCCCCTTCAGGTGTGAAAGATGGACTCGCAGAAGCTGTACGCGACAATCCAGATCTCACCAAAGCCATTATCCTCACCGAGAAAGTCTCGATAAAAGATTCTCGTATCATGCGGGCAATTTGTCAGGCGAATGGGGTCGATCTGTTCGGTGGTAACTGTCTGGGGCTCGCGGATTCTTGGAATCATGTACGGTTAGGTGGGGCTTTGGGTGGGAACGCTCCTGAAGAGTCACTCATTAAAGGTTCTGTGGCTCTATTTTCCAATTCCGGTAACTTCACTACGACGATAGCCGTTTATCTTTCTACCGCAGGATGGGGAACAACGACTTCTGTCTCAAGCGGCAAGGACGTTTACATTCAATACAGCGCAAAAGAATTTCTTTATGCGTTCGATAACGATGACCGTTCTGAGGCAGCCGTCCTATACAGTGAGCCAGGTGGATATTATGAGCAGGGGCTGAAGTCTGACAAGCCTATCGTTGCATGTGTGGTGGGCCGTTGGAAAGCGCGCCTAACGAAAGCCTGCGGTCATGCAGGGTCTTTGTCGGGTGCAGGTGATGATGCACTCGCGAAAGAACAATGGTTCATGGACTATTTTGGAGTCGATGGAATTTACACTCCGGAAAACCCGATCTGTTCGAAAAAAGGTGCTTTGGTTACCAACATCGCATATATCCCGGAAGCCTTGACCAAGGTTATGGAGCTCAATGGTAAGAAACCGGATTTTGAACCAAAAGGTAGTCTCGATTTAAAACCATGGTTCGGAAACAATCAGGGTTTGTCATTACCACCAGAATTGGATGTTTCCGTAGTCGAAGCATCTAGTCCTTATAATGAGCAAATTGAAGCGCTCGATAAAATGGTGGGCGCACAGCATCGACGCGAAACTTTGAAGGATGCCAGTGGTGCTTCGATGATGGATCCGAAAACCCAGGTATCGAAAATTCATAACACATCTATTCTCGATGCTTCCATGAAGTCTTTTGAGTCCAATCTGGTTTTCGCTCTCACACGGCAATACACTTGTGAGTACGGAGAAAAGATAGCTAACATTGTCTTGAATATGTATGTCAATCAGCATAATCAACCGACGATGGCAGCGGCCCAAGCGTCTCGTGAAAATGGCAACTCCCCCAACACCGTTGTATCTTCTGCAGTAGCCATTGTTGGTAAAAAAATGGTGCAAAAGGCAATGGATGCTTCTAGCGCATTGTTGGAGTTGTTCCAATTTAGCAAGCTCGGTGGCCCGAAAGAGACATTCGATTACTCTGTGCAGTTAAAGGAAGCAGATAAATATAAAGATGCATTGTTAGCCGATGGAGAAGATCCTTGCGCTACCAAACTAGCTGAATGTCTCAATAAAGCAGGTGATTCTGTATTCATTAAGTTCGTACAAGATTTTGCAGCAGCCAATGGCGGCAAACTCTCTACAGATGCGTTATTTGGAGCGGTATGGGTCACTCTTGGCTGGGAAGCGTTACGAGGTAAAAAGATTTCTAAAGATACGCTCACCCGTTTGCCTTGGTACTCACGTATCTACAGTACCATCGTTGGGGTTTCTGCTCCAGCTTCCCGGCATACTGAAGATGCCATTGCCGGGGTTAAGCTTGAAGAGTTGATCTCGACATACAGTTTCACCAAAACAGCGTTTGTTACGTTGTTGGGTCGACAGCCTTCTGAATCCGAACTCTATGAGTTTCAGGTTCTGCTTGGACTCATCATCACCAACGGACCAGGCACGATTTCAGCTCAAGGCTGTAAAGGTGCAGTCAGTGCGGATGGGCCAGAACAGCCTCAGCGCGTGCAGGTGAACAAAGGTTTTATCGGATTCCTCACGCATACCGGGTTCGCCCATGGCGGAAACGGCTTTGAAGCGGCGGCATTCCTTATGGAAAACTTCAAAGACAAAGGCTTGAAAGATCCTGCGGATGCAAACCATGGTCTAGACCTCGATGCCATGGCTCTTAAAGTTGCGAATGAATATTCTGACTATAAGAAAAAGCAAAAAGCAGTGGGTAACCTTGATTATGCCAAGTTACCTTGTGTGAATCATCCTGTGTTCAAAGGTAAAGATGTGAACTACGATCCGCGCGAAGTTTTCGTTAGTGGTCTGTTCAAGGAAAAAGGGATCAATAATGTTTTTCTTGAGTTCTATCACAGCCTCGTTCAAGGATTGTTCAAGGCAAAAGTTAGCAAGAATGTTTATTGTGTGAATATAGATGCGGTGATCGCGGTTATCCTGCTCAAAATTGTCTGGTCTGATTACAATGACGGCAAGATGGAAGATGGAGATATTGAGTCAGCCAGCTTCGCTACTTTCCTGTTCGGCCGAATGATCGGCTGTGCAGCTGAGATCGATGATCATACTTCACGTGGTAAGAATATGGATACCCGAACCCCAGCAAGCAAATGCTCCTATGTCGGCTAATCGGGCCACGCTTGATTGGAATAGGGCAAGCTAGCTTGGAATATATTTGGGTTTAGATAGTACTTAGAGCCTTTACTCTTTTAGAGTAAGGGCTCTTTGTTTTTCCAGCGTGCCGCTGGACCCAGTTTTTAAAGCCGTGATAAAATGTTGTAAGTAGTAAAACTATATTGCTAATCACAACAAAGGTACTTTGTGCAATGCCAAGAAGGGGTGCTGAAAGCCCCCTATCAGTATTCACTGATTCAAAAATATATATTTGACGATCTGCCCCTGATTGCGATGAACGTGGCGCGCATCGGAGCTCAGACTCCGGGAATGGCTTACGAAATCGCCGATGGTGAGCCGCATTTTGTGACTATTGGGTTTGGTCCAATGAACTGGTTGCTCATCACGCCGGATATTCCGGCACCTGGTGGATTCCGCGCTTTCGATGAAATAGATTTCGAGGATGAGGAAGTGCCCGAGTCTGAAGGTGACCTGTTGCTTTATTTCTCTTCAGGCTATCCAAAGCTGAACCGTGAGTTGGCGAATCAGGTAGGAGAGCTGTTTGGAAAAGACGGAGAACTGATCGAAGAGATAGAAGTCGAGGGTGGTGAACATTCCAATGTCTCAGAGGTGAAAGAACAAGTTCTGATCGAGCACCCTAATTATCTCGACCAGGCGCAAAGTAGTTTTCTGAGCACACACCGTTTCTTAACCAACGATAAAACACCTACGGAGTTACCCCAGCACCGTTATAGTTATAAAACCGATAGGGATACCGGAGGCTATGTCCTGACCTTTGATAATAACCCCTCCAAATTGGAAGAACATAGCGAGTCTTTAACACAACCCGCCAAAACCCGTGGCCTGTTTTTTATTCCATCCCTCGACCTGTTGACCAGCCTGCGAATGGGCGGTATTCGCATGGGCTCCTTAGCCATCAATGCAAAATGGAAAGGCCACTAGAGTGGCAGGCAATAGGTCGATGCTTGTTTGTCTAGACAATGGAATTGAGCATATGAACAAGAAAGTTTTTTAGATCTTCATAGAGATATGCCTGTTTCCTGAAAACTGATTTTTCTTCCTTTTCCTGTTTTTGCCCGGTACAATTTCTCATCTATTTGCAAATTATAATGGAGTTTAAATCCATGAAAAAAATATTCGCTGTTATTGCTTTATTAAGTTTTGTTACTTTGGCAAATGCAGAGGTTAAAACAGAAGAGATCGAATACAGCCACAACGGTACAAAGTTGACAGGCTATCTGGCTTATGACAATTCCAAATTAGACAAACGCCCCGGTATGCTGGTGGTGCATGAATGGTGGGGCCATAACGATCATGCCCGCAATCGTGCTAAAATGCTGGCTGAAGCAGGTTATACGGCTTTAGCTCTGGACATGTATGGTAGTGGAAAACTGGCGAATCATCCTAAGAAAGCAGGTGAGTTTATGAGCGCTGCTTTTAGCAACTGGCCGGATTCTCAAGCGCGTTATAACAAGGCCATGGAAGTTTTGAAAGCACATAAAACCGTAGATTCTAAGCGTATAGGCTCTATTGGGTTTTGTTTCGGCGGTGCAGTATCTATCAAAATGGCAAGAGGCGGCGCAGACTTGAAAGGGGTTGTTGCGTTCCACAGCGCATTACCTATCGAACCTGCTATTACGAAAAATTCTATGAAGTCTGCGGTGCTTATCATCAACGGGGGAGAAGATGGTTTCTTGAAACCCGAATCGGTAGCTTCTTTTTCACAAGATATGTTCAAGGCCAATGTCGACTTCACCTACATGAACCTGAAAGGCGCCAAACACAGCTTCACGAATCCGCAAGCGGATGAGTTCGCTAAAAAATTCAATATTGCTGCACTTCAATACAACAAAAAGGCTGATGAACAAGGCTGGGCAGCCATGCTCTCATTTTTTAAACGCGTTTTTGAATAAGAGTTGTGAAGGGCCGATCTGAGAACAAGTTGCATCCTTCAGCTTCTTCCTGAATAAAATTTTTTATTACTAATGTTATAAACCATCATTTTTACCAAACAAAATTATTGAATACAATATTTAACAACAAGACTTTTCAAATTTATTTCCTTATTTTCCTGACGCTCTTGATTCTGCTTGGGCGGCAATTAGATACGGGAATGAAAAATTATGATGACGCCTTTTATGCTCAGAAGGCTAAAGAGATTTTTGAATCCGGAGACTTATGGGTTATCACATTTGCCGGGGTACCCGATTTTGCCAACCCGCCTCTACCACTTTGGTGTATGGCCCTGGCATACAGTGTTTTTGGAGTCTCAAGTTTTTCGGCTATTTTCCCCTCTGCTCTATTTGGGGTGGGGATAGTTCTTTTGACGTATCGATTAGCAAGCCATTTTTATAAAGATTCCTGGATTGCCTTTATTGCATCCTTGGTTTTAATTTTCCCTGGAATATTCATAGATTATTCCCGAAGGGCAATGGTTGATATACCTCTTACTTTTTTTGTTACTTTCGCTCTATTCGCGTTTTTAAAAACCAAAACCAATAAGCGATGGTATCTGGCTTTTGGACTCGCAACCGCTGGAGGGATTTTGTCAAAAAGCGTGCTGGGTATTTTCCCCTTAGCTATTGTATTTTTATATCTTCTCTTAAACCGCCAATGGAAGGAATTGGTAAATCCGTTTTTAGCGTTGGGAACTATACTTGCGATATGCTTGGGTTTTTCCTGGCATTGGATCAATTGGCTTGAATTTGAACAACTATTTCTTGATGTTCATTTTGGGGCATTATTTTTTGGTGGTGATTGTGGGAATAGCGGTTTCCGATGTAATTTTTCAGGATATTTAAAAGATTTTCTTGAGTATTACTGGCCTTGGTTACCATTTGCGTTGATAGGATTGTATAAATTTGGCAAGCGTGGATTAATTGAACAAGACGAAAATTCTTTATTCATTTTTCTATGGACTACATTAGTTTTTGTGATTTTGAGCACGAGTAGTAATCAGACCATCCGTTACCTTTTGATGATTTTTCCAGCCCTGTCTATAATCGTTGCAAAAACATTATATGATTGGCTGGGTCCCGCTTGGAAAGAAAGGGTTGTCGGAGTATTAACTGGAGTCGCCTGCTTGACCGCTCTATTCGTGAACTCGACCCCTTTTCAAGTTAAAGTAACTTTAAAAGAAAGCAGTAATGGGGTCCGGCAATTGGCCTCTGTAATAAAACTGAATATCCCCGAAAACGAAATGCTCGGAAACTTTAAGCTTGATTTCTGGCGTCCAAAGCATGCAATGCTTTTTTATTCTGATAGAGATATGGAGCCCCCCATTAACAAGGACGAGTTACTAAGGCAATCGCAACATAACCCAAAAAAAATGTGGTTGTCCGGTACAGCTGAATTTAAAACTTTAAATACAGAAGTCCCAGGGATTTTCTATTTGATTCAGGCCAACTCGAAATATGCTTTTTTTACTTCATCTCAAAATAGGGACTTTGTCCTTTACGATTTTTCTGTTATGAAAATACCCATCGTTAAATAAATCTTTATTTATTATTTATATGGAATATAGTTTCTGGTGAATTGAAAAACTTATTCATTTATCCCTGCTTAAAGTGAGGCAACGGCCCAAAATTATTCCTATAGATCGCAGACCCGAAATAGATGGACTTAGAGCGATAGCGGTTCTAGTCATTATTTTGTATCACGCTAAAATCGTCATATTTGGCCGTGACTGGTTTGAGGGTGGTTACATCGGTGTTGATATTTTTTTTGTCATCAGTGGCTATCTGATAACAAGAATCATACTTAAAGAACTTTTTAAAACAGGTTCTTTTAGTTTTTTGAAGTTTTATGAACGAAGAGTAAGGCGCATATTGCCAATGCTCTTTACCGTTATGTTGGTTACCTTCCCTTTTGCCTGGAAATATCTTCTGCCGGCAAACTTTTTG
>Ga0209043_1002364_pt1 | contig 10078 bp, 9 predicted proteins | sample SaaInlV_100m_DNA_3_FD_184654 | JGI IMG/M metagenome (GOLD analysis project Ga0209043, IMG submission 184654) | Marine microbial communities from expanding oxygen minimum zones in the Saanich Inlet - SI037_S4LV_100m_DNA (SPAdes) (version 2) | ecosystem: Environmental > Aquatic > Marine >... | reverse complement strand
CAAGGGTGGCGGAGCCGACAAGATGGCACGCCTGATGCAAAGTGTGATCGAAAAGCACGGCTTCTCATCCAAGCCGTTTGTCCCGATCAACAAACCAGGTGGTTCTGGTGCAGAGGCGCTCATTCATATGAAGGGCAAGCAGGGCGACAACCACACCGTGATGGTGACGCTCAACAGTTTTTACACCACACCGTTGCGTCAACCGAAACTGGATGTAGACATCTCGACTTTTACGCCTGTCGGGCGCATGGCTGAGGATACCTTCCTTTTGTGGGTCAACGTCGACTCGGGCATCACCAACGTTGACGAGTTCGTAGCTGCAGCCAGAGCCGCAGGCAGTGATTGGCTCATGGCCGGCACCGGCAAGGGCCAGGAAGATCAATTGTTGACGACCTTCCTTAATAAAGCGTATGACCTCAAGATCAAGTACGTGCCTTTCAAAGGCGGTGGCCGTGTAGCCAAGGAACTGGCGGGTAACCACTGTAATTCCACAGTGAATAATCCCTCCGAGCAGTTGGGCTTTTACAATGCTGGAAAAACACGGGCAATCGCATCGTTTACCCCAACACGGTTACCGTTGTTTCCGGACGCACCTACTTTCAAAGAGCTAGGCAAGGACTACGTCTATTTCATGCAACGCAGCGTAGTTGGAGCACCAGGCATGAGTGATGAAGCAGCCGCTTACTATCGTGACGTGTTTGCCCGGGTCTATGCGACGGATGAATGGCAGGCCTACATGACCAAAAAGAGCCTGATGGGTGGTTTCCTGACTGGGCCTAAGCTCAAGGCCTACTGGGCTCGAGAAAAGGCAGTTCATGAAGTTATCTTGAAGGATATCGGCGAGATTTGATCCCAAGTCCGTTGGTTTAAGGCAGATAAGGAATAGCTGCCATGCGTAGAGCCGAGCTGTTAATGGCCCTGGTTCTTGGGGCTTTTTCGGCCTACTTGATGGTTAAGAGTGCGGAACTCCCCATCGGCTGGATTCCTGATGAAGGACCAGGCGGTGGGGCGTTTCCCTTTTGGCTGGCATTTGGGATGTTGCTCTGTTGTGTGTGGATTGTGGCACGCTGGGTTAGGCGGAAAAGTCCGCCATCACGTTCGACCGAGCCTTACCTGGCCGTTACAACGCGGAGCACAATCATCAGGGTCATCGTCGCACTGACACTGATGATCGGGGCGATCCACATTATTGGTATATACCTGTCCATACCGCTTTTCCTGTTGTACTACCTGCGGGTGATGGGAGGCCATCGCTGGCCGCTCAGTGTAGCGGTGTCTGTGATCACACCCGTGGTCAGTTTCTTTTTCTTTGAGATTGCGCTGCGGATTACTTTACCGAAAGGTTACACCGAACCGCTTTTTTATCCGCTGTACGATATTTTCATGTGAGGCCCTGTGGAAACGTTTGACCTGCTGATGCAGGGTTTTAGCATTGCGCTGGAACCTTTGAACCTGGCGCTTGTTATATTCGGCTGTGCGCTGGGTCTTTTTATTGGCGCGATGCCGGGGCTTGGTTCGGTCAACGGTGTTGCCATTTTGCTGCCGATGACTTTCCTGGTGCCGCCCACAGGCGCGATCATTTTTCTTGCAGCCATCTACTATGGCGCCATGTACGGCGGTGCTATTTCTTCGATCATGCTGGGAATTCCCGGCGCTTCGACCGCTGTCGCCACCACCTTTGATGGTCGGCCGCTAGCCCTTGCCGGCAAAGCAGACCAGGCGCTGATTACTGCCGCTGGCGCCTCGTTTATTGGCGGCACCATATCGGTGGTGTTGTTTACGTTGTTTGCACCTCCCTTGGCCGAAGTCGCACTGGCTTTTGGTGCTGCCGAGGAATTTGCACTGATGATGCTTGCATTTGCGACGTTTATTGGATTGGGTGGCGACGATATCCCCAAGACACTGTTTTCGATATTCATCGGTTTGGTACTGAGCGCTGTGGGTCTGGACATCATCAGCGGAGAGCCGCGGTTGATTTTCGGCGACCTGCCCGGATTTTTCCATGGCATTAATTTTCTGGTTCTGGCGATCGGTATCTACGGGATTGGTGAGATGCTGTGGACCATCGAATCCAGCCATGGTGGGGTAAAAGTCTCCCAGGCTTCGTTCAGCATCAGGCGTATCGCCACGCACTTGAAGGGCCTCAAACATTCACTGAAAGCCAGTTTGATGGGATCTTTTCTGGGATACTTTGTGGGCATACTGCCGGCTGCAGGAGCGACCCCGGGATCCATTATGGCCTACGGCATGGCCAAGACGATGTCCAAGGACCCGGACTCTTTTGGCAAAGGCAACATTGAGGGCGTGGCCGCACCTGAATCGGCTAACAACGCTGCCAGTACGGGTTCAATGCTGCCTATGCTCACCCTGGGTATACCCGGGTCGCCGACTACGGCGATCCTGTTGGGCGGCATGGTCATCTGGGGCCTGGAACCCGGGCCGATGCTGTTTGTTGAACACCAGAGCTTCGTCTGGGGCCTTATTGCCAGTCTCTACGTGGCGAACCTCTTCGCCATGTTGATTAACCTGGCATTCATACCGGCGTTCATCGGTGTACTGCGCATGCCTTTTACCATCCTCGCGCCTATCATTTTTGTGCTGTGTCTGGTGGGTGGCTACGCGCCCACGCAAAACATGCACGATGTCTGGTTGATTCTGATTTTTGGTATTGTCGGTTACCTGATGCGCAAACTGGATTACCCACTGGCGCCAGCGGTATTGGCGATCGTATTGGGCCCACTGGCTGAGACATCAATGCGTCAGGCCTTGTTGATGAGTGACGGCAATCTGATGATCTTTATCGAAAGACCGATCTCGGGCCCCATCATGGGCAGCGCTGTTGTGCTCTTTTTGTTACCACTGCTAAAACTGTTTCGTAAGTCGCGCGTACCAGCATCGGATTGAGACTCGCCGTAATTCTGCACCAATCAACATCTGCGACCTCGCCAGCTATGTGCTGGGTACCAAGACTCAAACAACGGTTTAAACCCAGCTTGAGCTTTGAACTTTGGAAAGCTTTGCTGACTGGGTTTACTTGCGGTCCAAACCAGCAAAGGGCTATTGATGAGCTCTGACGTCATACGACCGGATCTCTTCGGTCTTGCCCATCGGCTGCAGTCGGCAGGTAACCCGGATCAGCACGCGCAGATTCTCTCTGATGTGGTGCTACAGGAGTTCGATCGCTTTTATCTCGATTTTCGTGCCATTCCCGGTCGTGCCAAGAGTGCTTTTGAGGAGCGCGATTTTCCACAGTCGTTACTTCATAGCCAAAACCAGTTACTGCTTTACGGTGAGCGGATGCATGCGTTGGCCTCGGCCTTGGTCGCCCAGATGCCAGCGTCCGAGTCTGCGACGATGCTGTGGGATGAGCTTGAAATGCTTTACCGAGGTTTGGTTTCTGGGCGATACGAGGCTGACTTGGCGCTTGCTTTTTTGCATTCGGTGCAACGTTCTGTTTTCATGGGTGAGTGGAAGCCGGTCGACTATTCCGTCGGCATCAAGGCTGACACGAGCGCGGCTGGCATTAGCGAGATGATGGTGAGTTATCCAGTCTCAACGATCAGCGCTGGCCTGTTACAACAGATTCTCGATTTGCCTGGTTTTAATACCCCTTATCGAGACCAAGCCGGCGACGCTGCACTGGCAACGCAGCAGATCAACGCCTTGTTATTTTCAGACCAGGGGGCGCACATTGTTGGGGTTGATGTCATCCGGGGTGGTTTTTTCCGCAATCGTGGCGCCTACATTGTTGGCCGCGTTCGGTTGACTGAGCGGCCGGTTGTTCCGCTTATCTTGGCCCTGCTCAACGATGAAGACGGCATCTACATTGATGCTGTGCCATCCAGTGAGTCAGCGGCGCACAATTTATTCAGCACCACCCGTGCCAATTTCATCGTGACGAACGATCACTACCACGAGCTGTCTGAGTTTCTGCACGGGATCATGCCCAAGCGCCCGTTGGGATTGCATTACTCATCCATTGGTTTTAATCACTTTGGCAAAGTCGCTGTGATGGACGAATTGAACCGGGAGCTGGATCAGTCTGGGGCTTTATTTGACACGGCGGTTGGTTTCCCGGGTACCGTGGCCATTGGATTCCAGGCGCCGGATTCGGCGTACAACCTCAAAGTCATCCGTGACCGCCCGACCGAGGGTTACAAGTGGGGTGATTTTGCTGGTGTTGATTCGGTGCTTGCCAAGTACAGCCAGGTTCATGATATCAACCGCACTGGCAGCATGCTGGACAACGTGATCTATTACAACGTTACATTGCCGCAACAACATTTCAATAATGTGCTTTTGGACGAGATGCTGCGCGATGCAGGCTATACGGTATCGCTACGCGGCAGTTCGGTGGTATTCCATCACCTGATTGTGCAAAGGCGCATGATTCCCTTGCCTGTGTTTTTAGAAAATGCTTCGCGTGCAGATTGTGAACGGGCAGTAGTTAATTTGGGCTACTGTATAAAGAACAACATGGCAGCCAACATCTTCAACCGTGATTTGGATGGGCGCAACTATGGTGTGGGCAGCCACATACGCGTGTATCTTTTTGATTACGACGCGTTGGAGCCATTTACCGAGGTCAAGATCCGTAGCAACGCTGACCGCTATGACGGTGAGGAAGATATACCGGATTGGGTTTTTGAAGACGGCGTGATATTTTTGCCCGAGGAAATCGAATCGGGCCTGCGTCTCGCCGACCGGTCACTACGCCAACTTTTTCGCAGCGTCCACGGTGATCTGTTACGAGCCGACTACTGGGAGCGGATTCAGAATGAACTCTGCGAGGGTAAGGTGCCGGCGATCCAGGTTTACCCCGAGAGTTATCGATTACACCATTGAGCGAGCCGTTCCGGCCCTTGCGATCTTTCTGTTAAAACTGTTGCGTAAAACGCCCCGGCCAGTATCTGGCTGACGCCAACTGCGTCGCCTGGATAGTGGGGGGCTGTATAGGTTTGCGAAAGACAAATACCCCGGCTTAAAGGCCGGGGTACCGTTGAAGTTAAGGCTTGATGTAGGCGAATCCCTGTGCCTGCAGGTGAGCAAGTTCGGCGACGCCGCTTGGGACTATGTCAGCCTCGGACACATCGAAAAGATTGGCGTCGATATCGACCTTTTTGCCGCGCACCGTATTGGCGCAGACATCGAAAGCAACGCCCTGGTCTTTGAGGCCGGATATCTTGGCCGTCATCTTGTCGGTGGCGTTACCGGCTTTGAACTTGGTGTACTGTGCCTGGTCGGGCTCAAGCAGCAGGGTCAACCCCTTGCCGTGTAGGACAACCCGAAGCTCCAGGTTCTCGGCGCCCACTGCGTTAATGTGGTTCTGGATATTGCGCAGGGCTCCTGCCTGGGCCTTGGGATTATCGTAGTTCACGTGATAAACGACTTTTTGTTTGCCATAGCCTCCGGCGAGAGTCGCCTGTGTAAGACCCAGCGCCAACGCGGCGCCCAGTAAGGCCCTGGGCCACAATTTCGATTTCTTTAGTGCAGACATATCTCACTCCTTGGGGTTTTAAGCATGACTGACAATTTTGCACGGGCCTGCGTGCGGATGCAATCCAGCGAGATGTCGTAGTCATCTAGGGGTTATCCTGGGATTTCGCGGCTTGAGTCAGCTGGCCCGATAAAACTTGAGTGGTAGACCTCCAGCGCACAATTGCTGCGGCCTTACCCTGATAGGCGAGCACACCGATCGTGTGGGTGTCAGTTAGCGCTGTCGCGGTGCCGGTCAGCAGGCCAAGGGCTGTTACGATCGAGCTGATTTTCACAGCGGATACGCACATCAGTTGGACACCCTCCCGGCATTGGCGTTATCGTTCGAGCAACGCATAAATGCAACCATAAGGGTGTTGGGTCATAGGCCGTAATGATTTCGCTTGGCCGAGGGAGGGGGCGCTATCGCTGGCTGTGTTACCTTCCCGGTGGGCCTGAAGGCGGGCTTACCAATGGGAACGCTACCCGTACAACAAGGAGCACGTCATGAGTGACGAACTGTGGCAATTGAGCGCTTGCGATGTAGCGCAAGGTATCCGTGATCAGCGTTTTACCAGTGAAGCGGTCGTGGCATCGGTGACGGAACGCATGGCGGCCCACAACCCCCGCCTCAATGCCATAGTGCTTAACCTTGGTGATGAAGCCCTGATGCAGGCGCGTCTGGCCGATGCCAGCGTCAAAGCCGGGGCGCCGCTGGGGCCATTGCACGGTGTGCCTGTTACGATCAAATCCAATATCGATGTCAAGGGTCAGCCCACGCCCAATGGCCTGCCCGCCTTTGCTGATCTCATCGCGCAGGATGATTCCCCGGTGGTGAGCAACCTGAAAAATGCTGGTGCAATTATTATCGGGCGCACCAATACGCCGGAGTTGTCGATGCGTCTGACGACCGACAACCCACTGTACGGTCGCACGCTTAACCCCTGGGATGACAACGCCAGCCCGGGCGGCTCTTCCGGCGGCGCTTCATCTGCCGCGGCTGCTGGGTTTGGTCCGATTCATCACGGCAATGACATTGGCGGGTCGCTGCGCTGTCCCGCTTTTAACTGCGGTCTATCTACCGTCAAACCCACTTTCGGCCGGGTGCCGGCCTATTTGCCCTCGGCACCTGCGGAGCGAGGGATGCTGGCCCAGTTGATCTCGGTGCAGGGTGCCATCTGCCGCGAGGTGCGTGACGTGCGCCTGGCGCTCAAGGTCATGGCTGGACATGATGCGCGCGACCCTTTTTGGATGCCGGTGCCTTTTGACAATTGGCCCAGCGAGCCTTCCCCTATCCGTGTCGGTGTAACGACCGAGTCCTACGGTCACCCCATTCACCCGCAGATCAGTCAGGCGATCGATCAGGCAGCAGGATACCTGTCGGATGCGGGTTATGCTGTTGAGCCGGTGACTACGCCTTCGGTAGACGATGCAGCGAAGGCTTGGTTCACTTTTCTGGGGGCGGAGCTTGAGACTTTCATGATGCCACTGGCGCGCGAGCATGGCAGTGCAACCATCCAGCAGATTTTTCAGTGGTATTTCCAGATGGGTGAGGCAGCCGATGCGGCGGCTTACCGCGAGGGGATCAAGGAGCGTACGGCAATGACCCGCCAATGGGATGTATTTCTTGAGCAAACACCTTTAGTGCTGACCCCGTATTTCCTGCAGCCCACCCCCGAGTGGGACTGCGATGCGAAAAGCCTTCAAGGCACGCGGGATGTTTTCAACGCGGCGATCTACAGCACCGGCATCAACTGGGTCAGCCTGCCGGCTGGGGTCACCCCGATCGGCTTGATCGAAGGATTGCCCGCCGGGGTGCAGCTGATCGGCCGACGCTACCGCGAGGATATGATTCTTGACGCCATGGCGGCGATCGAAGCCCGAGTCGGTGTGCTGGCCCGGGAATTGTGGGCGCGCGAGCGCTGACCTTCGCTGCCGCCGGCTCAGGTTTGGCCTTGGTCGACCCGGTGAGTTTCAAACTCAGCGGGTGAGGTGAACTCGATCAACTCCACGTCCTCGGAGCAGGCGAGTTCATCGTGGATAATGCCCGCAGGCTGCAGGCAACTGTCACCGGCGCGAAAGGTCAACTCGCCCTGTCCCTCGTAGGTAAAGCGGATCCACCCTTTGAGTACATAGATCATTTGGAACTCAAGGTCGTGTTCGTGCGGCCCGGTGTGAGGAAATTCCGACACCGGTTTTTTTACGCGGATGACGTGAGCGTTGTAGCGCCCGCCGGTGGCCTCGCTGATACCCAGGTCCCGGTATTCAAAAAATTTTCGCAAGCCCTGGGTCCATTGCGCGTCATCCGCGCGAGCTGTGCAGAATTTCTGTGGGGTGTGATTCATGAGAGCTCCTTTGGATTGACAACAATATCGCCTGCGCCGCAGCACTGCCTCGGCGATCACCACTTAAGTAGGACACAGCTTCTTTGCGTCTGCAAGTGCGACCCGATCGGGTCATAGTTTGGGAAACTGATAACCCCTTGTAAAAGCGGGGTAAATGGCTCGACACAAAGGATCGGGTGCTTGAAAACCCAGGAAAACGACCTCATCTTAGTACTATGAAAAGCAATCAACCAGTAGCAGATGTAGCCCCAGCGGCGAGCCTCGCCACTATCCAGGCGACCCTTTTGCGCGATGCGGTGATGACCGCTTACTCGATCACAGGCAGCCTGTCGGCTGCGACGGTATTGTGTTCCAGTTTGGTCGATGAAGATGTCCCTGAGCAACACCAGGCGGCGGCGGTATTGTCGCGGCTGCATCACATCGCGATGAACCGGCCCAAGCACTGAGCAATGCTGTCAGCGAATCATGTAGGCTTTCTTCACAGTTTCGGTGACACGGCAGATACCTGATCGGCCTGCAGGGAAGAAAGCCGCCGGGTCGGTACCCACCTGGATAATCTCGCTGTCATCGTGCTCGTAACAAGCCTCGTCAGCGAGCAAGTGGCAGAATCATCCCGCGCCAGCTGGCACCGCCGGTGTCCGGGAGCGCGCTCCCAGTAGTCACATTCGGATTGTCCACTTTCACCCTTGTGCAGCAGACCGCCATGTGTGTGCGATGTCCCGGGTTCATGCTCTGCGGTGAACTCCAGTCGGTGAGTTCATTATTGTTGCAGCGGCCGGTTCAGTACGGCAGAGTTTCATCTGTAATTGCCTTCGATGGTTCGTTGTAATTTTGGTTGTTTGCACTGTGCACCCAGATACTGATAATGCATCGGGCAGCAGTAAACGTCACCCGGGGTAACGAAGCACAGCCATGATTGATAGCGACAGCGCGGATTTTTTTGTACTTGCCCACGAGCGCGGCCATGAGGTCGACGCACTGCCGCTGTGGGCGGGTGCCCGACCCGACCTGGTCCAGTTCGACGATGACCCGCCGCCAGTAAAACGGGTTGACCTGTTCGATTTGCCTGGGGTTTTCCAGTTGCACAATGTGTTATCGCCGGCTGAATGCCGGCAGTTTCGCCTGATCACCGATACCCTGGGCTATCACACCGACGCGCCGGTATCGTTGCCGCACAGCGTGCGCCACATGGCTAATCTGAACTGGGTGGTTGATGATCAGATCTGTGAGGCGGTGTTTGCGCGCTGTCAGCCACAACTGACCGATCACATCGGTGGTGCGCCCAGCCTGGGTCTGAACGCGCGATTTCGCTTCTATCGTTACCAGGCCGGCGATTACTTCAAGCCGCATACTGACGGATCGTGGCCCGGTAGCCGTGCAGTGGACGGCTGCTTACAGGCCGACGCCTTTGGTGATCGCTGGAGCCAATTGACTTTCCTGCTGTTTTTGAGCGATGACTTTGAAGGGGGGCATACGCGCTTTTATCCAGACGGGCTCGAAGGCGAGGCGTTTCCTGTGCGCACACCGCTTGGCAGCGCGTTGTGTTTTCCCCATGGCGGGCATCCACAGCAGTGCATACACGCAGGCGAGACGGTGCGGCGCGGTATCAAGTACATCATCCGCACCGAAATACTCTACGGCCGTACCCCGGGTGCTGAAGCGCTGCAGCGCGACTGGATTTACTGAAGCTCTTGACCGTAGTCGCGTACAACCTCGGCCACCCGAATCCGGTAATTGCGGAACAGGCCCCGATCTTTGGCTTCGCCCTGGGCGGCACTATGCTCCACATGCTGGTGCCAGCGCGATACTGCATCCATGTCTTCCCAGGTAGATAGGGAGACAAAGCGACCGCTCGCGGCAATACTCTCGAAACGCTCAACACTTATAAAACCTTCAATCGTTTTTACTGCCTCGCTCAGTGCCGCGGCCAGTTCAAAATAACGATCCTGATAGGCTGGATCTGGCTCAAATTCGAATATGACAATCACCATAGTAGTCGCCTCAGCGCGTGGGTATTGTTTAGGGTGCGTGTGTTATGGTGCCTCCCAGTGTAACGCGGACAGGGCAGGCGAATGACGCGACGTACGCGAAGTACTAATTTTCTGCGACCGCTGTATCGCCTGGGTTGGCTGGTAATCTGGAGTACCTGGTTGGCCACGCTGGTGTTGCTCGTGCCTACCCTGATGCCTCATGACGACGTCGTTGGCTGGGGATTCGTGACCCTGGCGGCAACGAGTGTCGCCTACCTTTTGCATCGC
>Ga0209043_1002342_pt1 | contig 10145 bp, 8 predicted proteins | sample SaaInlV_100m_DNA_3_FD_184654 | JGI IMG/M metagenome (GOLD analysis project Ga0209043, IMG submission 184654) | Marine microbial communities from expanding oxygen minimum zones in the Saanich Inlet - SI037_S4LV_100m_DNA (SPAdes) (version 2) | ecosystem: Environmental > Aquatic > Marine >... | reverse complement strand
CCCGGCCGGGGTTCAGGCCGTCGTTAACGGCGAGCCCAGGAAATTCTCGTATTGTAACGTAATAAGAGTAGATGTAGGCCGATGACGAAGCTCACACGCACCACATCGGACTTTTCCCCAGCCTTGGTGACCGGGGGAGACTCCTCCTTCAAACAGTCGTTGGCGAATTTCTTTTTGTGTTCGCTATCGAATGGGTGGTCAAAGCACCTTCAAGATAACACTTTCAGTTGTACGCCGAAGAAAGATTCCTTTGCGTCTTATATGTACAAGACTCAGCTTTAAACCTTCACCACTTGTCTTTCGGTTTAGCAACCTTGCGGCATTAACGATGTCGCTTGCTTTACGGTCGTCGATTGCGACGACAACTACTCCCGTTGTAAGTCCTGCCTTATCCGCTGGCGAGCCAGCATCAACCTGTGACACAACTAGACCTTCGGCTGAATTGAATCCAAGCGCTCTGGCTACCTCCGGCGTCAACGCTTCCAAACTTACACCGGTCTTTTCACGGATGAGACCAGAGTTAAGAAAGGATTTTTCAGGAATCAGGTTCACTCGACGTAAGAAGACATCATCCCCGCGCTTGATGTCGATTTGCACTGTTGGATTGTTGCCCAAATCCAGCAGTCTTACTGCAAACTCGATGAAGTTGCGGGGGGAGTGTCCGTTGATCTTGGTTATTTGATCGCCCACTGCCATGTCAGCCTTGGCGGCGGGACTGTTCGGTTCAACCGCTGTGACTGTCAAAGGTCGACTGCCAGCATCAACTTTGGCGCCAAACCAATTCCCCTCCAAAAACTCGGGCGTAAAGATTCGAGAAAGCGCTTCATTAACCCGTTTGACGGGAATGGCGAAACCGATACCTTGCCCCTCCTTGAGCACCGCTACATTGATCCCGATGATTTCACCGTCAAGGTTGATCAACGGGCCGCCACTGTTCCCCGGATTGATAGATGCGTCGGTTTGCAACCAATCCGGTATGTCAAGTTGGCTGCCCTCCGTCTCGGTGCGGCGACTTTTTGAACTGAGAATTCCACGACTGACAGAACCACCTAGGCCAAACGGGTTACCAAGCGCTAGCACTGTTTCACCAAGCAGCAGGTCACCGTTGTTTGCAAAGTCGGCGACAGCAAACGTTTTACCAGCTTCCCCGTGAATGATTTTTAGCAAGGCGATGTCCGTCGTAAGACTGCCGACAACCACTTCCGCTTCGTAAATTTTGGGTTCGCCAGCTTCATTGTTGATTTTGACCCATATTTCATCTGCATCCTTAACCACATGCACATTCGTCAGAACATAGCCGGACGCATCCACCACGACGCCGGAACCGGCGCTTTCCTGTGGTGGCAACTCCTGCGCATAAGGAGCCCAGTTGTCTCGCCACCAATCGTAGTAATACCGAACCCGCTGCACTCGAGTTTTGGTTGCAATATTAACCACACTAGGCATGACCAAACCAGCCGCTTTGACTACTGCATCTTGACGCTGCGATTCTTCCGCTTGGGAAAACACACTGGCGACAAAGGACAGGATAAGGATTGCCCCAAGTTTAGTATTTCTTTTGCTTACTGCCATAAAAAAGCCTATAGACAAGTATTCCTCAGTGGATGTTCATTTCACTTTAAAAAAATCTTCCCCGAACAAAATAAACTCGCGTTGCTTAAAATCGGCAAAGTAGTGTCGCCGGATGTGCTTCACCCGCTTCCGCAAACAGGAGGAGACCGCATAAATGTCGAATAACTCCAGGACTGACCCTCGCCCCTGGTACTCCGGCATCACACGTTACCAGTGGTTGATCCTGACCATTGCCTGTCTCGGCTGGATTTTTGATGTTTACGAGGGGCAGATCTTCAACCTGACACGCGGCGACATGCTCAATGACTTGCTCGCGGCGGACTACGCCGATGAGGCTGCCCGGAAAGTGCAAGTCGACAAATGGGGCGATTGGTTTCTCGCAGCTTTCCTGCTGGGCGGTACGGCCGGTGGCCTGCTGTTTGGCTCACTAGCGGATCGATACGGAAGGCGGCCCATCATGATCGCCACAATTCTCACTTACTCCCTTTTTTCCGGACTCACTTATTTTGCGACGGAGTTGTGGCAGGTAGCCTCGCTCCGGTTTTTTGTCGCGATGGGGGTTGGCGGCGAATGGGCGGTGGCGGCCAGTCTGGTGGCGGAAGTTTTCCCCAAGCACGCTCGAACTCACGCCTCCGGAATTTTCCATGCCTCCAGCGTGGTCGGCACATGGGGTGCCGCGATCGCCGGCATGGCCGTGGGCGCGCAGTGGCGCCATGCCTACCTCATCGGTATCCTCCCCGCACTGCTGGTGCTATGGGTGCGCGCCAAGGTGAAGGAACCCAAGCGCTGGGAAGCGACGACCGGCGACACAGCCAACCGCGCCGGGAGTTACTCCGACTTGTTCGGCAATTCACGCTGGCGCAAGCACGCGCTCCTGGGCATGGCGCTGGCGGCAGTAGGCTTGGCCAGTTTTTGGGCGGTGGGCATCGCGACCCAAGGCTTGGCCAAGGAGATGCTCATAGCTGGCGGCGTAACGGCCGAGGTTGCCGGGCAGAAATCCAAGTTCGCCTACGGCATCGTGCAGACTGCTGGCGCGGGCGTGGGGCTGCTGGCGTTCGGCCCGCTCTGCGCGCGCTGGGGTCGGCGGAGGGCGTTCATTTTTGGGCATGTCGGCGCATTCCTCATCGTACCCATCACCTGCTACCTCCCTCAAAGTTACAACCAACTGATAGTAGTCCTGCCTGTGTTCGGATTTTTCACCCTTTGCATGCACGCAGGCTACGCGGTTTATTTTCCGGAACTTTTTCCCAACCACCTCCGCGCCACCGGCACCAGCTTTTGCTTCAATGTCGGGCGCATTGTCGCGGCGCCAATGCTGATCCTGTCCGGCATGGTGAAGGCCATGCCCGCACTGGATATTCGGCAGGCCCTCTGCATCCTCGCCACCACTTTCCTGCTGGGCTTGCTGGTGGTCGCCTTTCTGCCTGAAACCAAGGGGCAGGAATTGCCGGAGTAGGCTGGGAGAGCCGAGTTCCGCCTCGTCCTATTTACGGAAGCGGGGCAAGGTGGAACTTGCCCCTACACCAGCGAAAACCCATCCGCCGCGAACTTGGCCAAGCGCATCTCGTGCGCCCCGTTGGCGCGGGTGAGTTCGTGGATGAAAACAATCTCATCGCCCATCCGCTGCGCGTCGATGTAGCGCAACGAGCCGGAGGCGTGGGGGCTGAGCACGACCGGGCCGTCCGGCGAGAGTACTTCCCATGATTTCAAATCATCCGAGACGGCCAAGCCGGTTTTTTCTTCGTAGTTTTCATGATGACCGGCGCTGCCATCGTAGAATGCGTAGTAACGGCCATTGAGCGGCAACACACTGTTGATGCGACGGCAATATTTGTCCCACGCAGTGTCGCCCTCAGGCTCCAGCACGATGCCCTGCCAATCCCACTGGTCAAGATCGGTGGAGGTGGCCAACGCCGTGGCGCTGACGCATTCGCCGGTGTTAAAAATATCCAGTGAGTCATGCGATTTGTCACCAGTGGTCGAGGTGCTTTTTGCGACGCTGAGGAAGAGATAATAAACGCCATCAACCTCCATCAGCCACGGGTCCTTCACGCCCTCCAGCCCCAAGTCAGTGGCGGTGAACAGGCGTTTCGTGTTGCTAGGATCAAGAGCCTCCACTGTATCCGCCCGGTTGACGGTGGTGCACCAGCGGCCATCTTCCGGGGCCACATAGCTGGTGAAGTAGCGCCATTGGCCGTCTGGGCCGCGCTTGAGGGTGCTCTTCTCGATTGAGGCGGAATCGTACTGGCTTTTGCGCACCGACCACACGTCTTCAAACGTTTTAAAATCAGTCGTCCTGGCGATTCGCGACTCGCCACCGCGGTCAGGCTCCACCCCTCGCGGGCGGCGGATTCGATAGGTAAGATATGCGGCTTGGTCAGCCTCGTCCCAACACCATCCGGGCGCACCCACCCAGTAGCCTTTTTCGTCACCCACAGGTTCGCGAACAATCGCCCCCTCCAGCAGTTCCCTTTCAATGTTCAACCGGTTCATTTAATCGTGATTATTTTTCTTGTGCGTATGGATTCCTCTGCCGCGATGGCGAGCAACGTGCCGTCGATGCAGTTGGCCACAGAAGTCAGCTGTGTCTCCCCTGTGCGGATGGCGCGAATGAAGGCCGGATGAATCTCGGCAAACCCCAAGTGCCCGCCCCAGCCAACACCGCGAGTGGCCTTCACCTTGATGACTCGTGGCTCGCCTTTCCGTTTGCCGTGCTGCCAATGGAGAATTCGCAGGTTGTCGAGGTCGGTCTGCAAAACACCCTGGTCACCCACCACGCCCATCTCGAGCGTCTCCCTTGGAGGCTCGTGTGCAAACAGGCAAAGATGCAGCGTGCCCTTCGCGCCGTTGGCGTAATCCCAACTCACCGTCGCGTGGTCGTGTACTTGGTTGGCGCCGGGGATGACGCGGTTGACGGCGTTGCTGCCGAACGCACTCACACGCCTGGGCCGGGCACCCACCCACCAGTTCATCAAGTCAAAGTGATGGCAGTTTTTATCGACGAGACAGCCGCCGCTCTTTCGTCGGTCTTGAATCCATTCGCGCGACTTGGGCTGGAACGGCCCGCGAAATTCCTTACACCATGTCATGTGCGGCGTGCCAACCGCGCCCGAATCCACCAGTTTTTTGAACTTCCCAAAAAACGGCGAGTACCGCAGCTCATGGCCAATCAGCAGCACGCGATCACTTTTCGCCGAGGCGCGTAACAACTTGCGGCACTCGGCCGGCGTGATGCCGACGGGCTTCTCGAGAAAAAGATGTTTTCCTGCCTTGAGCGCCTCCAGCGCCAGCGGCACATGGGTGAAGTTGGGCGAGGAAACCACCACCGCATCGAGGTCGCTGTGGATGAGGTCGCGTTCATTTTTAAACAACCGCATCTCCGGCGCCACCTCCATTGCGCGGGCGATGCGTCCGGGATCACTGGCGCACAAGGCGACCGCCTCCGCCTGCCTCCGGCATTCCCGGTGAAACAACTGCAGATGGCTGAAGCCCATGGCTCCCGCTCCAATAAAACCTATGCGTATTTTCCGCGCCACGCGGCGTGAACTCTGCCCGAAGCCGTGCTTGTCAGGCAAGCCCGGTGTAATTTCGGCAACCGAATGACTCCGTCTTTGGCCAATCGGCGAACAATCTATTTGCCAACGTGCAGTTCGAGTATCACTTGGCCAAGCGCTCGACCGATTTTTGTGAAGGTGATCGTGCTGCCGAGGTAGTGGTACGGAAAGTCGGAGCCTAGTTTTTCCCACTCGGCGACATTGTCGCGCCACGTGGGGAACGCCGCGTCGGCGCGCTTGTCCCAGTACACATCGGTCGGGATGGCACGGACATTGCCCGCAAACTCAGGCACATCGTTCATCGACGCCTGCGCTGCCTTGACGATGGCCATGTTACCTTTGGCCGGCGCGAAACCGTTCTGCCCCATGAGGCCGATGGCGAACGGGAGGTCCGGCTTGGCCAAGTCCTTTCGCACGTCGTGGATTAAGTTTTTCATGTTCACCGCGTACTCGTCCTGAAAGCCGTTGTACATGTCGTTCCAGCCCTGGAACCACACGAAACCGGCGATGTCGTAGCCGCGTTCATCGTAATCGGGGAACCGTATTTTCAACTCGCTCAACGTTGTCTTGATTTCCGACATCATCAGCCGATAAAAGTGGCCGTAACTGTCGATGACCTCCTTGCGATATTCGCCGCCCTTGGCTTTGCGGATGGCGTCGATTGAGGCGGCGCTTTTCGCCTCGATTTCTTTGCGGGTAATTTTTGGATTGTCCTTCTTCGCTCGGTTCCACTCGTTGCGAATGAGGTTGTTGTAGTCACGCTTCACCATGTTTTCGACGAACTCGTCGATCTTCTCCTTCGACTGCAGACCGGAGCTTGGCGGCCGAAAGTCACGCGCTATGCTCTTGCCGCCCCAAGCCGTCTTGATGAGCAGCACCGGCTCCTCGAAGTGGTTGCCCATCACGTGACCAAACTCCAGCTCCAGCCCGATGCGCCCCGGCGAACCGTAGCCTACCGTCAGCTTGCCCCGGCGCTCGAGGTAGTTGATCCACACGTCATCGCGCTTGATGTACTTCCCGTCCTTGTGAAAGTGCGCGAAGAAATCTTTCGTCTCTGGCGCGGTGATCTGGTGGTTCAGCAGTGGGTCAACCCTGCCTTTGCCCTCCATGTTCGATTGACCGGCGAGGATGAACACCTTCACCGGTTTTTTGTCCGCCAACACGAAACAGTTCAGGACGAGGGCGAGCGAGAACAACAGAATATGTTTCAAGGATTTCATGGCGCGGGCCAAGCCTAACGAATGCGCCTGCACCCGCAAGTGAAATCCCCAATTTGCTTTGCCGCCGAAAGTCCTCTGCTACCATCCGCGCCACGCATGGCGCGCAAAATCCTCATCCTCACTGAGGGGCTCACCACGCCGCACTCCGCCAAGACCGCGTGCGGCGTGATCCGCTTTCGGCGCGATGAAGTAGTGGGCGTGCTCGACACCACCGTGCCACCGCAGTCGGCGCAGGCACTGCTCGAGGTCGGCGGCGACTTGCCGGTGGTAAACTCCCTCGACACCCTGCCCGAGGCCAACGTGCTGCTCATCGGCATCGCCCCCTCCGGCGGCACTCTGCCCGCGCCGATGCGCGCGCTGGTGCTCGGCGCGATCGAGCGAGGGATGGACGTGGACTCGGGTCTGCACGAGTTTTTGAATGACGACCCCGAGTTCGCCGTCGCTGCCGCGGCCAGCGGCTCGACCCTTCGCGACCTGCGCCGCAACAGCGAGCGCGACGTGGCCAGGCGCCAAAACATATCCGTCGATTGCCTCCGCATCCATACCGTCGGGCACGATTGCAGCGTCGGCAAAATGGGGGTCTCCATCGAGGTGGCACGCGGCTTGGCCAAGCGCGGCGTGGACGCCAAGTTCATCGCCACCGGCCAGACCGGCATGCTCGTGGAGGGCGACGGCTGCCCGGTCGACGCCGTGGTTACCGACTTCATCAGCGGCGCGGTGGAAAAACAAATCCTCACGCACCAGCACCACGAGGTGCTCGTCATCGAGGGTCAGGGCAGCATAACGCATCCGTGCTACTCCGCCGTCACGCTTGGCCTGCTGCACGGCTGTCTGCCGCACGGCCTCATTTACTGCTACGAGATGGGCCGCAAAATGGCCAAGGGCGCAAGTCACACCGAGTTGCCCTCGATGGAGTCGCAGCGCGACCTCTACCTCGCAATGGCCAACGCCGCCCATCCGTGCCGATTCATCGGCGTTGCCATTAACAGCCGCACCGCAGACGAGTCAGCTTACCTCGCCGAGCGCGACCGCATCGAGTCGGAATGGAACCTGCCGGCGTGCGACGTGTTCCGCAAAAACGCCGAGCCCCTGGTGGAAACAGTGCTCGAAATGCTAAAAGACTAAAATGGAACTGATTCTGCACGAATACGAACTGCCGTTGAAGCATCCGTTCACGATCTCGCGCGGCACCACCACGGCGCAGCGCACGTTGATTGTGGAATTGCAACAGGACGGCGTGAGCGGTTACGGCGAAGCCATCGCCAACACCTACTACGACTCGCCGATGGACTCGATGCGTGCGCGGCTGCAATCCGTCCAAACAATGCTCGGCGGCGAGACATTTCGCGACACGGAATCGTTTTGGAAACTCTGCGCCGAGCGCCTAGCCGACGCGTCGTTTGTGTTGTCCGCGCTCGACTGCGCGGCGCACGATCTTTGGGGACGCCTCGAGGGCGCGCCGGTGCATCGGCTTTGGGGGCTCGACCCGGCAGACGCGGTTAATTCCTCCTACACGATCGGCATTGCCGGGGTGGACAAGATGGTGGCCAAGCTCGCCGAGATGCCTGGGTGGCCGGTGTACAAAATCAAGCTCGGCACCGCGCACGATGTGGAAATCATCCAAGCCCTGCGCGAGCACACCGAGGCCGTGTTTCGCGTCGATGCCAACTGCGGCTGGGCTCCGGATGAGGCCGCCACGCTCTCCGCCGAGATGGCACGGCACGGCGTGGAGTTCATCGAACAACCGCTCCCACCTGAGGCACGCGAAGCACAGGCGCAGCTCTTTCGCGACTCGGCCCTGCCACTCATCGCCGACGAAAACTGTGTGGGCGAGGCCGACGTGCTGCGGTGCGTCGACCACTTCCACGGCATCAACATCAAGCTCTGCAAATGCGGCGGCCTCACGCCGGCACGCCGAATGATAGCCGCCGCTCGCGACCACGGCCTCAAGGTGATGGTCGGCTGCATGACCGAAAGCTCCGTCGGCATCTCCGCCGCCGCCCAACTCACGCCGCTGCTCGACTACGCCGACCTCGACGGCGCCGTGCTCTTGGCCAAAGACGCCGCCGACGGTGTACAACTGCACCAAGGGCAGTTCGCCTTCTCCGACAAAACCGGCCTCGGCATCCAGTCACTGAAGTAAAAGTCAATCCCTTGCCCAAGCGGGTGCTAGGGCTTAATTGGCTAAAAAATTTTGTTTGCTGGACACCGGATCAGGGAGGTACGTTTTTGCGGTTCGTTCAGTCGACCTAAGCTTAAGCTAAACTTTAATCGACTTTGCGGCTTCAATCCACCACGTTATGAAAACACTCAGGCGCAGCGGCTTCACACTCATAGAGCTCCTCGTCGTGATAGCCATCATTGCCATCCTGGCCGCAATGCTGTTGCCGGCGTTGTCACGCGCCAAGGAGCAAAGCAAGCGGGCCGTCTGCAAGTCCAACCAGCGTCAGATCACGTTGACGGTCCTCATGTATGCCGGCGAGAACGAGGGCAAGTTCCCGACGGGGCTGCGCAATAACAACATGTCCCACTACACATTTATCAGTGACAATGTGTTCCTCTACCTTCGCGACAAGGGCAGCCTGTCCACCAATTCCTTTTCCTGCCCCAACAAGCAGGATTGGTTTCGCCGGGGATCGGTTGGTTATCGTCTCGGCTACTACTACCTGTGGGGGCACAAGACCCCGAAACAGCCCAAGAACTATTCGCCGCCGCCGCTGGGCTCCACTGCCCCGATACACTGGGACTCTCCCAACCGGGACACCGACCCGCCGGGCTGGGCCATGATTGGAGACGTGGTGGAAAAGGGAACCTTTACACCCCCGGTAACCTCCAGCCCACACGGCCCCGGAGGCAGTGTCATCAGCAAATTCAACTCCTTTCCCGAGCCGGGGAAAATCGGGTCGGAAGGCGGCAACGTGGGCTATACCGATGGATCAGTGCAATGGGTCAAACAGGTCATGATGAGACCCCACAATGCAACCATCCCCGCCGGGCGAATCATCGGCTATTGGTGATGAAGCGTTTTAGTCCAACTAAAAACGGGATCATGAACCAAGCGAACCAAAAAAAAGGCTTCACGCTCATCGAGTTGCTGGTGGTGATTGCCATCATCGCCATCCTGGCAGGCCTCCTATTGCCGGCCTTGGCCAAGGCCAAGGGTAAGGCGCTGTCCGCCAATTGCCTGTCCAACCTCCACCAGTGGGGGATCTACTTTCAAATGTTCACCCAGGATCATGACGACAAGTTCATGTATCCCAATCAAGGTGTTTGGGTGGAGCCGTTGAGACCCTATTACCAGGGCGGTGGCGAGAAGATCCGGGTTTGTCCCCGGGCAACACGGTCCCTCTCGGAAGGGGCACCGGGCGCACTGGCTGCATGGGATGTGGTCAACTCCTACACTCGGATCAAGGATGTTTACCGGGGCAGCTACGGGATCAACAACTGGGCTTACAACATTCCCCCGGGCATGAGCCAGTTATGGGGTCACCCGGTGGAGAACAACTGGCGAACCATCAACCCGGCCGGGGCTGACCTGAACAACATCCCGATCTTCATGGAATGCTGGCGCTGGGGTGGCGCACCTTACGACTCGGGGCCCAACGCTCTGCCTCCGTCCGCTGAAAACTCGTTGACCCACGGAATGGGCCGTTTTTGTTTGAACCGGCACAATGGATTCGCGAATGGTAGCATGATGGACCTATCCGCACGCCCCATCCGATTGAAGGAATTGTGGGGACTAAAATGGCACAAAAAAACCAACACAGCCTACCGGCCCGCTTGGCCATTCTGGATGCGC
>Ga0209043_1002318_pt1 | contig 10186 bp, 6 predicted proteins | sample SaaInlV_100m_DNA_3_FD_184654 | JGI IMG/M metagenome (GOLD analysis project Ga0209043, IMG submission 184654) | Marine microbial communities from expanding oxygen minimum zones in the Saanich Inlet - SI037_S4LV_100m_DNA (SPAdes) (version 2) | ecosystem: Environmental > Aquatic > Marine >... | reverse complement strand
TTTCGAATTGAGCTAAGAAAGGATTTTTATGGTGACCACGAGAAAAAAAATAACGGTTGTAGGTGCTGGTCAGGTAGGAACAACGGTTGCACAACTGACGGCCTACAAAAACTTGGGTAATGTAGTTATTGCCGATATCGTTGAAGGGTTACCTCAGGGTAAGGCGCTTGATCTTCAACAATCAGGATGCTTGCAGGTGTTTGACAGTATCGTGACAGGCACTAACGATTATAAAGATACGGCAAACTCAGATATTGTTGTCATCACCGCAGGTCTTCCCCGTAAACCGGGGCAGGATAGAAGTGACCTTTTGAAAATAAACGCCAAGATCGTCAAAGAAGTTACTGAGCAGGTCATGAAGTACTCCTCTGACCCATTGATCATAGTTGTTTCTAACCCGTTGGATGCGATGGTTTATGTCGCCAAGCAGGTTTCTGGTTTACCTAAGAGTCGTATTATAGGGATGGCAGGGGTGCTTGACTCTGCTAGGTTTAGGACATTTGTTTCTCTTGAACTTAACTGTTCTCTGGTTGATGTGGATGCGATGGTTCTTGGAGGGCATGGGGATTCAATGGTTCCTATGCCTAGGTACACGACTGTCTCAGGTATTTCCATAACCGACTTGATGGATGTAGAACAAATTAATCGGCTCGTAGATCGTACTCGTACTGGCGGTGCTGAGATTGTTGGTCTGCTTAAGAAAGGCAGCGCGTTTCTTTCTCCGGGAGCCTCTGTGGTCAAAATGATCGAAGCGGTTCTTCTTGATAAGAAAAGAATGCTTCCTTGCACTGCTTTTCTTGAGGGTGAATATGGATGTGATGGGATCTTTTTTGGAGTGCCTGTAACCCTCGGGATCTCTGGTATTGAAAATATCATAGAACTTAAACTAACAGATGAAGAAAAAAAAGCGATCAACACATCAGCGCAAGATGTAAAAAAAATGATTGATGAGGTAGACAGGTTTCTCAAAGAATGTTGACCCGTTAATTAGTTTTTCCTTTGAGTGTATCCCCTTTTTTGAGTTGGATTTGAAATTGGTCGAAGGCGGTCACACCCGCTTCTTGGCCTTCACATTCTAATCTGATTTTACTCCATACCGACTTTCCTGCTTTCCATCTTGGGTTATCTACATTTTTCGTGTTTATTTCTGGGCATACCCGATAAGTTATTCCTTGTAGTGTTTCCCGTTTAATTTTTAGAATCAAAAAATGATTCATGAGCGCGCGTGTTGCCAAGGCGTCGAATACAGTTTTTGGTGCGGTCCTTTTTTTAAATTCTTGTTGATCAGCGAACGGTTTGAAAGTGGCACCTCCTCCTCCTGATACTACATAGATGATTCCATCTCCTTTTAAGTAATTTTCAAATTTCGGCAGAACAAAGGAAATTAACTCGTCTTGTTTGGGTGTCTTAATTTGATGAAATCGCTCATACGAGTGTTGATTGCCTGAAAATACAAGATCCGGTTTAAGGGCGGTAAGCTGTTTTAATACTGTGTCTCTTTTATCAAGATACCATGCGGTGGTAATGGGTGGTTCGTGCAAGGCAATAATAGTCCATAATCCTTGTTCTTTTGCTTTTTGAATTCTAGGGGCGAGCCAAAGCTTTGGGTTTTGCCACGGGTATGTGTTAAGAATCGCAAAAAAAGTGTTACCAATGGTCATTGTGCCTTCGTAGGCCCTGGGTTTATGAGTGGATATTGGATAAGAATCAAAATTACTGTCCATCATATCAATTTTTTTCCAACACCCTGAACCTTTTGGTTTGTTTCTGTTCGGAGGTAGGTCATTATCGCCAGGGACAAAAAGTTTGAACTTGAAAGGGTCAGCAAGGGTTTTTCTTATCTCACGAAGGTATCGCTCTGGGCAGGTTTGTGGAAATATTTTCGGTTGATAAACAAAGTCTCCAAGGTGCAATAGCAAATCGGGCCGATGGTTTTTAAGTGCTTTAGCTACGGCGATGAACCCTGGGTGATAAGCCCGCTCACCAACTCCGGTATCTCCAACTACTCCAACATGTAGAGTTTTATTATAATTCTCGGTAGAAGGTTCCGCTATGGCGTCTACTGTGAAAGATATTGAGGCCATATACACAAATGTAATTAGTATCGTTAAATAAAATTTATTTATTAGTAATCCCCTCATAAGTTTAATCAGACAAATGATTTTCACAGAGCATGGTTTTTTGAACTCATACCAACGAACCGAAACCAAGTTTATTTATTATTGTGATCGTAACGGAGGATGAATATTTTTGCAAATTATCAATGAATGATTCGGGGTGTGGTGGCGGAATTTTTTTAAATTATTTGTGGTAAGAATATTTCTATAAAGATTACGGAGTTTGTCCCCCATGCGGCGAAAAGAAAATGAGAACAACTCTTCACTATTACAGGCTTGGCAAGACTGGATGGGTTGTTAAACTTAATGTGAGTGATTTTGATTTTATCAGAAAATAACGGGACAAGGTAGTTTGGTCTGGCTACACAGGGTGATCCAGTGATCGCAAGAAATATCTATCACAGGTCAAGCATCATTAAAAGAATAATGGAAAATGTAGCCCTGCTTATTCTTTACGCCAACTGTATATGGATTGAGTCCGAGTGCAATGATTCCCGCTGAATAGAGCTTGATAACTTCACCTTTGAGATGTTGTGCCCATTCTCCTGCAATTTGACTTCATCATGAGGCGGGCACATAAGAAAAATCTTTTAATTTAACGCTCATGTTGTAAAAAGTGAACATATTGGTTGGGAAAGAGTTAGAGAAAAGGCCCTTTAATTGTTACCTACAAGTGAATGTGAGTGTTGATTTTTATTTGTATTCGGTTATCGTGAGAATACTTCAGTGGCACTTAATTCATACAGACATTGAGAAGTTTTATGTTTTTTTATGTAAACCGTAGGATGAAAATCACGAGTTTCTGAAAGAACATATACAAGGAAGTTTACGCGGTAAACAACGCTGAAAGCGGGAAATAGTTCTAGGTCAGTTCTCCGGCGATAGCGCGTAAACACCTAGTTCATTCCGACTTCAAAAGACTGATCTGCAAAGATCAAAATATAAGCCGTAAATTAGAATTCGTTGGTTAAGGGATCTATAGACATTTCAAATATGTGAGATACACGCATGAACCCACACAAAAAAAACATAGAACAAGAGTTCCCGGTTAAAACCACTCGGATTTTTTTTGATCATGCTAAGGTTTCACCATTACCTCGAAGGGTTCGCGATGCAGTAAACGGCTTTACTAATGATGCCTGTGAGAATGGAACGAAAAATTATAAAAAATGGATGGAGGAAGTAGAAAGAGTACGCAAAAAATTTGCTTGGCTCATAAATGGAGATGTTGATGAAGTGGCATTTGTTAAAAATACATCAGAAGGAATTTCTATTGTCGCGAACGGGTTAGATTGGAGCCCAGGCGATAATGTGGTGATTCCGGACATTGAGTTTCCTGCCAACGTTTACCCGTGGTGGAACTTGAAGCGTTTTGGAGTGGAGACACGTATGGTGAAGTCAAAGGGTGGTCGTGTAGTGTTTGATGACTTGATTGAGCAAACAGATAAACGAACGCGTATTGTGTCCGTTAGTTCAGTCGAGTGTAATAGTGGTTTTAAAAACGATTTGAATCGAATAGGTTCATTTTGTAGAGAAAATAAAATTCTATTTTGCGTCGACGCTATTCAGAGTTTAGGAGTTTTAGAAATGAATGTGAAACGCGATAATATCGATTTTCTCTCCGCTGATGGTCACAAATGGATGTTGAGTGTTGAAGGGTTAGGCGGTTTTTATATTTCGAAAAACGTGTTAGAGAAAATTTATCCAGTTACCGTCGGATGGGATAGCGTGGTGGATGCATGGGATTTTATGAATTATGATTTTACTTTTCGCCCGGATGCCAAACGTTTTGAGGAAGGTAGTTTTAATACTATGAGTATTTACGCATTTGGCGCAGCGCTTGACTTGCTGCAGGAAACAGGGATTGATTCGATTCAATCCAGTGTCCTATCCCAGGGAGATTACTTGATGGAAGGTTTACAAAAACGGGGGATTAAAATATTAAATTCAAAAGTTCAAAAGGAAAGATCGGGGATCATATCTTGTGAGCTGAAAGCTGAACCGAAACAATTTTCCACTTATATGCTGGAGAATAATGTGTCTTTAACAGTGCGTGATGGGTTAGCTCGCCTTTCGCCGCATTACTATAACAGTAAGGACGAAGCCGATCGATTTTTTGATTTACTGGATAGTTTTTTGCGAGCTGGCAGCCGCGGTTGAGTAAACTTGTCGAGTTTACTCTAAAGAAAAACCGAGGTGTGAAATTCAGTTTGCGCTGATGGTGGTGACGAAGCTTGAAAGGTTTTCTTTTGTAGTGAATTTTTCAGCAAGTACGCGGGCATCCTTTTTAGAGCTGAATTTATTCATGTGAACTTTAAACAGTGGTACACCACCTTCCACTTCAGAATTGACGTGGGCTCGATACCCTTTTTCTGATAAGTTGCTGACCATTTGGTTGGCGTTTGACTCTGTTCTATAGGCACCCACCTGAATCGTATAACGAGGCGGATCGCCTAGATTTCTTAGAGTTGATTTTGGGCCCGACGTATTTGCCGGGATCATAGCGAGAATGTCCGACTGGTCCAGGTTTCGAGCTTGTGGTCCTGGCGTCACAGTTGGCAAATGCTTTTTTCTAGGCACCCAGTTGATGTTATTCAGAAGTGTTTCTTCAGTATTTGGTGCAAATCCTTGTCGGATTGAGGTTAGTCCTTTTTGAGAACTCCTTTGAGTTTTGCTAGGAAAAGAAAGTTTAGTATAAACTGCGGAATCTTTAGTCCACTCGGTTTCCAGGGTATTGAGCGCTTTAATTTTATCAAGGTCACTGGTTGTTATTGAGGCAATCAGAGGTTCTTCAAAAGTTTCTTTTTTTTCTGCATCCTCTGGGTTTTTAACGATTGCGGTCAGCTTTTCCACGAGTTGGGAGGTTAAACGGTGCAGGTTGAGCTTGTTAGTTACGAATTGGATCGGCCCTAGAACGGCTGATGAAATGCCAGTCGGAATCTTAGCAATGCCTTGATAATCTTGCTCGATTTGTTCCGCACGCCATAAAATTTCTCCTGTTCGCGTGTCAACTAATTGCGCAGAGACTCCGATTTCTATTGAAGAGTGGACGATAACGTAAGCGCGTTCAACTTTGTTGACACGGCTAATCAATACAGTGTCGGCACCAAGAATCTCAGCGAATCGCATTGGATTTATTTTGAGAAAATCTGCTGGATTATTCAGGCCATGTTTTTTAAGAAGACCATCCACAACATAGCGTTCGATAAGATTGAAATTAGATTTCTTGAGGTGAGCGTAAAGTCCACGACGGAGCATCTTCGCTGTTTCTTTCTGGTCTTTTTTTATGATTTCGACAGGAAGGATCGCCACAGACTGTTGTTGCTCAGAGACATGATTTAAGTTTCCCGCCACTTTAGACTTTAAACTGGTTGTGCAGGCGGTGAATACTAAAGTCAGAATGAGAACAATCGCGACTTTAACAGTGTGTCCAAAGCTCGGTGTAGGGAGAAAAAAGTTAGTGTTCATTTTTTCTCCGCTAGTGTTTGTGTTTCTTTAACGGCCAATGCTTTTTTGTAGAACTTCTTTGCAGTCAAACCTTCTTCATTGGATAAGCTTGTAACGATCAGTGCGTTATCAATTTTATCTCCACTTATAACTCGGTAGCTTCCCGTGTAAAGACCCGGTGAGACTTCCTTCATTGGTATTCCTGTTTTGAAGTTTCCAATATCGAAGTGACCAACTAAATCGGATTCTCCTTTCATGCTCACGTAGATAAGGTCATTGTGCCGCAATTTATAATTTCCCTTGATATTCGTTTCAACGGATGCGATTTGGGGTAGGCGAACTTCGTTATGACGTAAGCTTGCGGGGTCGGGGATTTTCGAAAGTATTTTAAGAGCAAAGGTTTCCGCAATCTGATGGTAGGACTCGCTTGTCCTAGAGTTGTCTGCTTGGTCTTTAATCATGTCTATCAGTGAGGGCGTTACAATACCAGAAGAGTCAATTTCATTGTGTGTAGTGTCCCATAGTATTGTGTCTGTCCGTAAGTCGGTCATTTCTAACTTTGCTTTGATACTTGTTTCAGCGTAAATTCCAGCAGTGAAGTTGGTGGAGTTTATAACGTGCCCTCGGATGACCGCGTCGACCTTAAGAACTTTCATCAATTGGTCAGTGGATATATCATCAACTGTAACACCCGCTTTCATTACAGATCCTAATTTTAAATCGACTATGTTAAGTGGCATATCGTCGTATCCCAAGTAACTAAAGTAATTTAAAAATGCTTTACGTAGAATTGAGTGAGTGTCTTCGTTTTCCTCAACCGCAGAATCGAAAGAGAAAGGAAGTATAGCTACGGATTTTGGGTAATCCCAATTGTTACCAGCCTCGTGATGAATGTCAACCCTCGCTTTGCCGCAGCCAGCACTAACTAAAGCTATTAGAATGAGGGTAACTGCACACGCAAATTTTTTATTTAAGTAAGACTTTTTCATTGATATCTTTAATTTTAAGCGGTCTATAATGGTTTTTATTGTAAGGTATTGAATTATAGAGGTCAATAGATTTTATTAAAATAACTTTCAAAAAAACAAGAAGTTAACTGTTTGTGTTGTTGCTCATATGAGTATTAACTACAAAATGAACTGCGCGGTGTACAGTGAGTGAAGAGAAAAAAACTTCGGTTTGGTGCCTGAAATATGGAATAAAGTTGATATAGAACATACCCTTTGTTGGTTGAAGCCAGTGTTGACTCGTAAAAGGTTCCGTGATAATTTCGCCCCGTTAATCATGTCTTCCCTTAACTTGTGAGCAGTAGTTTTCGGTTCTGCACATACTACTTCCTTGAGTTAGCTATACGAATAGAATAAAAGGATGAATAAGGGGACGTGCCTTTTCGAAAGGTTAAGCCTTCCTTCAATGTTTTAGTAGAGCCGGGTGTTTAAAAGGGTTTGTTGTCTTGACGCAGTTTTAATCTAACCTCCAACCTTGTCTTGCTCCTTAATAAGCTATGAAACCTATACCGTTAAACCTTTACAATCAACTGGTGTTAGCCTACCCCAAAGTATGGTTGGTCTTTATTGCCTTGGCTATAGGGGTATCTGGGATTTATGTGAAAAATTTCAGATTGGATGCGTCAGCCGACTCGTTGATTCTTGAAAATGATCAGGACTTGCGCTACCACCGAGCGATCGGGAAGGCCTACGGCACAGAGGATTTTCTGATTATCACCTATACCCCGTTCGGGGAACTTTTGTCTAAAGACTCATTAGATGGTTTACGAGGATTGAGAGAAGATCTTTCTAAGTTAGAAAGAATTGAGTCGGTGGTGAGCATTTTGGATGTCCCTTTGTTGGATAGTCCAAGAATTAAAATATCAGAGTTGGAAAGCAATAAAAGGACTCTGGATACTCCTGGGTTGGATAAGAAACTAGCTCAGAAAGAATTCACGAGTAGCCCCATTTATAAAAAACTTTTGGTCAGTCCGGATGGGAAAACCACTTCTCTATTGGCAGTTTACAAGCGAGATGAAAAATATTATTCCCTTATGGAGGTAAGGGATGAACTACGAGAAAAAAAGAGAAGTCAGGGATATTTGGTATCAGAAGAGAAAATAAAATTACACGAAACTTCTCTTGAGTATAAAAATCACCTTGCGCATATACAGGATATCCAAAAAGAAGAAATCGAAAGAGTCCGTTCCATTCTGAATAAATATCGAAATAAGGCGAAGATATTTTTGGGCGGTCTACCGATGATCACATCTGACATGGTCGGTCTGATAGAGAGCGATCTATATGTGTTTGGTGTCGGGGTATTTGGTCTCATGATCGTTTCAATGTGGTTCTTTTTTAGAAAAATTAGATGGGTTGTTCTTCCTTTACTCTGTTGTGTTTTTTCAGCTTGGATCATGTTGGGCTTCTTAGGGTGGTTAGATTGGAGGATTACGGTGATCTCCTCTAATTTCATTTCCATTCTTACCATTGTTACTATCGCGCTAACGATTCACTTGATAGTCAGATACGGAGAACTGCATGCTGAAAACCCTAACATGGGTCAAGCAGAATTAGTTGCTACCACCACTAGGCTGATGTTTCAACCCTGTTTCTATACCGCGATCACAACCATTGTGGCATTTGCTTCCTTGATGGTAAGCGGAATACGACCGGTGATTGATTTTGGCTGGATCATGACGATTGGCATCACATATGCGTTTGTTATTTCTTTTATTTTTTTCCCATCCTTCCTAAGGTTAATGAGTCCGAAGGAAGCCGTGTCCGGTCACGATACTACCAAACGTTTAACTAGCAGTATCGGATTGTTTACTCTTGGTAACAGAAATAAGATTCTTTTCATATCAGCTATTCTTGCTCTAATGAGCGTTGCGGGTGTATTTCAACTGCAGGTAGATAATCGATTTATTGACTATTTCAAAAAAGACACAGAAATTTACCAAGGGATGAGCGTCATTGATACCCAGCTTGGAGGAACCACGCCCTTGAGTATCATTATTGATGCGGAGAAAGATTTTTTTACTTATTTAAAAGAAGTGGAAAAAGACCGATTGGCAATAGATTTATCCGATGATCCGTTTAGCGAGGTCGAAGAATACGAAGAGGAAAACTACTGGTTTAATTCCGAAAAATTGTTAGAAGTTGAAAAAATACACGACTACCTTGAAACTCAACCGCAGGTTGGGAAAGTGCTCTCTATAGCAACGACTTTGAAGGTGGTTAGGTTACTGAACGATGGTCAGGTCCCAGATGATTATGACTTGACTCTTTACAGGAAGCTTTTCCCAAAAGAGGCAAAGAAAACATTTCTTAACCCGTATTTGTCTGCTGATGCGAACCAGATCCGCATTACACTACGCATAGAGGAAACCAACCCTACCTTAAATCGTGGAGAATTAATGGAAAAGATCAAGCGGCACCTAGTGGACGAATTGAAGGTTGCTGAAGAAAGGATCCATTTCACGGGGATGGCAGTTTTATATAACAATATGCTGCGTAGTCTTTACCAGTCGCAAATCATGACACTCGGGGTGGTGTTTGTTGCGATTCTTTTTATGTTTATAATTTTATTTCGAAACATTGGTTTGGCCGTGTTGGCAATTGTCCCTAACATTCTTTCGGCGGGTGTAATTCTTGGCCTGATGGGTTGGTTGAAGATCCCATTGGATATGATGACAATTACCATTGCAGCAATTACTATAGGTATTGCTTTAGATGATGCGATTCATTATGTGCACAGATTTAAACGGGAGTTTTCCAGGAACTCAAACTATAGGGAAGGTATTATGCTTTGCCACGGGAGCATTGGTCGAGCCATTTATTATACCTCCATCACGGTCACTGTTGGGTTTTCCGTCCTGACCTTATCCAATTTTATTCCCACGATATATTTTGGTTTCCTCACTGGAATTGCCATGGTTGTGGCACTTTTAAGTAATTTAACTTTATTGCCTTTGCTGATTATAGTTTTTAAGCCTCTTGGCCCAGAAATTAAATAACAAGTGGAATATTTTTTTAATTTATTTTTCATCCATTAACAATGATAAGCGTTTCTGATTTTCAGGGGTTGGCAACATCAGGAAGTCCGAGCGAAGGAGATTTTTAGGGTTAGGGTTACTTAACCTTGCAGGTTGAACTTTTAACCCTCAGTTAAGCTGTTGAAACTTGATAGAACTTTTCATCTTTGATAGGATTGACTTAGATTGTTGGAAAGTGAAACTATTTACTTCTCTTCTTGAAAAGGTTTTAACTTAATAATGATGAAACGACAACGGTTTTTCATACATTTGGTTGTGGTCGGTTTGATGATTCATTTGTCTATGGTGTCTGAGTGTTTTGCAGACTCAGAAGTTACAAGTCAATTGAAAGATACCATCGAAAAGGTGATAAAAATTGTCCAAGATGAGGCTCTGGACAAAGATAAGCAAGCTCGTAGAGTAGCTTTGCGAAAGACCATCGCCGAGCGATTTAACTATCGCCAAATGGTGATGCGTTCACTTGCTAAAAATTGGGATGCTCGCTCTGATCAGGAGCGACAGGAATTCATTGCGTTGTTTAAATCGTTGCTTGAGAATTCCTATGCCAATAAACTTGAAGCTTACAAAGATGAAGAAA
>Ga0209043_1002304_pt1 | contig 10216 bp, 9 predicted proteins | sample SaaInlV_100m_DNA_3_FD_184654 | JGI IMG/M metagenome (GOLD analysis project Ga0209043, IMG submission 184654) | Marine microbial communities from expanding oxygen minimum zones in the Saanich Inlet - SI037_S4LV_100m_DNA (SPAdes) (version 2) | ecosystem: Environmental > Aquatic > Marine >... | reverse complement strand
GGGTAATCCTGTATAGGAGGATTCTCCCTGAACGCTCAAATAAATTTCGTTAACTTTAATCATCTCGTAATAGTTATGGCAAGACGGGTCCAGAGTAGAAAGTAATTCCTTACATAAGGGACTCCATCCTAACGGTAAGGTAAAATAATTCCATGCCAATGGATGGATGTGGGAATGTCCATTGAATTAGGAAGACTAATTTTTGCTGTATCTCCTTCACGAAATCTTAAAGTGGGACCATATTTCCAATATAAGACCTACTGAAGCTTAAATCAATAGGGAAGGAATGAAGCGAATAGGCTATTAAATACCCAATCGGTTGGTGAGGATGCGTGTTCCCATGCGGGCTTTGGCGGTGAAGTCGGTCCACGATCTTAATTTGGTGATCTGCTTCATAAGGTAGGTGGGACTGCGATAGAACCGTGCATGGCATTCGTCCTGAAGTTCCCGCAATTCTTCTTCAGAAAAATCTTTGTTCCAGAATTTGATTTTAAAATCGGCAGATGGGTTTTCTGCAAACCCTTGCCAATAATCTTCTGGAACGATTCCTTCCTCTAGCATTTGGAAATAAAGTTCTACTTTAGGATAGGGTGTGCAGATGGAAAACTGTGCGTAATCGGGTTTCAGTTTTTTTGCGAAGTCTACGGTTTCGAACATTTCTTCTTTGGTTTCGTGAGGAATGCCGATCATCATATAAGCGAAGAACCCAATTCCCGCATCGCGTGTCATTTTGCAGGCGCGTTCCACTTTTTCAGGAGTCTGGCCTTTCTGCAGGTACTTCAGGTGTTTCGGGCTGGCCGATTCTATTCCAAAATGGATACGATAACAGCCCGCCCGTTTCAACGCTGCAACAACTTCTTCATTGATGGTGTCAACACGAGCAGAAATTTTGAAGTGAATTTTAATGCCGCGTTCGACAATGAGATCACAAATGGCGAGTACATTCTTTTTATCGATAGTGATTGTATCGTCTACAAAGAATAGATCATCGACCCCTATTTTTGACAGTTGTTCAACTTCATCGACTACGTTTTCAGGGCTGCGAATGCGAAACTTTGTTTTGCGAATATCACAGAACGAACAAGCCGCTGGGCAACCGCGTGTCGCTTGAATAGTGAAAAATTGCCTGCCTTCACCAATGATATGTTTGTAGCTTCCAACATCTACCAAATGGCGTGCCGGAAATGGGAGTTCGTTTAGATCTAGCAGTTCTGTTTCTGCAGGGTTGACATACTCTTTACCATTCGCTTTATAGCCGAGTCCTTTGATAGATTTTAAAGATTCATTTTTTTCCAGTGCCTGAATCAAGTTGGTGAAAATCTTTTCACCTTCACCGAATACCACATAATCGATTTCAGATTGATGGAGGGTTTCTTTAGCATATAAATTCACATGCGGCCCACCGAGGCAAACTTTAAGATTCGGGTTCTCCTTTTTGAGGACGCGCGCGGTGTGTAAGGCATCCAGTAGATTGAAGGTCATGATGCTCATGGCGATCATATCGGGCTGAATTTCTTTCACACGTCGAGATAATTCTTCCTGAGAAACATTTTCAGGAGGGCAATCGATGAAATCAGGCCGGTTGCCCGTTTCGCGCTCATAATAAGCCGCGACATAGAGCAACCCCAGTTTCGGGTAGTAGCCTTTGCCGCCTTCGAGTGCTTTAGGCACCGAAGATTCAAGGGATATGGTTTCGGGTGGAACGAGGAATAAAATTTTCATGGGCTTGAACCACTTTTTCCTTTAAAATCAGACCTTTATTTTACCACAGATTATTTTGAAAGGACGGTCTAGAGTGAAGCCTGTCGTCACAGTCACCAATTTATTTCCTGAAAAAGCGTTGGAAAAACTAAATCCTCATTGTGATTTGAGAACCAATCAGACGGACCATTCACCTTCTGCTTCGGATTTAGAAAAAATAGCCTCCGAAAGCGTTGTTATGATCACTTACTTATCGGACAAAATGGGTCCAGGCATTATAGATAAAGGTCCAAATTTAAAGCTCATTGCCAATTATGGGGCTGGATTCAATAATATTGACGTGGCTTATGCAGCTAATCATGGAATCTGGGTCACTAACACCCCCGGAGTTTTGCACGAAACCACCGCTGATCTGACCTGGGCTATGATCCTGGGCGCGGCGCGGAATATTGTTCCGGCTGAGCGGTTCACTCGTGACAACCGTTTCAAAGGGTGGTCTGCAAAAATGTATCTAGGGGGAGATGTTTATGGCAAAACCCTGGGTGTGATTGGTTGTGGTGAGATTGGTTCGGCGGTAGCCCGGCGAGCATCGGGATTTAATATGAAAGTCCTCTATTGCAATAGAAACCGCATGGCAGCGGAAAAAGAAAATACATTAAATGCGAAATTTGCAACGCTGGAAGATTTGCTGCCTCAATCTGATTTTGTGACCGTGCATGCACCGCTCACAGAGGAAACAAAATATATGATCGGCAAAGAACAACTATTGATGATGAAACCCACCGCATATTTTATTCATACCGCGCGCGGTAAAGTGGTGGATGATGCGGCATTGGTTGAGGTATTGAAAGATGGAAAAATTGCAGGTGCCGCGTTGGATGTTTATGAAAACGAGCCGGCTCTTACCGAAGGTATGACAGAACTGGAAAATCTTATGTTGCTGCCACATATCGGCAGTGCAAGTTTTGAAACTCGCGATCGCATGGCAGATCTTCTAGTGGATAATGTGTTAGATGTTTTAGGCGGAAAAACTCCGCCTTGCCTGGTGCCGGGGTGGGGGAAGTAGTCTCAAACGTTAAACCGAAAATGCATGATGTCGCCGTCTTGAACGACATAATCTTTACCTTCGACCCGCAGTTTGCCAGCTTCTTTTATGCCTGCTTCGGTTTTGTGTTTTTCCAAATCTTCCAAGCTATAAACTTCAGCGCGAATAAAACCTTTTTCAAAATCTGAATGGATAGCTCCTGCTGCCTGTGGGGCTTTCGAGTTTTTTGGAATCGTCCACGCTCGGGTTTCCTTTTCTCCTGCGGTGAAATAGGTGGAGAGTTCCAGCAGTCCATAGCCGGTGGCGATCATACGGTCAAGCCCGGTTTCAGTCAGCCCCATTTCTTCCATAAACATTTGCTGTTCCTCGGGGTCTTCCATCTCCATAATTTCACCTTCGATTTTTCCCGCAAGCGCAACGACTACCGATCCGTCTTCTGCGGCGATGGCTTTTACTTTCTGAACCAGTTCGTTATCCGTATCCCCAGGGTCCATGACATTGCAGATGTAGAGAACGGGTTTTGCACTTAAGAGAGTCAGGCTTTTGACAAAATTTTGATCTTCATCAGAGAGTCCGGTAAGGGTTCTGCTAGGCTGACCATTATTAATGCCATCGATCAGCTTTTTAAGAACTTCCATTTGCGAACGTGCTTCTTTATCGCCGGATTTTGCAAGCTTCTCTATTTTTGTTTTTCGTTTATCCAGTGAGTCCATATCTGCAATCATCAACTCGGTGTTGATCGTGTCGATGTCAGCGGCTGGATCGATGATGTCGCTTACATGAGGGACATTACTGTCTTCAAAACAACGCACAACATGGGCTATGGCATCGACTTCGCGAATATGGCCGAGAAATTTATTGCCCAACCCTTCACCCTTTGATGCTCCTTTGATCAATCCCGCAATGTCAACGAACTCCATCGTGGTGGGAACGATTTTCTTTGTTTGGACATAGTGGGTGATGGTGTCCAGACGTTTGTCGGGAACAGGTACGATGCCGCTGTTCGGTTCTATGGTGGTGAAAGCGTAGTTTCCCGATTGCGCTTTCGTGCGTGTCAGTGCGCCGAATAGGGTTGATTTGCCAGCATTTGGTAGGCCGACCAGGCCACAGGTGAATCCCATTTAAAAAATGACTCCTTTAAGTGTTGTTTTTTTGAGGTGAAGGAAATGGTTTTAAAAAAAGCAGAGCCAAGAATACCAGAAAAGCGTAAGCGGCGATAATTTTAAAAAATTCCTGTGGAGATACAAAACTATAGAGGGTGAGAAAACAAACTGCCCCGACACTTCCATAAGCCCCTGTCAACCCGGCCAATTGGCCTGTCAGGCTTTTCTTGACTAAAGGGACAGCGGCAAAACACGCCCCATTTCCGGCTTTAAAAAAGATGGACCCGATTAAAACAAGAGCGATAGCGTTTGGAAGTTGCCAGGTAGAGTTTATTTCTCCGATTAATCCGTGGGTCACCATACCGCAGAGAACGAGAAGAATGAGTATTTGCTTGCGACCGAACCGGTCAGAAGCCCAGCCGCCACCAGGACGAGCTATCAGGTTCATAAAAGCATAACTGGCTCCAAGCATTCCTGCCATCCCTACTGAAAGGGAAAAAGTGGTTTCCAGAAATTGCGGGAAAATTGAAACGATAGCCAACTCGGAACCGAAGGTAAGGGAGTAAACCATGCTCAAAATAGCGATCTGGCTGAATGAATAATTTTCGTAATCGGGGTTCGCCTGTTTAATGTCGGGTAAATTGATCTGCCAGCAGCGAATAACCTGGATCGCAAAAATTCCTAACAGCCCTGATATCAATAGCCATGATAGTGAAGATGGAATTAATGTGAAGGGGTGCCCCGCCAGTTTCCATACAAAAAGTGCAAGTGAACCGTAAATGGGCAGTAGTACAAGAGATTGTAATAACAGGTCTTTTCTGGAATAGACTTTGATGGTGCCGTGTATTGCCATTTTAAAACCATGACTTCTTTCGGGAATGTCTGGACAAAATCGAAAATAAACATAGGCCCATATAATACAAAGAACGCCGGAAAAAGCAGTGGCGATTCGCCAGCCAATATCGATGGAAAAAGGCAGGGCAATGAGGGGTAGAGAGAAGGCGGCTGCGGCGGCACCAAAGTTCCCCCAACCCGCATAGATGCCTTGGGCTAAGCCCATTTTATTATGCGGGAACCATTCTGCGATCATTTTTATGCCCACTACGAATCCGCCGCCGACAATGCCCATCAACAGGCGAGTGATCAATAGGCCTTCAAAACTTTTGCAAAGGGAAAAGGCAATACAAACCAACCCTGAAAAAAGGAGTAGACCGCTAAACACTTTTTGCGGGCCGTATTGATCGGTCAAAGAACCGATGACGATGCGTGCAGGGATAGTGAGAACTACATTGCAAATCATCAGAATATTTACTTCAGTTTGCGTCAACCCCAACTGATTTATGATCGTTGTGTTGAACGGAGCCATGTTGAACCACGCTACAAATGTCAGGAAAAATGCGATCCATGTCAAATGCAGGGTGCGCGACTGCGTTGAAGAGAAACCTAACATTTATTTTGAAGTGGTTATTCGGGGGTGTTGGTCATTAGCTGGTGAGATTTAACGACGCCATTTTTTTCGAAGACGATAATCATGTCCTTGATAATATCGGAGCCGAAGGAGTTGACGTGGTTATATTCGTAGGTCCATACGGCGTATCCATTTTGGATGCCCTTTTTAAACGGAGGGCCAAACATGTCCTTCACCTCTTTGTGGGTGGTCGTTCCTTTTACGACATTGGCATAAAGTGATTCGTCAAAATTTTTCCCGGCTGTTCCACATCCTGAAAAAAATATTGCCAGAATCATTGTGGCAAGGCTAACGTGTAGAGAAAGATTGGCTCTATGAAGTCTAATTTTTTTCATGAGGTTTCGATATAGTATTTTTCTCGGTGGAGCTTTGGATTGACGTTAAAGGTAATCTCAAGGTTATTTTGTTTTTCCATTTCTTCCAGCAATCCGCTTTCTTCCTCAAACAGCATATCGTAAATAACAGGGTGAACTTTTATTTTCAGCTTTTTATTGGTGATGCTGTCGTTGCCTCTGCGTTGGATTTCGCGGATGATTTCATAGCAGATGGTTGAAGGGCTTTTAATATAGCCTTTTCCCTCACAGTAATCACAGGGGTCGCATAAGGTCTGCACTAGGCTTTCGCGAACGCGTTTGCGGGTCATTTCGACCAAGCCCAGTTCAGAAATTTTCAGAATGCGGGTGCGCGAACGGTCACTCTTCAAAGCTTGTTTCAAAGCATTCGATACGATCTCTTTGTTTTCTTCATTAGCCATATCAATGAAGTCTACAATGATGATGCCACCAATATTTCTGAGGCGCAGTTGGTAGACCACTTCCTTTAACGCTTCGAGGTTGGTTTTAAGAATCGTATCTTCGGGGTCACTGTGCCCCACATATTTTCCAGTGTTGACGTCAATTGCAATCAGGGCTTCGGTTTGGTCTATTATAATGTAACCTCCAGACTTCAACCAGATGGTGCGCCCCAATGCGCGATTGATATCTAGCTCGACACCATAATGATCGAAGATCGGCATCGGGTCTTTATACAATTCAATTTTATCTGAGAGATGCGGCAGGTAAGTTGTACAAAATTCCAGGCATTTTTCGTAGTCCGATTTTGAATCAATGACCAGCCTTTCGGTGTCATTGGCAAATAGATCGCGCATGGACCGAAAAATAAGGTTTAGGTCTTCGTAGACCAGATGCGGTGCGCTGATGCCTTCGGATTTTTTTTTCAGATTCTCCCATAGATGGTGAAGAAAGCTAACATCCGATTCAAAATCGGATCTCATCGCCTCCTGACCGGCTGTGCGGACAATATAACCCGCTCCTTCATTACCCACTTCGCTGATAAGTTGTTTTAAACGTTCTTTTTCATTTTCATCTTCGATTCGTCGGGAGATACTGATATTATTGATCGTAGGCATATAGACCACATGCCGTCCGGGAAGCGTGATGTAATTGGTGATGCGCGCACCCTTGGTCCCTAAAGGATTTTTCGCAATTTGTACCAGAATCTCCTGGTCATCTTGGAGAATATCCTGAATTTTTAAATCATGGTGGGGGCGGCCTGGTTTTCCTTCGAAAGGAAGGTCTTTATCTTCATCTTCAATGGGTGGCGGTGCCAAAGCATCTACTTCATAGCCAAGCATATCTACCACATCGATGTCACCTACATAGAGAAAACCAGCTTTCTCAAGGCCGATGTCTACAAAGGCGACCTGCATCCCCGGCAGAATTTTAGTCACTTTGCCTTTGTAAATATTTCCGACAATTCCCTTATGGGCGTTATGCTCAATGAATAATTCTACCAACAGGTTATTTTCCATCAAGGCAACCCGAATTTCCCGCTGGTTTGAATTGATGAATATTTCAGAAGACATAAGTTTTTCCTGATTGATAAGGGATTAGCAAAATTATAACACGCTACAAGCTCTAGAGCCTGATAAAACTCTCCTTACAGAGAGGGAAATATAAGCGAACCTTATGTGAAAGGGATTGCGGTATCTATGGGCTGATGGGAGTTGACCTGTTACTTCCCAGGTTAGTGAAGAGTGCGACGCATTTCCACGTTCAACAGCAAGCCAATTGCAAAAAAATTCGTGATGAGAGATGATCCGCCGTAACTCACAAAGGGTAAGGGTATGCCGGTGATAGGGAAGATTCCTATGGTCATGCCGACATTAAAAATTATATAGAAGGCAATGGAAATAATAAGACCCAGAGAAAGGAAAAACCCAAAACGATCGGCGGCACGAAAGGCAATGTTCAATCCTTTTAATATGATAAATACGAATAAGGAAATAAGAAGGAACACGCCAAAGAATCCGGTTTCCTCGGCAAAAACAGAAAAAATAAAATCCGTATGTTTTTCCGGGAGAAAATTGAGTCGACTCTGGGTGCCTGCGAATAATCCTTTGCCCCAAAACCCCCCTGAGCCGATTGCTATTTTAGACTGAATCGAGTGATAACCCGCGCCTAAAGGGTCTAGCTCAGGATTAAATAAGGTGTGTAGTCTTGCTTTCTGGTAATCCTTAAGAACAAACCAGAGCGTAGGTGCTAAAGCAAGTCCGCCAACAAACAGCTTGATCAATGTCGTCTGATTGATTTCGATAGCCACAATGAATGCAAGAAAGATGAAGAGAATCATCATGGTCGTGCCGAGGTCCGGTTGTACGACAATGAACCCACCTATTGTAGCGGTTAGCAGAGCAGGGACGATAAGATCGCGTAGAGTATATTGGCCGGAAAGTTTTCCCGACTCAAAATATTTTGCGAGAACGATGATAATGGCTATCTTGGCAAATTCTGAAACCTGGATGCTTACCGAAGCAATTCGTATCCAACGTTTAGATCCTGACACCACGACACCGTTGAGCAAAACATAGCCCAGTCCGATAATTGTCAATGCATAAATGAGATAGGCGTAGCGGCTGAACCAGCGATAGTCGAATGCCAGAGCAACCAGCATGGCAATGAGGCCGGAGCCGATCCAATAAACCTGTTTGATGTATAATCCGCGAAAAAATTCTTCAGGGCGAGCGTGGTTGGCACTATAGATAGTGACCACCCCAATCACCGATACAAGCAGGATGCTCAAGAAGTACAGCCAGTTAAAATTGGATGCTAGACGACGGTCAATCATAACCAAAATTTTACCACAACTAATTGAAAAATAGTCGCTTGTTTTGTATTGGAATGCTGTTTGAGCAAAGTTGAGATTGTCTTGAATTTGGGCTATCTTAGGAAACGGGAGGTAGCTTATGGAAAATAAGGATCAGAAAAAAAACGCAGATGAAGTATCTGAAAAAAACGATAAAAGCGAAAAAGAAAAAATGGAAGATCAAAAAAAACAAAATGCCCGGCTGGCCGAGCGTAAAGGCCAACGCCCTGCGTTCCCTTTTAGCAGAAAAAAACTTTAAGAGCTTTTCAATAATTGGCGAATTGCCGACTCGGTTACTTCATAACGCCTTTCCCCGAAATGCATATAACGGATTCTTCCTTGTCGGTCGATTAAGTATAACGCCGGCCAATAGCGATTTTTATATGCCCGCCACAAACGAAGTCCGTTATCCTGAGCTACTAGAAATTTTATCTGATGTTTTTTGACTGCTTGTAGAACATTCTGATATTTTTTTTCAAAACCAAATTACGGCGCGTGTATTCCCAGAACAACAAGACCGTGGCCTGTATATTTTTTATGCTAGGTTTTTACATAAGGCATTGCGTTCAGGCAGTTGATGCAGGAGTAGGTCCAAAAATCAATCAGCACCACTTTCCCAAGCAGTTGCCGCATCGATGCAATAGGGGGAGTGTTGATCCAGTTTTCCAATCCTCTGAATTCCGGTTCGGGGTAAAGCACGGGTAAAGAGGAAGGACTGCTTTTTCCTCTTGCTGTTTTTTTAAGGTTAAATAAATTCCCGAAAAAGTTATTTCCCATATTAAAATCCTATCAGAGTTTTAATTTTAGTCGTAAAATTTATACGGACCTTACAGCTAGAATCCCTTGAAATAGTATTGAACAATACTCCTAGGAATTAATTATGAAAGATTGCCCCTGTGGTTCTGATTTCCCTTACACCGATTGCTGTGGTCCTCTGATTCGTGGTACAGGTTTTGCCGATACGGCGGAAGACCTGATGCGCTCCCGGTACACTGCTTTTGCAACACAAAACTGGGAATACCTAGTTTTGACCAGTCACCCTGAAGAAAAAAAAGAAATGGCCCGGCTGGAATCATCCTTGATAGATGAAGGTGCCGAATGGAAAAAACTGGAGATAGCAGGCACTCGCAAAGGGGGTAGAGAAGATAACGAAGGTCAGGTCGATTTCATCGCGCACTATATAAAAGATGGGACGCCACAGACCCTGCGTGAATCTTCGCGTTTTTATAAGGTCAACGGGCGATGGGTTTATAGTAGAAAAGATTCCACTCTTCCACCCATCCCCACCGCACCCTTGAAAAAACCGAAAACATTTACCCGCGACACGGCAAAAATTGGTCGTAACGACCCCTGTCCATGCGGAAGCGGTAAAAAATATAAAAAATGCTGTGCCTCCTAATGAAATGAAGAAACCTTAGTAGCTAAACTTTCAACGAGATATACCCAATCTGAACTCGACACCTTTTTTTCTTTGGTGAAGGGGATATGTCAGCGAACTATTGTAAGAGAGACTGCAATATTTATAAGATTAGAGGGTGTTGACCAATCGCCACGACCCTAGTGAGCAAGGCTATACTAATCAATGATATTATTTTTGCGTACTCTCTAATCGGGAGACCTGAAAGCCTTAATTTACCGTCGTTAACTCAATAACTCCCAAACTTTATCACAGGTTATTAACAATTTTTGTGGTAAAGAATTTGCGCGGCTACCTCCTCTCTCAATTCCTTGCAGGGCAAGGATATCCGCATCAAT
>Ga0209043_1002296_pt1 | contig 10236 bp, 10 predicted proteins | sample SaaInlV_100m_DNA_3_FD_184654 | JGI IMG/M metagenome (GOLD analysis project Ga0209043, IMG submission 184654) | Marine microbial communities from expanding oxygen minimum zones in the Saanich Inlet - SI037_S4LV_100m_DNA (SPAdes) (version 2) | ecosystem: Environmental > Aquatic > Marine >... | reverse complement strand
GAAAACTCCCTATATAATTCCTTCCTCAATAGAAGGGAACCTCTATTAAGTTTGGGTGATTAGCTCAGTTGGGAGAGCATCTCGTTTACACCGAGAGGGTCGGCAGTTCGAGCCTGTCATCACCCACCAAACAAACAAAAAAAAGCCCGGATAAATCCGGGCTTTTTTATTCAACTAATTCTAATTAGCTTTCTGAATCACTTACAGCAGCTGCCCAGATAACAACACCAAATAGGATCTTGTTAACAAAGTCGGCTAGATTGTAAATAAGGTTTAATGAAGAAGCGTCAATTCCGCCAGTCATTAAGTAACCTGATGCATATCCCAAAGGATAAATTGCCCAACCAACAATGATGATCCACATCATAGTGTTGTATGCAGTTGAAACAGCAGCATTAGCGGAAGCATTTCTCGCCTCGGCACCTTCACCCATCCATAATGTATGGATAATGTATAACCAAGCAAGCATTCCAACAATAAATGCAGGCATTGCACTCATTAGTCCAGATTCACCCATGTAACCAAACACAAGCATCACGATTGATCCAACAAATAACTTGTAGAACAATGATGCAGCAACGTTAGTTACAGCTTTTAGGATTAAATAGAATTCAATAATCAATAACGGCACAGTTAATAACCAATCAATGTATCTATATACAGTTGGTGTTTCACCTGTATCAATCCAAACACCTCTCATGTAGAGATAGTGCCAGAATGCAATACCGGTAACTAAACCAGAAATTGTTAACGATGTTTTCCATTTTGAATGCACTCTATCTCTTTCAATGAAAAAGAAAGCAGTTGCAGCTAACAAAGCAGCTGTAACAAGCCAGAAAGAAACTCCAACGTAATCGTTTGCGTTGAGATCTCCTCCAGAAGCAGCAAAAGTAGGAACAGCCATCACCCCAGCCATAAGCATAAGTAATTTCATGTAATACTCCTTTTTATATTATTAATAAAAGCCCCCCATGGGCATTGAAGATAGCATATCAAAAAATTTACTTTTTCGTAAATTTATTATCTGTTTAAATATTTAATATTTGACAAAATATAGAAACAATGTAACGAGAATGATTATCATCTAGATATTATTTGCCTCCATTGCAGAGCATAAAAAAGTTGCAGAAAAATAAAAAAAAGCTATCATCTACAAGCGTTCGCGGTCCGGTAGTTCAATCTGGTTAGAACGCCGCCCTGTCACGGCGGAGGTTGCGAGTTCGAGTCTCGTCCGGATCGCCATTATAATCGCTATTATAATAATAAAATGACAACTCAAATCACCCTTATTCTTTTAAATGCACTAATCATTGGAGTCATCCTCACGCATCTAATATTGACAACACCGGCTGTTTTTCGGGCGTTAGATGGAGAATCTGTTTCTAAATTTCTGCGCGTAATTTTCCCTAGATATTATCTTTTACTTTTGTTGTTATCGTTTCCAATATTGGTTGTTTTATATTTCCAGGATGTGTCTTCTTATTGGTGGCTTGCCGTCAACGTTTCATTTCATGCAGCATTAGGGTTTTTAACCATTCCATTGACCAACGCTGCAAAGGACAGAGGCTGGGATAAATTGTTTTCCTTTACCCATGGCCTAAGTGTTTATTGCACCATTGTTATATTGATTTTGAGTATTATTCAGTTCTTTATTTACGTTGCTTAATAAATTTATTTTGCATAAAAAGTTAAATTTAAAAGAAAAGATTTGCAAGCACTGCCAAAGATCTTTTGCGTGGCGAAAAAAATGGGAAAGATCTTGGGACGAAGTACAATTTTGTAGCCATAAGTGCAAATCAGAATCAAAAAATAAACTCAGCACACCTTGAAGTTTAGTCATTTAGCTCCATATTTCTAAAAAGAGGATAAATATTATGCCAAGAGCAAAAACCAAATCATTTCAAACTGAAACCAAACAGCTGATGCAGCTGATGATTCATTCTCTTTATTCAAATAAAGAGATATTTTTAAGAGAGCTGGTATCCAATGCGTCGGATGCCCTAGACAAAATTCGTTTTAAGTCTATTGAGAACGCTAAACTTCTTGGGGAAGATTCAGACTTAAAAATAAATATTAATCTCAATGCTCAAAATAATACCGTAACTATTTCAGACAATGGTATAGGCATGAATGAAGAAGAGGTAATACAAAATATTGGAACTATTGCTAAATCAGGCACTGCTCAATTTTTATCAGATATGGCTGGCGAAAAAAAGAAAGACTCGAATCTAATTGGTCAGTTTGGTGTTGGTTTCTATTCAGTATTTATGGTTGCAGATAAAGTGTCAGTACATTCAAGGGCAGCCACCTCCAAGGCAGAAGATGCGGTGATGTGGGAAAGCTCTGGTGAAGACACTTATCAGCTATCCAATATTCCCAAAGAGCAACGTGGGACAACAATTACCATTTATCTAAATGAGGACAACAAAGAATTCTCTGAGTTGATGCGAGTTAAATTTTTACTGCAAAAATATTCACAATACATAAATTTTCCATTAATACTTAACCCAGAAGAAGGTGAGCCAGAAACAATTAATGATTCTGATGCAATTTGGCTGAAATCCAAGCGATCAGTTAAGGATCAAGAATATAAAGATTTTTATAAGTTTATTTCATACGATGCTAATGATCCTTTGACCTGGATGCATAACAAAGTTGAAGGCAAGCAAGAATACACAAGCCTCTTATTTATTCCGGAAAAATCTCCCTATGATCTCTGGAATCGTGATACTCCTCGAGGAATAAAACTCTTTATCCAGCGTGTTTTTATTATGGATGATGCAGCGCATTTTCTTCCCTTATATTTAAGATTCGTCAAAGGCGTAGTTGATTCAAGCGATCTTCCGCTTAATGTTTCAAGAGAAATTCTTCAAGATCACCCCTTGGTGGACTCTATCAAAAAAGGTTTAACCAAAAGAGTCCTTGATGCCTTAAAGAAAATGCAAAAAGATAAACCTGAGGACTATCAGAAATTTTGGAAAGAATTTGGTTTAGTTATCAAGGAAGGCCCAGCTGAGGATTATGAAAATTCAGAATCCATTGCAGAACTTTTCCTTTTTGCGAGCTCTCGATCAGGCACCAGTGAGCTTGATACCACACTGACTCAATACATCGACAGAATGAAAGAGGGAGATGAAAAAATTTATTATTCCATTGCAGACTCTTATGAGGCTGCAGCTAACTCTCCACATATCGAACATTTAAAAGCTAATGATACAGAGGTACTTCTTTTAACAGATAGAATAGATGAATGGTTAATGTCTACTTTGATGCAATTCAAGGGCAAAACATTGGTTAATGTTGCAAAAGAAGAATTAGAGGATGGTGATAAAAAACCCAAGGTCACCAAAGAGAAGCAAGAAGTTATAGATAAAATGAAGAAATCTTTGGGTACCAAGGTCTCAGATGTTATTGCAAGCTCACGCTTGGTTGATTCAGCTGCTTGTTTGGTTTTATCTAAAGATGAACCAGGAGCTCAGTTAAAAAGAATATTGGAAGCTTCTGGGCAAAGTTTTGGAGATTCCAAACCTGTCTTTGAGGTCAACCTTAAACATAAGCTCATTAAAAAACTGGGCAGCATGAGCGGGAAAGAATTTTCGAACTTCTCTCAATTCTTATTTGACTATGCAGTTATTGCAGAAGGTGGAACCCCAAAAGATCCTGCAAAATACTTGCGACAGTTAGATAAATATCTCTCATAAATGACTAATATAAAACAGGTTGCAGTTCTCGGCGGTGGGAGCTTCGGTACTGTTTTGGCTAACTTAGCTGCTTCCAATGGTCATGAGGTTCGTTTATGGGTTAGGGATGCAGACCAAGCATTAAGAATTAATTCTGAGGGAGTCAATACCTCATATCATCCGGAGCTTCAGCTCTCTGAAAATATTTCTGCATCTGAAGATTTGGGTGGAGTGGTCAATGGCGCAGAATATATATTAGTGGCAACACCCAGCTCTATTTTTAATAAAATAATACCTCGCCTTGAGCCTCACATAGATTCCTCAGCATTTGTTATTTCTTGTACAAAAGGCATACAACCTGAGCCCTTTAGGACCATGACAGAGATTATTTCAAAACATCTTGGTCATGTTATTGGCGATAAAGTGGGGGCGCTTAGTGGACCTAATCTTGCAAAAGAAATTGCTGATCAAAAAATAGCCGGCACTGTTATAGCATCTTCTAATAAGACCTTATCCTCTGAAATCAAAACCATTCTATCCTCCAATACATTTAAAGTTTTTTCTAGCGCAGACACTCAAGGTGTTGAGCTAGCTGGAGCTTTAAAAAATATTTACGCGATTTGTTGTGGAATTGCACACGCTAAAAATGTTGGGGAGAATGCGTTGGGTTTTATTGTGACAAGAAGCATGGCGGAAATGAGTCGGTTTGCTGTGGCAAAGGGAGCCAACCCAATTACATTTCTTGGTTTGGCTGGCATGGGAGATTTGATGGCAACTTGCACGTCAAAGCTTTCAAGAAACTTTCAGCTCGGGGAGTTACTTGGTGCAGATATGAGCTTAAAGGAAGCCAAGGCTAAAGTGGGTCAAGTAGCAGAGGGAGCAAGAACTCTTGAAGTAGTTTTTTTAGAAGCAAAAAAAATGGATGTGAGCATGCCAATGGTCGATTCTTTATATAAGATATTATACAAAGACTCCTCATCGGATGAGTTAATTCAAGACTTGCTAGATCATCCAAACGAAGTTGATGTAGAATTCACTTATAAGGATTAAATTATGAATGAAATTAATAAAGATGAATTATTGGATCTGAAAAAATGGCAACGTTTTTTCTTTATGTTTATATATGGAGCTGCAATGAACTTTGTTGTTGGGATAATATTATTCCTGGCATTCATCCAATTTCTTTTTTATCTTTTTACCTCAAAGGTAAACGCGAAGTTACAATCTGCAAATAATTGGCTGCAAGGATTCTTTGATGACTCTTTAAATTTCTTGAATTTTAATACAAACACTAAACCTTGGCCTTTCAGCGATACAGCCGAAGCGTCTGACGCTGACGTTGAAACTGTTGAAGTGGTTGAAGGTGAGTCTGAGGAGGTTGAGTTAGATGTCGAGCAGCCTGAGCAGGCTAGCTCTTAAGTAAAGCTAAAAATTCTGCCCTTGTAGAGGGGTTATTTCTAAACGCACCAACCATTGATGAAGTTTTCATAACAGAATTTTGTTTCTGCACACCCCTCATCACCATGCACATGTGTTGCGCCTCAACGACAACAGCACAGCCCTTGCATCCAGTAATTTCGGTAATTGCATCGGCAATTTGATGGGTCAATCTTTCTTGAATTTGCAGTCTTCTCGCATACATATCTACGATTCTTGCTATCTTACTTAAACCTAGAACTTTACCATCAGGGATGTAGGCAACATGACACCTGCCGTTGAAAGGGAGCATGTGATGTTCGCACAATGAATAAAATTCGATGTCTCTCACTAAGACCATATCTTCTATTTCAGAATCAAACAAAGCATTATTTACCACTTTATCTAGACTCATTTTATAACCATGATTTAGAAATTTAAAAGCAGCGGCAGCTCTTTTAGGGGTATCAAGAAGGCCATCCCTAGTTTCGTCTTCTCCAATGTCTTTCAACATATGTTTAAAAGATTCTATTAGCTCTGCTGAAGGCGTAACAATCTCATCAAAGTCTTTTTCATTTTCTAGGTTTGAAATATTTTCAGCCATTTGTTCTTTCCTGTTTTTGGAGTTATGAGTTTATATTTTAGCTGTGAAACAAGTTATGCGTAAGATTATTTCAGTTAAAGTTCAGATTCTATACTCGCTAATAAATTAAACTAATTTTTGTGCAGCTAGCAATGTATTGAGAATAAGAGTGTTGATAGTCATTGGCCCAACACCGCCTGGAACAGGAGTATGCGCAGAAGCTATATTTTTAATTCCCACCAATTCTATATCTCCACATTTTTCAGCTGGATGGTAACCAGCATCAATTACTACTGCCCCCTGTTTGATCCAGTCTTTCTTGATAAGTTGAGGTACTCCAACTGCTCCAACAACAATATCTGCATTTTTAATGTGAGCTTGCAGATCCTCAGTTCTGGAATGGCAGATAGTAACAGTTGCATTCTTGTTGAGTAACATCATAGCCATAGGCTTTCCCAGGATAGGACTTCGACCGACAACCACAGCATGTTTGCCTGAAATCTCAATTTGATAGTGTTCTAACATCCTCATAATTCCTGCGGGAGTACAAGATCCATATGCAGGCTCACCCATGGTCATTTGACCAAAACCTAGGCAAGTAACTCCATCAACATCTTTAGAAACATTGATTGCATCGAAACAAGCTCTTTCATCAATTTGAGGTGGCACAGGGTGTTGCAAGAGAATGCCGTGAACTTTCTCGTCATCATTCAACCGCTGTATTGTTTTCAATAACTCATCTGTGGTGGTGTCTTTTCCCAACTCAATAGCTATGGATTCCATGCCAAGTCTTGAGCATGCATTCTGTTTCATTTTAACGTAGGTCGCTGAAGCAGGATCCACACCAACTAGAACCGTTGCTAGAGTAGGGGTCACGCCTTTATCTTTAAGCTCAGAGACTTTATTTTTAATTTCCTGCTCTGCAATTTGAGCAAGCCCCTTACCATCTAAAATTTTTGATTCCATCCGCGCATTTTCCCATCATTAAATATTTATGCAATGGACATTGATTATTTAAGTTTAAAACTTTAAGATCACTCACCTCGGGGTATAGCGCAGTCTGGTAGCGCACTCGCTTTGGGAGCGAGTGGTCGTAAGTTCGAATCTTACTACCCCGACCATTGTGCGCCTGTAGCTCAGTTGGATAGAGCAACGGTTTTCTAAACCGTGGGTCAGGAGTTCGAATCTCTTCAGGCGCGCCATTTCTCTCTAAACCTCATCATTAACAATTTTTGCAAGCAACAATACAATGCCTCTAGGCATGCTTACGCCTCAAATTTAAGAGGCATTCAGAGGTAGGGGCTAAACATATAGTAAAATATGAATATCATGACAAAAATCAGTGCAATTATATCTTTAGTCTTTTTTTTCATAAGGAAATAATCATACATTTTTTAAATTGAATACTTATTACAAATGAAAAATAATTTATTTCAAGTAGCGGCCTTTTATAAATTCACCGCTCTCTCAAACCTTCAAGGTCTTCAGAAATTTTTTTATCAATTTTTATTAGATCAAAAAATTAAAGGAACGATTTTACTTGCCCCCGAAGGCATTAATGGAACTGTTGCAGGAAGCAAAATAGCTATAGAAGCATTTCAAAAATTTCTTGATAAAAAAAACTTACTATCACCTTCTAACTTTAAAGTTTCAATTTCAGAGAAAGATCCCTTTCCACGTCTCAAAGTAAAAATTAAGGATGAAATAGTGAGCATAGGAAATGAATTTGCAAATCCCCAAGAAGTTGTTGGGGAATACATTCAACCAAAAGACTGGAATGATTTGATTTCTCAGGAAGATGTATTAGTGCTTGATACCAGAAATACTTACGAATATTCAATCGGCACGTTTAAAAATTCTATCCACCCTGAGACAACCAACTTTAGAGAATTCCCAGAATGGGTAGAGCAACTTGAGAGTTCAAAACATAATAATAAGGATCAAAAAATTGCTATGTTTTGCACTGGCGGAATTAGGTGTGAAAAAGCTTCTTCTTTAATGAAGGCCAGGGGGTTTAAGAATGTCTATCATCTCAAAGGCGGTATTTTAAGTTATATGCATCAAATCGATGAATCTGAATCGCTTTGGGATGGCGAGTGTTTTGTATTTGATGATAGGGTAGCTCTGAATCATAAGCTAGAGGTTGGGTCATTCGATATGTGTCACGGCTGCAGGATGCCAATCACAGAAAGCGATAAACTCTCCGAACAATTTCAAAAAGGCATTAGCTGCCCAAATTGTTTTGATAAAAAGACTCCTGAACAAAAAAGACGTTATGCCGAAAGGATAAAACAGATAGATTTAGCCAAACAAAGAAATGAAAATCACCTTGGCGCTAAATCTTCATGAGCACCACTCAAATACTTCCTGTGCTTTATAGTTTTAGAAGATGTCCCTATGCAATGAGGGCACGAATGGCAATAATTCTTTCATCTGTTGAATGTGAATTAAGAGAAGTATTGCTAAAAAATAAACCAGAGGAAATGTTATCTCTCTCTCCCAAAGGCACTGTGCCTGTTCTTACTTTTGATAATAAAGTTCTTGATGAAAGCATGGATGTAATAAATTGGGCTTTTGCAAAAGACTCATCTAAATTTCTTAAGTACACAAGCGTTGAAGCTAAGCTTTGCAATTATTTTATAGAGCTGTTTGATGCGAAGTTTAAATATCATTTGGATAGATACAAATATGCATCTAGATACGAGAGAACATCCGATGATCATCAGGGCGAGTGTTTAAAAATTCTTATGGAGCTTAATGAATCTATTGACGCTGATCCATGGATCTTTGGCGCCACCGTTAGCTTATTAGATATTTCGATTTTGCCGTTTATTCGGCAGTGCAAGATTGCGAACCCTCACTGGTTTTTAAAGCAAGATTTTAAACAAGTGATTAATTTACTCGACTATTTTGAATCTTCTGTCTTGTTTCATATGGCCATGAAAAAATTTGATGAATGGAATCCTGATGATTCTCAGGTAGTCATCTTTCCTTCGGAGGGCTTAGTCTAAAGCCCTATAGAATCATAGCTGATAGCTATTCTGTCTAATGCAACTTTATAGGCTGCAGTCCTAAGATCTGGAATATTACTCTCTGCTTTTGCTGATCTTACTTTTTGGTATGCTTCGCGCATCATGTCATCTAGGCCTGATCTTACTAAATCAATTTCATTGGCGCCTTCTATAAATTGATCTTTAAATTTGCCTGGCATTTCTTTGCCTGTCATGGTTTCAATTGCAGAAATAAGAGTATCAAACTGATAAGCATTACGTCTTTTTTCAAGCCTGCCAAAACGGATATGCCTAAGATTTCTTACCCACTCAAAGTAACTAACTGCAACCCCTCCGGCATTAGCCATGATATCTGGGATAATAATAGTATTTCTAGCATTCAGTATTTTATCTGCTTCAAAAGTAATCGGTCCGTTTGCTGCCTCTACAATAAGTTTAGCTTTTATGCTTTCAGCATTTGAGCTGTCAATAACATTTTCTCTGGCTGCTGGAATTAAAATATCGCAATCCATGCAAAGCATCTCAGAACTATTTTTTTCAAAAGAACCACCATCAAAACCTTCAAAAGTCCCATGTTCTATTTGATAGATCTTTGCTGCTTCTACATTCAAACCCTCAGGGTTTAAAATTGCCCCATTGTGCTCCATGATGCATACAATCTTGCATTCATCTTCTTCATGCAAAAACTTCGCTGCATGGTATCCAACATTGCCGAGACCTTGAATAGCTATTTTTTTTCCTTTCAATCCCCCTTTAAAACCTGCAGCTAGAAAGTCTTCTTCGTGCCTAAAAAATTCTTTGATAATATATTGAACACCTCTTCCTGTGGCTTCTGATCTTCCAACTAAACCACCTTTTTCTGGAGGCTTTCCTGTGACGCATGCAAGAGCATTAATATCTGTTGGAAAAATCTTACGATATTCATCAGCAATCCAGGACATTTCTTTTGCACCTGTCCCGACATCTGGCGCAGGAACATTTTGAGCTGGATTGATTAAATCTCTTTTGATCAACTCTTGAGCAAAGCGGCGTGTAATTTTCTCTATCTCAGGTATGGTCCAATCTTTTGGGTTGATTTTTAAAGCGCCTTTTGAACCTCCGTAAGGAACTTCAATGATCGCACACTTGTAAGTCATCAAAGCGGCTAAAGCCTCAACTTCTTCTTGCGAGGATGCTAAGTCGTACCTAATACCGCCTTTTGCTGGTTCTAAATGTTCAGAGTGAACCGATCTCCAGCCAGTAAAAGTATGAATTTTATCTCTTATTTTGACGCCAAAATTGATGGTATAAGTTGAATTGCACACCTTAATTCTTTTGGCTAAGTCAGCAGAAATATCTGTATATTCCAGGGCCTTATCAAACAATTTGTTGGTACTGGTTAGAAAATCTGCATTTACCAAAATAACCTCCTGAAAAAATATTATTATATGCTTTTTGCATCTATAATGTTTCGTTTCTTGGCGGGCGTAGCTCAGTTGGTTAGAGCGCTGGATTGTGGCTCCGGAGGCCGTGGGTTCGAACCCCATCGCTCGCCCCATTTTGGATA
>Ga0209043_1002294_pt1 | contig 10241 bp, 9 predicted proteins | sample SaaInlV_100m_DNA_3_FD_184654 | JGI IMG/M metagenome (GOLD analysis project Ga0209043, IMG submission 184654) | Marine microbial communities from expanding oxygen minimum zones in the Saanich Inlet - SI037_S4LV_100m_DNA (SPAdes) (version 2) | ecosystem: Environmental > Aquatic > Marine >... | reverse complement strand
AATCCTTTCAAGGTAGAATTCTTAGACTTAACATTTCTAATGGAGCCAAGTGATGCGTGTATCACAATTTTTTATTTCTACCTATAAAGAGGCCCCTGCTGAGGCAGAATTAACGAGTCATAGGCTAATGATGCGAGCCGGACTCATAAAAAAACTTGGGAGTGGGTTATATACATGGATGCCATTGGGCTTGAGAGTTTTACGTAAAGTTGAAAATATTATTCGGGAAGAAATGGACAGGTGTGGCGCAATAGAGGTGCTTATGCCTGTAGTTCAACCGGCAGAACTATGGAAAGAGACAGCGCGCTGGGATAAATTTGGGTCACTGATGCTACGAATGAAAGACAGGTATCAACGAGATTTCTGTTTTGGGCCTACGCATGAAGAAGTAATTACTGATATTTTACGTAAAGAAATAAAGAGTTATCGTCAGCTGCCACTTACTCTATACCAGATTCAAACTAAGTTTCGTGATGAGATTCGTCCCCGTTTTGGGGTGATGCGTGCGCGTGAATTTCTAATGAAAGATGCATACTCATTCCATGTTGATAATGCCAGTTTGGAGGAAACATATAATGCTATGCATATTACCTATACTAAAATATTTAGTCGATTAGGGTTAAATTTCCGTGCTGTAGAAGCTGATTCAGGAGCAATAGGCGGCAGTAGTTCGCATGAATTTCATGTGTTGGCTGACTCAGGCGAGGATAGTATTGTTTTCTGTCCAGATTCAACTTATGCAGCCAATATTGAATTTGCTGAGGCATTACATTCGGATAAATTACGAGAAGGAGCTAAGAGTTCCATACAAAAGATAGCAACACCTAACAGAAAAACTTGTGAAGAGGTGGCGGAATTTTTGAATATGCCAATTAAGAAGATCGTTAAAACTTTAGCGGTGGTCGTGAACGATGAAATAGTTTTGTTGCTGTTACGTGGCGACCATAATTTAAATGAATTAAAAGCACAAAAAAACCCATTGTTGCAAGATTTTCGGCTGGCAAATGAGAAAGAAATTTTTAACAAAATAAATTGTCGTGCAGAATGTATAGGCCCAATTGGTACAGAGCTAACCATTGTTTCAGACGTATCGGTAATGGAAATGAGTGATTTTACTTGTGGTTCAAATGAGGAAGGCTACCATTACACTGGCGTTAATTTTGGCCGCGATATGAAAGAGCCTGATCATGTATTTGATATTCGCAATGTAATTTCAGGTGATTTATCTCCCGATGGGAAGGGCAAGCTTGAGATTTGCAGAGGAATTGAAGTTGGACATATTTTTAAATTGCATGCTGAGTATTCCAAAAAAATGAAGGCCTGCTATTTAGATGAATCTGGCCAGTCTGTTCCCGTGGAGATGGGGTGTTATGGTATTGGCGTATCACGTATCGTAGCGGCAGCTATTGAACAAAAGCATGATAAATATGGGATTGTTTTTCCGCTTGAAATGGCTCCTTTCCAAATAGTAATTATACCTATTGGAATGAACAAGAGCGCATTGATAAGATCTGAAGCGGAGAAGCTATATGAGAAATTTTGTGCTATTGGCATTGAAGTGTTACTTGATGATCGTAACGAGCGTCCGGGCGTAATGTTTGCTGATATGGAATTAGTTGGGATCCCTCACCGCATTGTCATTGGTGAGCGTGGTTTGAAAGAAGGAAATGTTGAGTATAAAGGTAGGTGCGATGATAAGCATAAGGTTATTCCCATACAAGGGGCTGCTGATTTCATACAATCAATATTATATCCAGAATAGTTGGGCCCACTCATCTTGAGCCGCGGCTATTGAATAGTAGAGATATTCTATCTTATTAGAGTATTACGGAGGATATCACTAAAAAATCTCTATATTTGGGGATGTGCTCTTTCCAGCTTACTATGTAGTTTATTGAGTGCGCTGAGATAAGCCTTTGCAGAGGCTGTTACAATATCAATATCCGACCCATTACCATTGACGATACGCCCTGATTTTTGTAATCGCACGGTTACTTCACCCTGCGAGTCAGTGCCACTAGTAATATTATTTACTGAATACAATTGTAGTTCTGCTCCACTGGAAATAATTTCCTCAATTGCACGAAAAGTGGCATCCACTGGTCCGCTACCATCTGATTCTGCTCGTAATTCCTTACCGCCCTCAACAATTACTATTTTTGCATATGGTGTTTCACCAGTTTCGCTGTGAGCAGTCAGAGATAGAAGTTTGTAATACTCCTGTAGGCTCATGGTCTCATCCGAAACTAGCGCATGTAAATCTTCATCGAAAATATCATGCTTTTTATCAGCTAGTTCTTTGAAACGGATAAATGTGGCATTAAGTATTTCTTCCGATTCCAATTCGATACCGAGCTCTGCTAAACGGTTACGGAATGCATTGCGTCCAGAATGTTTCCCAAGAGATAATTTGTTAGCTCCCCATCCAACATCTTCGGCACGCATAATTTCGTATGTTTCACGGTGTTTTAGTACGCCATCTTGATGAATGCCTGCTTCATGTGAAAATGCATTTGCTCCGACGATAGCTTTATTAGGTTGTACTGGAAATCCGGTAATACCTGAAACGAGTTTGCTTGCCGGAACGATTTGAGTAGCATCTATAAGTGTCTCGCAAGGGAATAGATCCTGGCGAGTACGAACTGCCATAACGATTTCCTCAAGAGATGCGTTACCTGCACGTTCCCCTAAACCATTAATAGTACATTCAACTTGTCGTGAGCCGTTCATTACCGCGGATAATGAATTAGCGACTGCCAAGCCTAAATCATTGTGACAGTGTACTGAGAATATTGCTTTGTCAGAATTAGGTATGCGCTTACGCAGAGTTTGTATGAGCTTGCCAAATTGTTCTGGCATTGTGTAACCAACAGTATCAGGAATATTAAGGGTGGTTGCCCCTGCTTTAATAACTGCTTCTAATATACGGCAAAGAAAATCAATATTTGAGCGTCCTGCATCTTCAGGAGAGAATTCTACATTATCAGTATATTTACGGGCCCATTTCACAGCCCTAACGGCCTGTTCAAGTACCTGATCAGGAGACATGCGTAATTTTTTCTCCATATGAACTGGTGAAGTGGCAATAAAGGTGTGGATGCGTGATGAGTTTGCATTTTTCAAGGCCTCACCGGCACGATCGATATCATCTTTAATAGCACGAGCTAGCCCACATACAGTACTATCTTTAATAGTGTCAGCTACTGCTTTTACTGCTTTAAAGTCCCCGTTGGAGGCTGCTGGAAACCCAGCCTCGATGATATCAATATTCATACGTTCCAATTGTCGTGCAATACGAACTTTTTCTTCCTGGGTCATAGACGCGCCTGGACTTTGCTCGCCATCGCGCAGGGTTGTATCAAAAATTATCAAATGGTCTTTCATTCCTTCTCCACCATAGGTCTATCTTATATAGAAAAAAATTTGAGTTGAAGTGTAGAATTTGCAAAACAAATTCTACTGGATAAATCACTAGAATAGAATGTAATAGTTAGCGCGCAAAGCGCAGCAGAGATCCTAGCAATAGTGGCAGGATATGTGAAGGATAAAGCCAGAAATGACGGTAAATATGTTTCATATGGTTAAATATAAATGGTTTTTTATTTTTACGCAACAAGGACTGGATTAGCTTTCCTGAATGGCAGTAGATTTTTTCTTTTTTCTCCACTGTAATATCCACATAATATAACCAGATAATGCGTAAAGCATAAACACACAAAAAAGCACAACAGGTGGTTGACTCGGAATTAATACAAAAAAGAATAGTACCAGTAACAACACGGTTATAAATGGTACGCTCTTACGTAAATTTATTTCCTTTCCACTGTAATAAGGCAAATTACTCACCATAGTAAAGCCAGCAAATACTGTGATACCCCAAGCTAGCCATTTTATCTCGGTCCCTGCAATTTTAAATTCTAACATTACCCAAACTAATCCCGCGATTAGTGCGGCAGCGGCAGGGCTGGGTAGCCCTTGAAAGAATCGCCGATCTGTTTCTCCCGTTTTTGAGTTAAAACGCGCCAGTCGTAGCGCCGCACAGGTACAATAAATAAAAGCTGCTATCCAACCCAACTTCCCCATATCCTTTAGGGCCCACTCATATATAACTAGCGCAGGAGCAGCGCCAAATGAAATCATGTCTGATAGACTGTCATATTCAGCCCCAAATTCACTTTGAGTATGAGTGAGTCGGGCCACACGTCCATCTAGTCCATCGAGTACCATAGCAATGAATATTGCTATTGCAGAATACTCAAATTTCCCGTTCATTGCCTGTACGATGGCATAAAAACCAGCAAATAGTGCTGCTGTAGTAAATAAATTAGGAAGTAAATAGATGCCACGCCGCCGTAGCTTTGATTTGAACATTATGCGAGATTGGTTAGGATCGTACATTATTTGCACATTACAATAAAAGACCAATGCATGGTAAACCGTTACGTTAGGATGGTAAACAGAAGACTTATTATTATAAGCCTTAAGAGGTGAAATTATGACAGATTTAAGGTGCTAGTTCAGCTAATATAGTTAGTGTCGCATGAACTTTATCTCCGATATTTACCTTCACTTTAGTATTAAGCGGCAGATAAACATCTACTCGTGATCCAAAACGGATAAAACCAAAACGTTGCCCACGTGCAAGATATTCACCAATTTTCGTATGACAAACTATGCGTTTTGCAATTAGACCGGCGATTTGTACGCAAGTTATATCAAGGTCATTATCGGTTTTTATCCATAGCGCATTACGTTCATTCTCAAGTGAGGCTTTAGGTAGACTAGCGTTGATAAATTTTCCAGGAAAATACCATTCTTTATGAACCTTCCCATCTACTGGACTTCGGTTGGAATGGACATTGAACACATTCATAAATACACTTACCTTTATGGCATCACGCTTTAGATACGGATCCTGTGTATTTTCAACTGCTACTATTCTGCCATCAGCGGGTGACAATACAGCATTAATTTTTTCTGGAACAACGCGCGGCGGATCACGGAAAAACTGTAAAACAAATAATGCGATGATCCAGCATGGGGCAGACCAAATCCAGCCTGCAAAAATACTTACTAATACTGAGATAACAGCAGCTCCTGCAATAAAAGGCCAGCCTTCACGGGCAAAAAACGGATGAGGATAATTCGTCATGGGGTGAGTAGTTTAGTAGTGTGCGTTTATTATTAGAGTGGCATGAGCATGTTATGGATCATGCTCATACTTTACATGCCGTCAGCTGTTTTATATTAATTTTTTTCTTGATCAACAAGCTGATCTTTTTTGATCCAAGGCATCATACTTCGTAATTTCTCCCCAACAACCTCAATCTGATGCTCAGAAGCGAGGCGACGACTGGTTTTAAGCATAGGGGCGCCTGCCTGATTCTCTAATATAAATTCACGAGCATATTCTCCAGTTTGAATCTCATGGAGAATTCTACGCATTTCAGCGCGGGTCTTATCGGTCACAATACGCGGACCACGTGAGACATCCCCATATTCAGCATTATTAGATATAGAGTAACGCATGTTGGCAATCCCGCCTTCATGAATTAAATCAACTATCAATTTAACCTCGTGCAGGCACTCGAAATAGGCCATTTCTGGAGCATAACCTGCTTCAACTAGTGTTTCAAAGCCTGCTTGAATCAGCGCGGTCAGTCCCCCGCATAGCACAACCTGCTCACCAAATAGATCAGTTTCAGTTTCTTCGCGGAAGTTTGTTTCGATCACTCCTCCACGCGTACCGCCATTTGCTGCGGCATAAGAAAGAGCTAATTCACGGGCTTTCCCAGATTTATCTTGATGTACTGCAATAAGAGAGGGAACACCTCCACCCTGTATATAGGTTGATCGTACAAGATGTCCCGGTCCTTTTGGAGCAATCATAATTATATCGAGGTCATCTCGTGGTGATACTTGGCTGTAGTGGATATTAAACCCGTGCGCAAATGCGAGTGTGGCACCTTTTTTGAGATTAGGTTCAACCTCTGCTTTATAAACCGCAGCAATTCTCTCATCAGGTAATAGAAGCATTACAATATCAGCATCTTTAACAGACTCAGCTACACTTTTTACTGTAAGACCGGCTTTCTTTGCTTTGCTCCAAGACTCCCCATTTTCACGTAAACCAACAGTGATGTTTACACCAGAGTCATTTAGATTATTTGCATGCGCATGTCCCTGTGAGCCATAACCAATAATGGTGACTCTTTTTCCTTTGACTAGCGACAGATCAGCATCTTTGTCGTAATAAACCTTCATAGATTTTCCTTCTTAATATAATTTTGAATAGATATCGAGAGACTATGTATTCCAGATAAAAATACCTTTTCTGCAATTCATGTCAAATTTTACTTTACTTCTAAGGTCCTTTCGCCACGGCCAATTCCAGAGGCTCCAGTACGCACTGTTTCCAGTATAGTGTTGTGACCCATGGTATCGAGAAATGCATCAAGTTTTGAACAGGTGCCAGTCAGTTCAATAATATAAGATGTGTCAGTAACATCAACAATGCGACCACAAAAAATATCAGTCGTAGCTTTTACCTCTTTACGGTTTTTACCTAGAGCACATACTTTCACCAGCATTAGCTCGCATTCAATATGGTCCCCATCACTTAAATCAAGTACCTTTACTACATCAATCAATTTATTCAACTGCTTAGTAATTTGCTCAACTACGCTATCTGACCCAACAGTAACCAGAGTCATTCGAGATAATGTAGGGTCCTCTGTAGGAGCAACAGTAAGAGACTCAATATTATAACCTCTCGCAGAGAACAAACCTGCCACGCGTGACAAAGCACCTGCTTCATTTTCCATCAACAAAGAAATTATATGTCGCATCTTTATACCAAAATCATTTCAGAGAGACCTTTTCCACCAGGTATCATAGGAAATACATTTTCAGTTTGATCGGTAATGAAGTCCATAAATACTAACTTATCTTTGAGTTTAAATGCTTCTTTTAACGCATCTTCTATATCATTTGGTTTTTCTATTTTTATACCGACATGCCCATAACTTTCTGCCAGTTTGACAAAGTCTGGCAAAGCATCTACGTATGATTCAGCATATCGATTGCCATGGAAAAACTCTTGCCACTGGCGCACCATACCCATATAACGATTATTTAGATTAATAATTTTTAGTGGCAGATTATATTGCTTGCAGGTGGATAATTCCTGAATACACATTTGTATGCTGGCTTCACCTGTGACGCAGGCCACCGCATTTTTGGGATTGGCCATCTGAACACCCATTGCTGACGGCAGACCAAATCCCATAGTTCCTAATCCACCAGAATTAATCCATCTTTTGGGTTTGTCAAATTTATAGAATTGTGCAGCCCACATCTGATGTTGGCCTACATCAGATGTAATAAAGGCATCGCCCTTTGTCACCTTGTAAAGTTTTTCAATCACCATTTGTGGTTTGATTACACTACTTTTTTGATCATACTTTAGGCAATCTCGTGCACGCCATTGATTAATTTGTGCCCACCATGTCTTGAGCTCTTCTTGCTTAGGCTTATCTTTGCTGGCCATTAATAATTTAATAAGTCCGTCAAGTACATTTGAAACGCTGCCTATGATGGGCACATCGACATTTACACGTTTAGAAATGGATGAGGGGTCTATATCAATATGTATAATTTTTCTATCTTTGTTAGAAAAATGTTTTGGGTTTCCAATTACACGGTCATCAAAACGTGCTCCAACAGCTATTAGAACGTCGCAATTCTGCATTGCCATATTTGCTTCATAGGTGCCGTGCATACCAAGCATGCCTACAAATTGCTTGTCAGTTGCGGGGTATCCGCCAAGTCCCATCAACGTATTTGTACAGGGGAAATCTAGCATTTGTACAAAGCGTGTAAGTTGTGAGGTTGCATTACCCAATATTACACCGCCACCAGTATAAACCATCGGCCGTTTTGAGCCCATGATTAAGCGGATTGCTTCTTTTAGCTGATTCGGGTGATTTTTATTAATCGGGTCATAAGAGCGCATAGAAACACTGGCAGGATAGGAAAATTTAAATTTTTCGGCACTTATATCCTTAGGAATATCTACTAGTACTGGCCCAGGGCGACCAGTTGAGCATATATAGAATGCTTTCTTGATGGTTGCAGCTAATTCTGTAATATCTTTTACAAGGAAATTATGCTTAACACAGGGACGCGTGATGCCCACTGTGTCAACTTCCTGAAATGCATCTAGTCCAATAGCATGAGTTGGCACTTGTCCACTAATAATGACCATTGGAATGGAATCCATGTAGGCAGTAGCAATACCGGTAATCGCATTCGTTACGCCGGGCCCAGATGTCACTAAAGCGACCCCAGGTTTTTTGCTTGATCGGGCGTATCCATCAGCCGCATGTATCGCAGCTTGCTCATGGCGTACTAAAATGTGTTTTACCTTATCCTGCTTAAACAATTCGTCGTATATGAACAGCACAGCGCCGCCAGGATAGCCAAAGATATGTTTTACCCCTTCTTCCTGTAAACAGCGAATTGTAATTTCAGCACCAGTTAAATCTTCTGCGCTCATTTTTTCTTATTTTCCTGCATTGAGAACCATAAATATAATAAATAGAACGATGAACAGTAGCGGTTAGCTGACTTTTGGTCAACCCTTTGTTAGCTGTTAATTTATATGATACTTATGGTTTTTTCTTTCTTTGATATTTGTCATGATGGACGCCTTAAACTATCTTATATGTGCCTGTCGCTAGATCAGAATATTTTGTTTGTATTTAAATGGGGCGCTAAAATTAGCGAGAGAAGTGTTTTAATTTATGCAAATCTAGTTCTTTATTATAAGAGTTTTAAACGTAGTTTGATGTTATTTATCTGGGATTATACATTTTCTGTAGACTTAACTGCGGAATAGATAATAGGCCCATTTATATTCTTAATATATATTAATGTTAAAAAAAATGGCACTTTACTTGAGAATACCCCTTAATAAAGAGTAAAATAGCGCCTTTTCGCATTAAGGGTTTAAATTGGAGAGTATGCATGCCTGTCACAACCGATAAAAAAGCACAGATAGTAGGCGATTATCAAAGGGCCGTTGGGGACACTGGTTCCCCGGAAGTACAGGTGGCATTATTGACCGCCCGTATAAACGATTTAACCGGTCATTTCAAAGCTCATGTTAAGGATCATCATTCCCGTCGTGGTTTGTTACGTATGGTTAATCGTCGTCGGAAATTACTTGATTATCTGAAACGCAGTAGCAACGATGCTTATCGTGCTCTGATCGAGCGTCTTGGTCTTCGTAAATAGACTTTCCCTGCTAACTAGGCAAACAGGAATATTTCAATTATTTGTAGTCTTTTATTGGACGCGAATGTAAGCATTCATATCAATTAGTTGGATAAGGGTACAAATAAAGATAATCTCATTAGAAAGGAAAGCAAATTGAAACCGATCAAGAAAAGCATTAGTTACGGGCGTCATACACTGACATTGGAAACTGGGGAGATTGCAAGACAAGCTCATGGAGCAGTAATCGTTTCTATGGATGACACAGTGGTAATGGTTACGGTTGTAGGTGCTAAGAATGTCAGGCCTGGGCAGGATTTTTTCCCGTTAACAGTGGATTATATGGAGCGTAGTTATGCTGCAGGCAGAATACCAGGTAGTTTTTTTAAGCGAGAGGGCCGGCCTTCTGAGAAAGAAATCCTTACTTCTCGTTTAATTGATCGCCCTGTTCGTCCACTATTTCCTGATAGTTTTTATAATGAGGTACAGATTGTTGCTACAGTTTTGTCTTCTGATAATGAAGTGGATGCAGACATTCCGGCAATGATTGGTGCTTCTGCAGCGTTAGTACTTTCGGGCATCCCCTTTGACGGCCCAATTGCTGGCGCACGTGTTGGTTATATTAATGGGGAGTATGTACTCAACCCAACGACAACTGAGCTTGTTGAAACAGAACTTAATTTGGTGGTAGCTGGGACTGAACAAGCAGTACTGATGGTGGAGTCTGAAGCAAAAGAGTTATCTGAAGATGTGATGTTAGGTGCTGTTGAATTTGGTCGCAATGAAATGAAACCAGTAATCAATTTAATTAATGAATTAGCTGATGAGGCTGGAGTTACTGTGTGGGACTGGGCACCTGCAGAGCAGGATGCAAGTCTTACTGATAAGGTTGCACAGATAGCAGAGACGGATTTATGTGCAGCATTTGATTTGAAGCAAAAACAAGCACGTACTGAGGCCGTTAA
>Ga0209043_1002292_pt1 | contig 10247 bp, 8 predicted proteins | sample SaaInlV_100m_DNA_3_FD_184654 | JGI IMG/M metagenome (GOLD analysis project Ga0209043, IMG submission 184654) | Marine microbial communities from expanding oxygen minimum zones in the Saanich Inlet - SI037_S4LV_100m_DNA (SPAdes) (version 2) | ecosystem: Environmental > Aquatic > Marine >... | reverse complement strand
AAAATAAAACCATCAGAATTGCTAGCAAAAAAGACACATAAGGCAATTGTAAAAAAACAAGCTCCTAAACAAAGAAAACCGCGCAAAAAAAAAATTTTAAAACCCCATAATGTACCTAGTATAATTCAAAAGTCAAAACCCCGGATTACGAGAAATAAAAAAAAAGAAAAACAACAAAAAACTTATCAGGTCTCTTCCTTGTTTACGGAATCAAAAGGAACTCTGGCAATGCTTGATGGATTGAACCTAGAAAAAAATGCCCTACAAAATCCTCAAGTTGAAGGAAATGAAGAGCTAGATGGTGATGATTCGATTCCTCTAAATACAAAAGATGCAAAATATGTTTCATATTTTAGTCGTGTTAAGCAACAAATTCAGCGTGCTTGGATTTACCCACCCCAAGCAATAAAGAGCCCTATGGGTGGAGAACTTTCGCTAAAATTTGAAATTTCAAAGGACGGAAACCTTCTTAACCTACGATTGATTAATACTTCGGGATCCAACATCCTTGATGCTAATGCCATAAAGGCAGTGAGGGGGGCCGCGCCCTACTATCCATTTCCAAGAACAATCCCTAAAGAGAAGCTTTCTATACTTGCGACATTTGTATACAACAAAAAATAAAATTAGGTGAGATCACAATAGAAACTTTAATCTAAAAAAGGAATAGAATAATTGCTGTCATCAGGGCAGTCTTGGCGAGACAGGTTTTTAGTCTCAGAAGTAGTTACTCAATAATGCGGATCTTTAAAGTCCAATTTAGCTATGGAACCTTGATAGAATTATCTATATTTGGTAGAGTTACGATATAAAACTATTGATTTCTGTCTAGAAAGGTTAATAAATTCGGATGAAACGAAAACGTTTTTGCATACATATGGTTGTAATCTCTTTGATGATTAATTTGACGGTGGTATCTGTCTGTTTTGCGGGTTCAGAAATCACAAATAAATTGAAAAATACCATCAACAAAGTGATTTCAACTCTAAAGGATGAAGCTCTGAAGAATGACCTGCCAGCTCGTAGGGCAATTTTGCGAAATACAATTAACGATCAATTTAATTATCGCCAAATGGTGATGCGTTCACTTGCTAAAAACTGGGATGTTCGCTCGGCTGAAGAACAGCAGCTATTTATTGCGTTATTTAAATCTTTGCTAGAGAACTCCTATGCCAATAAACTTGAATCTTTTAGTGATGAAAAAATCAACTATCTAGATGAAGTGGTCAAGGGTGAATACGCTCTTGTTAAGACAGAGGTAGTCCGTAAAGCTACTACTGTGGGGGTTGATTACAAGCTCGTCCGAGAAAATGGTGTCTGGCAAGTGTATGATTTTGTTATTGAAGGCGTCAGTATGGTCCGTAATTACCGTGCGCAGTTTACTAAAATTATCCACAAGCACTCCTATGAGGTCTTAGTTCAGAAATTAACAGATAAAATAAATGCTTTAAAAGAAGGGTCAAGCGCGTCCGGAGATTTATAGTAAATATTAATGCCTGTTCACAACCTATGTAGAATTTGTCCTATAAATAGTAGGATGGATTTTTTTCTTTCCACCATACACCCGATACTTCCTTTTTTAGGTGTCCTAACTTTGATTGCATGATTAAAAGCACCGCACCTACTCGAATCGATTTGGCTGGGGGAACTCTCGATATATGGCCTCTCTACCTTCAGTTTGGGAATCCACCCACACTCAATGCAGCTATTAATCTTTATGCTACAGTTGAATTAACTCCAAGGAATGATAAGAAGATTTTTGTTGAATCGAAAGACCTTCTATTACAGGTTAAATTCAACTCTCTTGCATCTTTGCCGGAGTTGCATCCTCTGGACCTCATTTTAAAAACACTTAAATATTATCAACCTAAAAAAGGGTTGAATATTGTGACCTCAAGCGAGGCTCCACCTGGGTCTGGAATTGGGGGGTCATCAGCTTTGAACATAGCTTTAAATGGCGCGCTAAATGCATTTACGAAAAAAGGTCTAAGTAAAAAAAAGATGTTGGAGGTGGCAATGAATATTGAGACTCAAGTTATTTCTGCTCCTACTGGCTGGCAGGATTATTTTCCTTCGTTATATGGAGGAGTGCAATCCGTGCGACCAGGATATGATGGAGTGGCTTCGGTTGCTTTACCCGTTTCTTTGCAAAAACTTAGCGAGAGCATGGTTTTATGCTATACCGGAAATCCAAGGCGTTCTGGTATTAACAACTGGGAAGTTATGAAGAAGGTTCTGGATAAGGATTACGCGGTTACGGAGAAGTTGAAAAAAATAGCGCAGATAGCAAGGGAGATGGATAAAGCATTGACCTTAGGGCACATGAAAAAGGTGACGGCCTTATTTGCTCGCGAGTGGGAGGCTCGAAAATCACTAGCGCCAACCATTAGCACTCCACAGATAAATAAACTTATAGCAGGTGGAATGAAAAAAGGGGCACAGTCTGCCAAGGTATGTGGCGCAGGCGGAGGCGGGTGCATTGCTTTCATGGTACCGCTTAAACAAAGACAGTCAGTTGTCTCAGAGTTGGTTCGCCTCAACGGCCGTGTGATTCCATTTTGTTTTGTTCAGAGAGGACTTCGTGTTCAAGTAACCTAGTCCAACTACAATTACTTGTTAAATTTTGGATGGGGATAGGTTGTTGAAGTAATTTTACACAGGTATTTGAGGCTTAGTTGTTTAGGTATTTTCTGTTTTATCAAGTTCAGGTGAGTCCTGGAAACCACTTTCCTCTTCGTTATCGTCGGATGTTTTGTTTTCGGTGGTAAGACGTTTTTTTATCAGGCCCATATCTTTTTTGTTTTTTATGATTTTTTTAAGGAGATGCTTAACCTCATCTTCCGGAAACAAGTTGTTAAGGTCTGCCTCGGTATCTGGAAACAATTCGTTTAAATCAATTGTTTGTTCATCAAGATGTTTCTTTAAAGAACTTTCCTCTTTTATCGATGAGGATTCATCATCTGGGGGAGAATTTTTTGAAATCAGATCAGGTGTTGATTTTGGGTCTTGGCTTGGGTTTAAACTGTTCAAGAAAGTCTCCTTAATTTGTATACATAATAGCCAAATAATATAGTTAAAACAATTCTTTGGTTTTTAGAATTTTTTAGAACCTTGCAAGCCAAATTCCAAAAAATAGAGCAAGAGAAAATGTAACCAGGACGGGAATAGTCGTTTTTTTTATTTGCTGGATTGTTTTCGGAACAATTTTTCGGTTTTCTGGTGATAGGTCCAGGTTGGCAATTCGAGCTCGCAGGTTAAATGTCTGATAGATACTTAAAAAAAAAGCAACAACTACGCAGATCAGTTTCAGGCCGAAAAGATTATAATATCCAGGCTTTAACGCCATTTGTCCCGTGTAATTTTCTAGTAGATAATAAATTCCTGTCCCAATAAGTATAAGCAAACATGTAAAAACAGTAGGCGCGAGTAGTTCCACTGTTTTATAAGGTATAGAAAACTCTTCTAATTCTTGTTGCGCAGGTACTTTGTCTGTAGATGGCAATAGGAGAATTATCGAAAACACCATGCTACCGATCGCTATTGCAGCGGCTATAAGGTGAATGAATATGATTATATTATTTGTCATTTTTGTTAAATAGAATTATTGCAAGTGAATCAAAATAAGGTTGAAGCCCTATGTGCATGAATGTTTAAGAAAAGTTGTAGGAAAATAAATTGATATATCGTCATCAGGGATTCTAACCATTTTTGGCTTCTTGCTCCAGGAATCGAACTAGTAGCCTAACACCGAACCCGGATGCACCTTTCGGAGTGTAAGGCTTATCTTCTCCCGACCATGATGTTCCGGCAATATCAAGATGGCACCAGGGAAAATTCCCCACAAATGCTTTCAGGAAGGCGCCAGCTGTAATTGTTCCTGCACCGACACCAGGTGAAGCGATATTTTTAAGGTCGGCAATGTCACTTTTAACTGCTTTTTCATGTTCAGGCCATATAGGAAGAGGCCACAATCGTTCACCTGTTACTTCCCCGCATTGCTGCAAGCACGTTGCAAGTTCGTCATTGTTTCCTAAGACAGCAGCGGCCTGATGTCCAAGAGCTACGATCACTGCTCCAGTAAGCGTTGCCAAGTCGATGACGGCTTTTGGCTTATATTTAGCCGCGTAGGTGAGGGCATCGGCAAGGATTAGTCTACCTTCAGCATCCGTATTCAATACTTCGATAGTTTTTCCAGACATGCTTCTCAAAATATCTCCAGGTTTAATAGCTGTGCCACTTGGCATATTTTCACTTGCGGGGATCAACCCCACAACATTAAGTGGTATTTTTAAAGCCGCTGCCGCACTCAAGGTGCCTATGGTTATTGCGCCACCGGACATATCCATTTTCATTTCATCCATATTCGCAGGAGGCTTTAAGGAAATTCCTCCGGTATCGAAGGTAATACCTTTGCCAACGATTACTATCGGGGGGTCACTTTTATTACCTCCATGGTGTTCGAGAATGATAAAGGCTGGAGGTTCTTCGGATCCTTTGGAAACCCCAAGAAGAGAACCCATTCGAAGTTTTTTCATCTCACGAGTGGTTAAGACCTTGCAGCTCATTCCGAGTGATTTAGCCAGCCCTTTTGCTGTTTTTGCAAGGTAAGATGGCGTTGCCGTATTGCTGGGTTGTGAAATTAGATCACGCGATGTTGCTACTGCTGTAGCTAGTTTTTGGCCTCTTGAAACTGCAGAGCGAATAGAAGAGGCTTGAGATTTTGTCTGGGTCAGCAGAGTGATCTGATTGACCCGGTTAGGTCTTTCTTTAGTAGGTTGTTTGTAGTCATCAAAGTGATACAAGGAAAGTAGGCTACCTTCAACCACTACTTGGGAAAAACTATCATTAGATTTATCTAGTCTGGTATACAAATCTTTAGAAGAGTTGTTTGCTGGAATATCAAAAGAGATAATTCTAAATTTTGATTTTTCTGCTAGTTGTGCGGCGATGCCAGCTGCCTGACGTAACTTATCCGTCGTTACAGCAATTCCTTCTCCTAGTCCGACTAAAAGCAAGTGGTCTGCTTGCATTGGCTTTGTAACATTGAGAAGTAGGGTTTGGTTTAGTTTTCCTTCGAACCGTTTATTTATAAAAGGTAATTTAAGAACTCCATTAAGCTTGGTGTCTAGTTCAGAAAGTCTTCCTGTGGGAATTTTTTCTTCTACGCAAAAAAGGATTAGACATTCCGTTTTGTGCGCCAGTAACTGTTGGTTTTTTATAGTCGTTTTGATCATGAATTATCCTACTGTGTGATGTTTGTATCAGATTATGCATGAATGGGAATTCTATAGATTAGATAAAGCTCAATCAATTGAAAAGTGTTGACCTTGAAAAGTCGATTGGTTTGTAGTAATTACCGGTAGAATTACTTTATAGGGAACCAGGTTTTTTTATATTTTTACAAACTTAAGAAGAATGGTGTTTTGTTAATCTTAAAAAATATAATTATAAAGTTATATATAGCGTTTTTCATTCAAAATATCAGGGGTATAGTTGACACTAGATGCATTATATTTAGGGGGTAGTTGAGGTTTTTTGCAGTTTTAAAGACTTATGTAGAGATTGACATTTCGATTAGGGCTTACTAGAATCGCTTGAAAATTTCACGTTTTCGTGAGATCTTTGTCAGTACTAAAGATTTTTTTCGTTGCTATAATTTGGTTAACATGGATTAGATATCCTAGTTATTTTTTGGATTTTCGGGAGAGCATTACATATGGAAGCCGTGGAAACAAAACAACAGGCTACTGTGCAAAGCAAGGGAACGGTAAAAATTACCATCTGCAAGAGTCTCAGTGGGATAGCAGAAGGTGCTGAGTTAGTGCATCAGGAATTTGAGAAGCAGATCAAAGAACTTGAAGCCAATGCTGAGTTAGGTCCAGGTGGTTGTAGCATGGGTCAGGTAGGTTGCCGAGGTTATTGCAGTAGAGACGTTTTAGTTGACGTTTATGTTCCTGGTCAGGAACCAGTAACCTATGAAAAAGTCAAACCAGAGATGGTGGTAAAAATACTTAAAGACCATGTAATCGGTGGCAAGGTCTTCAAAAAAGCGGCAGCGAAGGATGACTATTACGAGAATCTAAAGAAACAACGAAGGGTTGCCCTTGAATTTGGCGGTAAAATAGATCCAGAAAGTATAGACGAGTATCTAGAAGTGGGTGGTTATACGGGGCTCAAAAAAGCTCTTCAAATGAAGCCTGCTGACATTGTAGAAGATATCATTTCTTCGGGATTACGTGGCAAGGGTGGAGGTGGTTTTGTTACAGGCCATAAATGGAAAAAGGCCGCAACTGCACCAACCGATGATCTGGGCACACGGTACATTATGGTTAATGGTGATGAAGGGAATCCAGCATCGTACATGGATCGTAGCGTTATGGAAGGCTGTCCTCACCAGGTAGTTGAGGGGTTGATCATCGGCGCTTATGCTATACAGGCTACTGAGGGAATCATTTACACACGGTCTGACTATGCCATTGCGGTTAAACGTTTGAATATGGCACTGGAGCAGGCGAGGGAGCGAGGTCTATTAGGAAAAAATATTGGTGGAACTGATTTTAGCTTTGATATTTACGTTCATGAAGGTATGGAAGCATTCATAGGCGGCGAGTCAACCGCTCTTATGGCGTCGGTTGAAGGAAAACGGCCATTTCCTAAGGCACAACCCCCGCATTCGACAGAAAAAGGGCTATGGGGGAAACCCACCTTGCTGAATAATGCCGAGACTTGGGCTACTGTTTCTGCGATTTTAAAAAAAGGAGCTAGTTGGTACTCATCGATGGGCAACGACAATGCCAAAGGCACTAAGGTATGGGCTCTATCTGGGAATATCAAATATAATGGTCTCATGGAATTTGATATGAGTACCACTTTCCATGAAGTTATCGAGGATGTTTGTGGAGGAATTTCAAAGAAGAAAGAACTTAAGATTATTCATGCCGGCGGTGTTACCGGTGGGTTTCTCCCTCCATCAAAAGCTGATACTCCACTTGATTATGAGAGTCTTTTAGGCGCTGGTGTTCTGATGGGTCAGGCTAGTTTTGCGGCCTATGATGAGTCAGCGTGCGTTATTGATTTAGCTAAGTTTTCAGTGGGATTTAATGAAGCAGAAACCTGTGGCAAGTGTACTCCCTGTCGAATTGGGCTGACTTTGATAAAAAATAAACTCGATGATATCTCAGAAGGGCGAGGTAAGTTAGAAGACCTTGACAAACTTCAAGCACTCTGTGAAGAAATTAATGTAACCGCACTTTGTGGTTTGGGAGAGACAGCAGTCAAAGCTGTTTTGACTGGAATAAAATATTTTCGCGCTGAGTATGAGCGTCACATTGTGGACCAGATTTGTGATGCCGCGCGCTGTACAGGATTGTACAAATATGTAGTCAAAGAAGAAGATTGCGTTGCATGTGGAGCGTGTATAAAACCTTGTCCAACCGGAGCTATTACGGGTGGCACCCGAAAGGTTGCAGCTCATATTGATATGGATTTGTGTATTAATTGTAATGCTTGCTATGAGGCCTGTGGTTTTTTGGCAATTGTTTAGATTCTATTCTGATGAAGGATGATACGACCCGTGAAGGATTTTTTTTATTCTCTTGGGATGTTGACTTCATTTGTAGAAGCAAATTTTTTCGCCGCCTTATAACCTGCATCTGCGTATCGGGCAATCCCCAATCCAGGGTCATTCGTTAAGACGCACTTTAGGCGTTTTTCTTTATCTCGGGATCCATCCGCAACAATCACCATCCCTGTGTGAAATGAGTTTCCAGTATCCGTTCCAATCCCTTGGTTGAAACTAACCCAGCTTGCTCCAGAAACAGCATTCAGCGAAAAGTTTAGTAAGGGCCAGTCAGCCACAGCATCACTTCCGTCAATCAGGTCTTTTGTTTCTCTTGAGGGCGCAGCTATACTACCGCAGTCCACGTGGTCGCGTCCAATGGCAATGGGTGCAGCCAATTTCCCAGACTTTACAAGTTGGTTAATGATAAGTCCCATTTTAGTCCGCTCTTGATAGCCTAGCCAACAGACCCGGGTTGGCAGCCCAAGAATATTTACTTGATGTTGAGCTTTTACGATCCATTGTTTGAGAGCGTATTTTTTTGGAAATGCGTTGATTAATGCTTTATCAATAGTCAATAGATCCTTTTTTAATCCTGAAAGCACAGTCCAGCGAAATGGCCCTATGCCTTCACAGAAAAGGGGACGGATATATTCTTCAACAAACCCCGGGTAGATGAACGTCCCATCCTTCTCCCGCACAGAAAGTCCGTAGTATTCAGCTTGTTCTCGAAGCTGATTGCCATAATCAAAAACTACGGCACCTTTTTTTTTGAATTTCATTAGCGCTTTGGCGTGTTTTAAGAGGGTCGCTTTAGATAGCTCAAGATAGTCTTCAGGGTCTTTATCGCGGTACCACAAATTCCATTTGTAGCTTTTCCCTTCCGGTATGTATTCCATCAGGTTGTGAGCTGGTGTTTGGTCTGTGATAATATCAGGGATACGTTTTCTCTTGAGTAGTTCGCTGGCCACGGTCGCCGCATTATCAACAATACAAACACTGACAGGTTTTTTTTCGCGAATGCCCTTGTCGATCCATCCTAAAGCTTGTTCTAACGAATCGGTGGCCCAATTAAGATAACCATCGTTTACCTGTTGTTGCGCCTCTTCTGCATTAACTTCAGCCACAAGCACACATGCTTCGTTCATGGTTCCTGCAAGCGGTTGGGCTTCCCCCATGTGTCCGAGCCCAGCTGTAAAAATCCATTTACCCGATAGGTTGGATGCCTTGAAATGTTTTCGCGCGCAAGCATTAAAGGTTTCATAAGTGCTATGGAGAATCCCCTGGGGTCCAGTGTAGCTCCAGCTTCCAGGGGTCATCTGACCGTCCATTGTGAGTCCCATCAGGTCCAATTGATCGAATGTTTTTTGGGTGGAATGATTCGGGACAAGATTACTATTGGCAATGATTACTCTTGGTGCTTCTGAATGTGTCTGGGCAATATAAACGGGTTTGCCAGATTGGATGCATAGAGTTTGATCTGGTTTTAACTTTTTAAGTTCTGCAACGATGCGATGATATTCTTTCCAGTTTCTGGCTACTCGCCCAGATTCGCCATAAACGAGGAGTTGTTTCCAGTCTACCGCAATATCGTCATCAAGGTTGTTCTGCAGCATGCGCAAAGCTCCTTCTACATCCCAATTGCTACATCTCGGCTTCAAAGATCGGCTTGCGCTTGGGGCAAACTTCGGGCATTTCCCCATCGCCATCGGTCTCTTGTTGGGTAAGGTCTTTTTGTTTGGAAAAATTGGGTTACCTTTGATAGGGCTCTTGCTCATAGGGATAAATTTCCTTAATATTGATTTTAATTGCAGTATGTTTATAAAGTTAGAAAAGAAATTTGTAAACAATCATGTTTCCTAACAAAAAGAGAACTATCAGAGCTTTAAAAATTTAGAGAATTACTTTAACGATATCCTGAGGGTCCATTCTCTTGTGCCGACGACAGTCTTTTGGTATATTTTAATGGTAATCCCATAAATCGAACAAATTTTTAGCAGGAGAAAAGATATGTCTCATGCAGTTGATATGCTTAAATTAGCAGTTGATTTTGAGAAGCAAGCTCTAGAAAAATACAAGGCGGCGATCCCGCATGTAACAAACGAACAAACACGGAAGGCAGTTGAAAAATATGCCTCGGACAAAAATGAGCAAATAGATTCATTGCACTGGATGATTATGGCTGAGGCGGGACAGTTGGAAACTGAGGAAGCCCCCGTTGCTGAAGAGGGAACCCCTAAAGCGGGGAAGTGCCCCTTCTCAGGGCAGCTTGCAGAAGCGGGTATTGATATAACTAAGATGGGTGATATGAGTAATATGGCTGACATGATGAAAGGGATGTCGAAAGACGAAGCCAAATCCTAAGATTCACTATTCAAGAGTCCTTAGTAACTATGAACGATAAAAAGCCTTATGACTTATTCATAGAGTGTCGGAGTTGTCGTGTGGAAAACATGGTCACTGATTATGTTCCTGGCATGCCTATATTTTGTAACCAGTGCCGGGAACGATTAATAGACAATGATCTCACTGAGACTCATCTCGAATATGTTTGTCAGGAATGTAATATGAAATTGGTTCTCTCACAAGCTACAGAGGTTAAACTTGGCGAGTCAGCTTGTTCATGCGGAAGTACCGATGTTTTAAAGACTGGTAAGACAACTTTGCCTGCGGAATTTTTAAAAGCAGG
>Ga0209043_1002272_pt1 | contig 10303 bp, 12 predicted proteins | sample SaaInlV_100m_DNA_3_FD_184654 | JGI IMG/M metagenome (GOLD analysis project Ga0209043, IMG submission 184654) | Marine microbial communities from expanding oxygen minimum zones in the Saanich Inlet - SI037_S4LV_100m_DNA (SPAdes) (version 2) | ecosystem: Environmental > Aquatic > Marine >... | reverse complement strand
TGGGGCGGAGACAACTGATCACTATTCAATGATGGGTTTTACTAAAGCTTATAATACAGCAAAAAAAACTTGCGGTTAAATGAAAAAAATTGTTTTAGCCTACTCAGGAGGATTAGACACCTCAATAATCTTAAGATGGCTTCAAGAAAATTATAAAGCAGAAATAATCGCTTATACGTCCGATATAGGTCAAGAAATGGACGAAAAGAAAATAATTAGAAATGCAAAAAGATTAGGCGTTAAAAAAATTATTATTGAAAATTTAAAAAATACATTTGTGAAAGATTATGTATTTCCAATGGTTAGAGCTCATGCTGTTTATGAAGGGGTATACTTATTAGGCACGTCCATCGCTAGACCTTTAATAGCTAAAAGACAAATCGAAATTGCTAAAAGATATGGAGCTTATGCTGTTTCACACGGCGCAACTGGAAAAGGAAATGACCAAGTGAGATTTGAATTGGGTTATGCTTATTTTGGAAAAAAAATAAAAGTAATAGCGCCTTGGAGAGAATGGAAATTACAATCTAGAACAGATTTAATTAAATACGCAGAAAAAAATAATATTCCGATACCTAAAGATAAAAAAGGAGCGCCGCCTTTTTCAATCGATGATAATATTTTTCACACCTCTACAGAAGGAAAAGTTTTAGAGCATCCAAAAAATTCCGCACCAGAATTTATTTTTCAAAGATCTGTGTCTCCAGAAAAAGCACCTAATAAAACAACTAAAGTTACTATTGGTTTTAAAAATGGTGATCCGATATCTATTAATGGGAAAAAACTAAGTCCTGAAAAATTACTAGATAAATTAAATGATTTAGCTGGTAAAAATGGAATTGGAAGAGTTGATCTTGTTGAAAACAGATTTATTGGAATCAAATCTAGAGGCGTATATGAAACACCTGGTGGAACTGTTTTATATTCTGCTCACAGAGCAATGGAATCCGTGACACTTGACAAAGAAACAGCTCATGCAAAAGAGAGGATTATGCCTGCTTACGCTGAACTTGTTTACAATGGTTATTGGTTTTCCAAAAAAAGAATTAAACTTCAAAAGATTATTGATAAAAAAAGAAACCAAGTTGCTGGCGATGTTGTACTTGGATTGTATAAAGGGAACATTACAATTCTATCAAGAAGAACAAAAAACAAGGCTTATTCTCTAAAAAAAGTTTCTTTCGAGGAAAATAAAACATTCAATAAATCAAAAATTGAAAATTTTATTAAACATCATTCAAAACAGTTAAATAAATCATAAATCTCTGTTATTGTTTCTTTAATGAATGCAGCGATTCGAAATATTCAATTAGTAGCGGTAGTAGTAGTTCTCATATCTACCATAGTAGCTTTTCTATTAGAAATAATAAAAATGTACGAAGTTCAAAATGTTACTTTGGCTGATTTACTTTTAATGTTTATTTATATTGAGGTAATTGGTTTAGTGAGATCATATTGGGAGTCTAGATCAGTTAGAGTAATATATCCCTTGATCATTGCAATCACAGCCCTATCTCGATTTATAATATTACAAGACAAAGAGTCCGATCCAACGAATTTAATTTATCTTGCAAGTGCAATTTTAATTGTTTCGATTGCTACAGTAGTAATAAGATTTAGAAGAAGTAAGTATTTAAAAATAGATAAAGATAAATCTAACGACCTTTAAAACATTCTAAGGTATTTTTTAATAAACATGCAATAGTCATAGGGCCGACACCGCCAGGCACAGGTGTAATAGCTTTTGCTTTTTCTTTAACAGTTTCAAATTCCACATCTCCGACTATTTTATCTCCAACTTTATTAATACCTACATCAATAACGATTGAATTATTTTTAACCCAATCACTTTTTACCAAGTTGGGAACGCCCACTGCTGCCACAAGAATATCTGCTTTTAAACACTGTGTTTTTAAATCTTTTGTTTTGGAGTGAACAATAGTTACTGTGCAATTCTCTTTTAAAAGTAATTGGGCCATTGGTTTTCCATTCAAATTAGATCTTCCAATTATAATCGCATGTTTTCCTGATAAATTTGGTTCAATTTTTTTTATCAAAAGTAAACACCCTAGTGGTGTGCAAGGAACTGTCGCATTATAACCGGACGAGAGATTCCCAACATTAATAGGATGAAATCCATCAACATCTTTTAAAGGGTTGATAGCATTAATAATTTTTTCTTTATTTATTTGAGGTGGAAGTGGTAATTGAACCAATATTCCTGAAACTGCTTCATTATTATTAAGTTCTTTAATTTTTTTTAAAACTTCTTGCTCTGAAACATCTTTTGCATATCTAATTATATCAGAATTAATTCCTACTTCTTTAGCATTCCTTTCTTTATTTTTAACGTAGATTTGGCTTGGCACAAAATCACCAATTAGTAATACGGTTAGACCAGGAATTTTATTGTTTTTTGATTTTAGTGACTCAATTTCTTTTTTAATCTCATCCCTTAATAACTGTGCTTCTTTTTTTCCATCTATAATCATATTTAAAATAAGGTGGGAGCGAACATTTCAAAGACAAAGTTTCTTAAAAACATTAATCCCAAAATAAGTATTACTGGTGAAATATCTATTGACCCTAGATTGGGAAGATATCTTCTAATAAAATTTAATGCTGGACTTGTAAGTTTATAAGAAACTTCAAGGACCGAATAAACAAATCTATTACCTGTATTAAGAATATTAAATGCTACCAGCCAACTAATTACGGCATTTATTATTAATACCCAGATATAAAGACTAATTATGTTGTCAAATAATATTAAAACTGACTTCATCCATTTTTCTCCACATAAATCGATGTACTTGGGAAAGCGAAAGATGCTTTATTTTTTTCAACAATATTTTTAATTTCTAAAGCAAGGGTGTCTTTTACATTAAGCCACTCTTGAAATTGTTTAGTTTTTGTAAAACATATTAATCTTATGTCTATAGAGCTTGCAGCAAATTGGTCAATCTTAACTGAAAGCATGGTATTATCAGATTTTATAAAGTCATCACTTTTTTTTATGTAATCTTCAATTTCATTTTTGATTTTTTTTAATTGTTCGCTGGTAGTTCTATACTCCAATCCAATCATCCAATTAATTCTTCTATTTGTAGTCTGTGTGTTATTAATCACAGCATTCTCAGCAAATTGAAAATTAGGAATTGTAGCTTGAGATTTGTCAAAACGCCTAACAACAGTTGACCTAAATCCAATGCTTTCAACTGTTCCTTCGATAACGCCTTCAACATAAATCCAGTCACCAACTTGAAATCTTCTTTCTACTAAAACTAATATACCTGAGATTAAATTTTTAAATAAATCCTGAGCACCTAATGCAACAGCAACTCCAAATAAACCTAGCCCAGCAATGATTGGGCCTATCTTAATTCCCCAAAGTTCAAGCACTGCTGCGAGACCTAAAATAAAAATTAAAACTTTTATCGCTTTAATAATCCAGTTTATTAAATCTTTAGAAAGTAACCCTCCAACTGATTTAATTACTGCAGATAAAGGACCTATAATTTGATGAAATGTCCAAAATATTAAAACAGTAATTAAAGAACGGTTAACTGTTTCTAAAAACTCTGCTGCCTGTGATTCAACTGTTAAATAGCTTGTTGAAACAAAAAAGCCTAAAACAACTGGAAAAAATTTTGCTGGTCCTTCCATAGAAAAAACCAAAGAATTATCAAAATTGTTTGTAGTCTTTGATACATAATTTTCTAAACGTTTAACTACAAACTTGGAAAAAACTCCTCTTAAAAATAAGAAAAATAAAAAAATTAATAACGCTATTATTATTTCTGAAATATTAACTCCAGAAATTCCTTTTTTCCACACATCAAAAAATAAACTTTTAAAATTTTGTAATACTTCCATTTTATTATACTTCCAGTTTCATTATTTCTTCGCCAGGTTCAAAATTTTCCAATTTTTTCCAACCCGCGTCCTTTAATACTCTTAAAACTTTTTCACTTATACATAATACTCTAGACTCTGTCATCAAGCCATTGAGTGCGTATTTTTTTACTATTTCAACAAAGCTTTCAGCGCTTCGTGTGGAGTAGATAAAAATTATGTCAGGAGGATGATTTTTAATTATTTTACTATTTTCTTCGTTAAGATCAGTAATTTTTTCTGAGATATAATTAATAATTTTGTCAATCTGAAGTCCTTCTCGTTTAAGTTCAATATCCAGATTCGAAGAAATATTATCACCACAAAAATAAGCGATTGATTTTTTTTTATCTATTTGATCTGAATTTAAAATAATATTCTTTAGTGCATTAACCGTTCCGCCGGCAGAAATTGTGTTATTATAACCAGCTTGTCTCACAATTTTTTCAGTGATAGATCCAACGCAGAAACAAATCATATTCTTATCACTACTAATCAATTTTAAATTTCTAATTGCATTTGCGCTTGTAAAAATAAACGCATCATATTTTTTAGAGTCAATAGGATCTATATTAGCTGCTGATATTTTTAAAGTTGGAATATGAATAATTTTGTGACCAAGTGAAAAAAATTTTCCCATTAAATCTTCTGCATCTATTAAAGGTCTGGTTAGTAAAATATTCATTTTTTTTTAAATTCATTTCCAGCAAGACTTAATAATTTTTCTCCAACTCCTTTTCCTATATTTATTGCTTCTATATCTTGGCCAGATATTTGATGTTCGAAACTTTTAGAGCCTGAGTCAGAAAATAATTGTGCTTTTAATTTAAGTTTATTATTTTCTATTACAGCTAGAGCTCCTATTGCTGTTTCACAATCACCTCCTATGACTTGAAGCATTTTACGTTCAGCTTTTGCACATAATTCAGTTTCTGAGTCGTTAATGTTCTTTAGAAAATTTTTTATTACTTCATCATTTTTTTTACACTGCACTGCGATGATTCCTTGTCCCGCTGCAGGTAAAACTTCCTCTGCTTCAAATAATACGCTTATCTTATTATTTAATTTTAAACTTTTAACTCCTGCTGAGGCTAGCATTATTCCGTCTAGCTTTCCTTCTTCGAGTTTTTGAATTCTGGTGTCAATGTTACCTCTTATATTAATGAAAGTTATGTTTTGATTAATTTTTTTAAGCTGCAGTTCTCTTCTTCTAGAGCTTGAGCCTATAACTGTTTTATCTTTTAGATCTCCTATACTTTTAATTTTATTGCTTATAATAACATCTCGAAAATCATTTCTCTTTATATATGCACCGATAGTTAACTTATCATTCTCAACCGACTCCATGTCTTTTAGGGAGTGCACAGCTATATCGATGTCATTACTTATTAATTTTTCTTCTATTTCTTTGCAAAATAGATTTTTACCACCGATCTCAGAAAGCTTTATATTCTGATTAATATCTCCAGAAGTTTTAATCGCTTTAAAAATAATATTCTCTTCTTTTAGTTCTTTATTGCCTTTGAGCAAAAGTTTTCTAACCTTTTCTACGTATGCTAAAGAAAGTTTGCTACCTCTGGCTCCAATTGTAATTTTAGTCATTAATTGATTATATATTTGATAGATCTAATTTATACTATTTAAAAATTAAAATGCAGACTATGACAAAAAAAATAACTTTTTTAGGAATTGAAACAAGCTGTGATGAAACTGCTGCAGCTGTTATTAGAGAAAATGACAATGGTACAGCGGATATTTTATCTAATATTGTTTCAAGCCAAATTGAAGAACATAAAAAATTTGGGGGAGTTGTGCCTGAGTTAGCTGCAAGAGCTCACCTTGAAAATATTGAATACATTATCGATACAGCTTTAAAGGATAGTAAATTTGCTATTGAAGAAATAGATGGTATTGCAGCAACTGCTGGTCCTGGCTTAATAGTTTGTTTAACTGTTGGCCTAAATATTGGAAAGTCGATTGCAGCATTTTCTAATAAACCTTTTGTAGGTGTTAATCATTTAGAAGGCCACGCATTAAGTCCTGGTCTACAAGAAAAAATTAAATTTCCATATTTACTTTTATTAATATCTGGAGGTCATACTCAATATTTAATAGTTAAAGATGTTAATGAATACGAACAATTAGGTACAACAATCGATGACGCTTTAGGCGAAGCATTTGATAAAACTGCAAAAATGTTAGACTTAGGATATCCAGGTGGGCCTAGTGTGGAAAAATTTGCAAAGTTAGGTGATAAAAACTCTGTTAAGCTACCGGAGCCAATTATAAACCGTGCTGGATGCAATTTATCTTTTGCGGGTTTAAAGACTGCTGTTTTAAGAGAATCAAAAAAAATTAACGGGGAAGATGAATTAAAATATAATTTAGCTGCCTCATTTCAAAACACTATTAATAAAATTCTTTATAAAAAAACTAAAGTCGCAGTAGACATGTTTAGAAAAAAAACAAAGAAAGAAAATTTTCAATTAATAGTAGCTGGCGGTGTTGCAGCCAATGAATCTATTCGAAATAACCTATCTAACTTATCAAAAGAAATGAATTTTAAAACTATCTATCCTGACTTAAAATTTTGTGGTGATAATGCCGCGATGATTGCATGGGCTGGTATACAAAGATTTAAAAAAAATTTAATTGATAATGTTGATGTATCAGCTAAATCAAGATGGCCTTTAGATAAAGATGCTCCATATATGAAAGGGCCAGGATTAAAATTATAATGCATTACTGGTTATTAAAATCTGAACCAGATGTGTGGTCAATTGATCAACAAAAAAAAGCTGGGAAAAAAGGGGCGACTTGGGATGGTGTGAGAAATTATCAAGCTGCTAATAATTTAAAAAAAATGCAGATTGGTGATTTGTGTTTTTTTTATCATTCTAATATTGGCAAAGAGATAGTGGGCGTTGTGAAAGTAATCAAAGAGGCCTTTGTTGATAAAACAGATAATGAAAAGCGGTTTGTTGCTGTTCAGGTCAGGTTCGAAGAAGACCTAAAATACCCTATAACGCTCGAAAAAATTAAAAAAACAAAGACTATTTCTCATTTACCGCTTATTAAACAAAGTAGGCTTTCAGTTATGCCCATAGATTTTAAAAGCTGGAAAATTATTTATAAGATGGGTAAAATAGGTTCTAACTAAGGGAAATTGTGGCTAAAAAGAAAAAAACAAAAAAAAATTCTAAGAAGACTAAAAGAAAAAAGTCTAGAAAAGTTAGAGTCACTAGAAAAAAATCTAGGAAAGTTGGAGTCACTAGAAAAAAAACTAGAAAAGTAAAAAAATTCAAAAGAAAAAAAACAAAAAGTAAGTCTAAAAAAATAAAAAAAACTAGAAAGATTAACTTTAAATCACCGAAATTAATTGAAGACGCTGATGGAAAATCGATTATAAAAGTTTCTGATAGCTGGGATAAACATGCCTACGTTAATAAATCAAAATACCAAAAAAAATATAAACTTTCGATTAAAGAAAATGATAAATTTTGGGCTAAAGAAGGAAAAAGAATTACTTGGATAAAAAAATATTCAAAAATAAAAGATGTAAAATACAGTAAAGATGATGTTAAGATTAAATGGTATTATGATGGAACTTTAAATGCTTCTACAAATTGTATCGACAGACATTTAAAAAAGAACGCGAGTAAAACAGCAATTATATGGGTTGGTGATGATCCTGCTGACTCTAAAAAAATTTCTTACAAAGAGCTACACCAAAATGTTTGTAAAGTTGCAAACGGATTAAAAAGTATAGGTGTTCAAAAAGGGGATCGTGTAACAATTTATTTAACAATGATACCTGAATTAGCTTACGTGATGCTAGCTTGTGCTAGAATTGGTGCAATTCACTCTATAATATTTGGTGGTTTTTCACCAGATTCGATAGCAACAAGAATTAATGACTGCGAGTCTGATTATTTAATCACAGCTGATGAAGGAGTGAGAGGTGGAAAAATCATACACCTTAAAAAGATTGCTGATGAAGCGTTACAACAATGTCCAAACGTAAAAAAATGTGTTGTAGTCGAAAGAACCGGAAATCAAGTAAATTGGAACAATGAAAGAGATATTTCTTATGAAAAACTAATTTCATCTGCTTCTACTAAATGTGAACCTGAAGAAATGGGCGCAGAAGATCCTCTTTTTATTCTTTACACATCTGGATCGACGGGAAAACCAAAAGGTGTTTTACATACAACGGGCGGTTATATGGTTTACGCTTCTATGACACATCAATATGTTTTTGATTATAAGCCTAATGATATTTACTGGTGTACCGCTGACATAGGCTGGGTTACAGGACATAGTTATATTATTTATGGTCCGCTAGCCAATGGAGCAACAACAATTATGTTTGAAGGAGTTCCTAATTATCCAGATAACTCACGTTGGTGGCAAATAGTTGACAAATACAAAGTGAATACTTTTTATACGGCACCGACGGCCATACGTGCTCTTATGAGAGAAGGAAACGAACCAGTTAAAAAAACTAGCAGAAAATCTCTTAAATTACTTGGAACAGTAGGTGAGCCGATCAATCCTGAAGCTTGGATGTGGTATTATAAGACTGTTGGAGATTCTAGATGCCCTATAGTTGACACGTGGTGGCAAACAGAAACTGGTGGAATACTTATTGCCCCTCAACCTGGCGCAATTGATTTAAAACCTGGTTCAGCAACAAAACCTTTTTATGGCATCAAGCCTTTACTTTTAAACAAAGATGGAAAAATAATTAAAGGCGAAGGTCAAGGTAGACTTTGTATGGCAGGTTCTTGGCCTGGACAAATGAGAACTGTGTATGGTGACCATCAAAGGTTTATTGATACATATTTTTCACAATTTGATGGTAAATATTTTACAGGTGATGGTTGTCGACGCGATAAAGATGGTTACTATTGGATTACAGGAAGAGTAGATGATGTTATTATTGTCTCAGGACACAATCTTGGTACAGCTGAAATAGAGAGTGCATTCGTTGCTCATCCAAAAGTTGCTGAAGCAGCTGTTGTAGGTTTTCCACACAGTATTAAAGGAAATGGTTTGTATTGTTATGTAACGCTCAATGCGAATGAAAAAGCTACGGGTGATTTAGAAAGAGATTTAAAACAGTGGGTCAGAAAACAAATAGGGCCAATTTGTTATCCCGATGTAATTCAATTTGCTCCTGGTTTACCTAAGACTAGGTCAGGAAAAATAATGAGAAGAATATTAAGAAAAATTGCTGCTAATGAACCAGATAATTTGGGAGATACTTCGACATTAGCTGATCCAAGTGTTGTAACTTCATTAGTTGAAAATAGACTTAATCAAGATTAATTAAAATTTAATTTTTTTGTTAAGTTTTTAAATTCTTCAGTAACTAAATTCCATTTAAGACTCATTGAGTTTAACACAATTTTCTTATCCAAAATTTTTAGTTCGTCTGCAACTGGAGAAAAGTCGTAAAGAGCAAAACAACTCTCTTTAAAAGGATTTTCAAGATAATATTTTTTGAAATTAATATTTTCATATCTTTTTAAAAATATTTCTTTTGCTTTAATATAGATTTCTTCGCTGAGTCCGTTTTCTTTTTCTTTTTCAATAATATTAAAAAAAATTTCTTTAGAGTCATTATCTTTTAAATTTTTTTCATTCATTAAATTAGAAAAAACATAAAAAGTGCAATCTGCTAAAGCGACCATATAAATATTCCACTTTGCAATATTAATTGATTTAGAAAAAATCTCATCATCAACCATTAGAGTAAATTTATGCCCCATACGTGTTTTTAAATATCCATATAATGTCGTCTGCGTTATGTGAGCAGATCTTTGTTGAATAAACTTTTGAAGATCTTCTTTAGAGTTTATGCTCTTAAAATAACTCGTTACTTTTTCTATAGGAAACAAGTATTCCTTCATTGCTTTTAGCGTAATTATTAATTTATCTAAATTCAATTTCACGTTGTATACAAAAGTACATGTTTTATTGGTATTGTATCATTTCAAACTGTTTTTTGTGTTCCTTTTTCTCTTTTAATTTAGGTCATAATGGGTAAGCTTCTGGAAATTAATAATACTTTTTACGTAAAAAGTTAATAAAGGGGGAAATATGTCAAATAAAGACGCTTATTGGAATAAGACCAAAAACCATATGATCGTTACATTGGTTCTTTGGGCTTTCTTCTCATTAGTAATCTTCATGTTTGGTTCTGAACTAAACACGATGTCATTTCTTGGGTACCCATTAGCATATTATATGACAGCACAAGGATCACTTCTTGCGTTTGTTATAATGTTATTTTGGACTGCCAATAAACAAGAAAAAATCGACGAAGAACACGGCTTCTCAGAAAGAGAGGACGACTAATGTTTAAAGGAGATTTTATAAAAAACCTTCCTAAAATATACGGGAC
>Ga0209043_1002256_pt1 | contig 10343 bp, 6 predicted proteins | sample SaaInlV_100m_DNA_3_FD_184654 | JGI IMG/M metagenome (GOLD analysis project Ga0209043, IMG submission 184654) | Marine microbial communities from expanding oxygen minimum zones in the Saanich Inlet - SI037_S4LV_100m_DNA (SPAdes) (version 2) | ecosystem: Environmental > Aquatic > Marine >... | reverse complement strand
TCTGGCAGGTGGTGGCCGCAGCCCAGGACCGAAACGCCACCATGGTGCGACCCGACAACCCCATCCCGGTCGGCGTGACCGCCGCCGACGTGCTGGCCGTGCTCGACAACCTGGTTCAGAACGTGCTCACCCACACCGAGGCCGGCGTGGCCTTCAACGTCGCCGTTACCGCCGACCCACCCACGCTCACCGTCGCCGACAAGGGAGGCGGCCTGGCCTCACCGGCAGCGTTCACCCGCGGCGCCAGCGGCGGCGGCTCAAGCGGCCTGGGCCTCGACATCGTGCGCCAGATAGCCGAACGCTCAGGCGGCAGCGTCGTCCTCGGCAGCGGCCCCGGCACACAGATCACCGTGGCCTTCGGTCCGTCAACCGACCCCGAAAACGACGCCTGACCTCAGCCGGGCTGGGAGCTGTCTGGCTCCCGTGCCGGTTCCACCCCAGCCACATCCAGGTCCATGCCCGGCCACTGGTGCTCGGCCTGGCGCAGGAAGTAACTGTCGTCGATACGCCAGGTATGGCTGCCCGTGGTCCGGCGCAGCAGGTAGCCGAACGGGTGCGTGCGCCAGATCGCCCCACCGGCCCGGTCAACGTCGTCTATGAGGGCCACGTCGACCCCCCGGGGCACGCCCCGCCAGCCACACACCTCACGCAGCACCGAACCCCTCACCAGCAGCGTGCCGCCACTGATCGTGCGGCTCGGCGCCTCACCGGCGCCCAGGCCACGCCGCAACGTGACGTCTGAACCCTCCAGGTAGACGAACTCCGAGCCCTTGCCAACCAGGTCGGCCCCCGAGTAGCCCGCAGCCAGCACCAGATCAGACAGGTGCTCGTGGCCGTACCAGTCATCGTCGTCCATCTTGGCCACCCACTCCCCCTCGGCCATCGCACTGGCCCGGGACAACACATGCCCGAACACCGCATCGGCCGGTTCCCGCAGCACCGTCAGGTCCAACCCGGGCGGCGCCACCGGATCTGCATCGGGAAAGCCGTCGCCGTGCAGGGCCAAGATGAGCTCGGTGTTGGGGTGGTCCTGGGCGGCCACGATGCCCACGATGCGCTCCACCAGCGCCGGCCGGTTCGTGGACACGACCACCGACACCGACGGGACAGGCTGCACCGGCAGGCCGGCAGCGGCCCTCACCTGGGCCAGGCGTGCCGGCAGCGAGTGCGTGTTCAGCGTGGTGCGCCGCTGAGCCACCGACACGGCCTCACGGAAAGTCGGGTCGGCCAGGTCACCCTCGTCGATGCCACTCAGCGCCACAACCAGGTCCGAACCCAGCCAGCGCTGCGCACCCTCGGCGTCACCCAGCAGCACCGGCACACCCGACGCCGTCAACTCCAGCAGGCGGGCCGCTCCCTTGGCGTCGGCCACCTGCTCAACCCGCACCCCCAGTGCCGACCGGGCACTGCGGATGCGGTCCTCGGGCCAGGCCATGTCCGGCAGGTCGGCGATCGTGGCACCCGAACCCACCGGCAGGAACCCGCCCGGGTTGAACCGCAGGTGGTTCACCGGCGCAGCCAGCGCAATGCCCGACCCGTCCCCCAGGCGCACCACCGGCACGTCAACGGCCTCGACCACGTCGGCAGGCGCATCCGGGGCGGCGACCACCACCTCACAACCCTCGTTCTTCCGAGCGGCGTCAGCGCTCCACGCCGCAGCCCCCGGCAGGTGCTCGCCAGAGCCCACAAGGCGCACCCAGCCCGGCACGGCCACCGCCACCCGGTCAACAGCAGCCGCCCTCCGCGCCGCCCTCCTACGACCCATACGCAACCTGGCCCGCCGCGCCACGTTCTGGAACCCCTGCACAACCCAGCGCACCAGGACGGCCACGTCGCCGGGCGAGCGCACCGCAACCACCCTGCGAAGCACCTTGCCGGCCAGCACCACCACCGGCGGGTTGTCCGTCGGCTTCCACGGCCTGGCCGAACGGCCCCTCACCGCCGTCAGGCCCAGCGCCCCGGCGTCCATCTCCCGCACCCCGAACAGTTCACCGGCAGCTGCCCAGACATCAGATGCACCCGCGTCGGCCGCCCGGCGAAGCGCCCGGGTGTAGGCCATGCGCACCTCACCCACCCCGTCGCCCCCGGCACGAACCACTCCCCGACCCGCCAGGCCCCGCATCAGCGAAGCCACATCGGTGGGCCACAGCCGCACCCTGGGCGGAACCTCCAGGCGCACCGCCGCATCCGGCACGTCGGCCATGAGGTCACCAGACATCACCACCCGGGGATCGGGCCCGTACTGGCGCTCAATGTGGACCACATCGGGGTGGTCGGCCCCAGCAGACACCCCCACCACCAGGTCGTGGAACCCCGATGCCAACACGTTGTCCACCTGATCGGACACATCGTCAAAGGTGCGCCCGGCGGCATCGACCGCCACGGTCACCATCGGCACCTCAAAGCTGCGCCCGGGCAGCGACCTGCGGAACCCCTTCTCGGCTATCAGGTGCGCCAGCCGGTGGGCCTGCTGCAACTGCGACTCCTTCTCGGCCCGGTCTGGCCCTGAGGCGCCCTCGCCCTGGTGCCACGCCAGCGCCAGCCGCTCGGGCACCAGCAGACCACCCCGGTTGAACGCCCGGTAGCCCATCTCGGTGTCCTCGCCGCCCCACTGGTTGAACGAGCCGTCGAACCCGCCGATCTCGTCGAAGAACGCACGCCCAACCCCCAGGTTGCCGCCCGTCACGATGCGGAACAGGTCGTCGTCGGCCGAGGTCAGGTCGTTTGTGCGGCTCATGTGGAACTCGATCCACTGGGGCGCCGTGGAACTCCGCCCCGCCACACCAGCCTCAACCGACCCCGCCGCAGCCAGGTCGGCAGGTGTGATGCCGTCAAAGTCCACGTGGCGTCGAAACCCCAGCGTGAGCGCCCGATCGGCCACATGGTGCCAGCGGGCGTGGGCCTCAACCAGGCCCGGCTCGGGGACCATGTCACAGTCCAGAAAGATGAGTACCTCGCCGGTGGCCGCCGCAGCTCCCAGGTTGCGTGCCCTGGCAAGGCCGAAGCCGTCGTGCACCTGGGCCACCACCCGGACCTCAAAGGGCGCACCCGGCGGCACCGTTATGGGCGGGCTGGAGCCGTCGTCGGCCACCACCACCTCGAACAGGTCACCCGGGTAGGTCTGGGCCGCCAGGGCCGCAAACGTGAGCGCCAACTCGTCCTGTCCCTGGTAGCAGGGGATGACCACGCTCACCCGCAGAGTGGGCCGCCATGCACCCATGTCGGGCACGTCGAGCGCTCGCCAGTCGTTGCCGGCAACGGCGCCGGCCAGCCCCATCTCTGGGCCGTCGAGGCCCCCAGTCACATCCATGTCGCCCATCAGCCAACCACGTGGCGGGCCAGAACCGCACCCGTGACCACCCCGTAGTCGCCAACGACCTCGACCACGTGGCCAGCCACGTCGCCCTCGAGGAAGTCAGGAAGGTGGTCGAGGCGCACAACCACCAGGTCGTCGTCGGGCACACCGGCCAGGTCCTCGGCCGAGGAGACAGCGGCCGGGGGAAGGCCCCAGGCATACGAGATCCACGTGGGCCACGGCACCTGCGGAACATGCCACACCACCGCCTGGCCGGCTGGCGGCTCCACGGCTGCGATCAGGTCACCGGCCATGGAAGGCGCCTCGAAGTACTCCTCGTGGATCTCGTCGGCCGACACGGCGAACAGCATCGACACCACAGCCACAGCCACGCCCACCTCGACCATGCGCCCCACAAAGAAGCCGGTCCAGCGCCCCAGCCAGTCGCCAAGGAGTGAAAACAGCGCCACGAACCCGGGGAACAACGCCATCAGCACCGGGAAGTTCCAGTAGTCGTGGCGCCAGGCGTTGTCGGCCGGAACCACGGCAAACACCACCACCATCAGGGTCAGCGCACCGGTCAGGTAGCGGGTGCGGTCATCCCAGAGGCCGGCGACGAACGCCGGCAGGGCCAGCACCAGATACCACCACGGCAGGAGCCCACGGGCAAAGCGCCACTGGCGCTCGACGAACTCGCCCCACGTCCAGGCCCTCACCACACGGCTGCCCGCATGGTCAGCCAACTCACCCAGGCCGGCACCCTGGAGCACCCACAGGCCCACGATGGCCGCCCCCACCACGATGCCCACAGTCACCCTGCGGGTGGAACGACCCAGACCCCTCCTGCGCAACAGCCACAGCCACAACAAAGGCGCCAGGAACAACCCGTGCCACGAGGCCGTCACCGCAAACAGCGTGGCCAACCCGGCCGCCCTGGCCCTGCGCCTCGAGCGGCGCTGCCCGGCATGCCAGATCGCACCCACCATCAACAGGTTGGGAAGGAACCCCAGGCCCAGGCGCCCGTAGACCCACCAGAACGGCGTGGCCACCAACAACGCCGTGGCCGCAACCACCGGCAGGGTCGCAAAGCCCAGGCGCCGCCCCACCCGCACAAACGCCGGCACCGTGGCCAGGCCCGCAAGGTAGCTCACGGCCTTGAGAGCCCCCAGGCCCTGGCCGAACACCGCAGACACCGCCACGTGGATCCACGTGAGCAGCGGCGGATGGTGCGTGTACGGCACATCGGAGAAGGGCCGCCAGTCGGCACCCCACGACGACCCCGACGGGCCCAGATCCCAGAAGCGGGCAACGTGCAGGCCGAACTGGCCGAGCACCCGACCCTCGTGGCTGTTGCCGAGAGCCAGCCCGAAAGAGGCCCGCCAGGACCACCACAGAGCCACCACGAGGAGCACCATCAGGGCGAACGGCACCAGCCGCCAACGGGTCGAACCCACGGCTCCCCTCGCCCTCTCCGCCTTTCTGTGCATCGCCTCACGATAGTGTCGGCCGACGTGGCTGAGCAGGCGACGGTTGCCGGATGGATCGGCTCGGCCAACCTTGGCGACGAGCTGGTGTTCTCGGTCCTGCGCGGCCTCCTGGCAGACAGGGGCGTCGCCGTCTCTGCACCCTCGCTGAACCCGGCCGAAACAGCCGCCACACACGACGTCGAGGCCTTCGGCCACCTCGACCCCCTGGCACTGCGCCGCCACCTGCGGGCCGACGACGCCATGATCCTTGGAGGCGGAGGCCTGCTCCAGGACGAGACCGGCATCTGGAACCTCCCCTACCACCTCCACCGGGTTCGCTCAGCCCGACGGGCCGCCACGCCGTGGGCCGCCGTTGGCCTCGGCGCCGGAGGCATCACCACCCGCCTGGGGCGCTCACAGGTGCGCCGGGCACTGCACGGCCACACCGCCATAGCGGTGCGCGACGAGGCCTCGGCCGATGCACTCGCCGCCCTCGGCATCGAACGCGTCGTGAGGGCCGCCGACCTGGCCTGGCTGGCCACCCCGCCCACGGCCATCGAAGGAACAGGCACCCTCGGCGTGTGCCTGCGGGCCCCCCAGACCTCCCGCTGGCTACCCGCCGCCATCGGCCCCCAGGGCCGTCTCACCGACGACCTGGCCGCAGCCATCGCCGCAGCCATCGACGCCACAGCCACAGCCACCGGCCTGACCACCCGCTTCATCGCCTTCGAGGCCGACGCCGACGACCCCGTCCACCGCCAGGTCGCAGACCACATGGACACCCCCGCCGAGACCCACACCCCCGGTCTCACCGACGTGCTCGCCACAGTTGCAGCCACCGAGGCCATGGTCACCATGCGCTACCACGGCGCCATCGCGGCAGCCCTTTCGGGCAGCGGTGTCGTGACACTGGACTTCTCCCCCAAGCTGGGCTCCCTCGCCGCCGACCTGGGGTCAGCCTGCTGCCACCTCTCCCCCAGCGCCCCGGACGGCCTCTCACGGCTGCCAGAGGCCGTTACAGCCGCCCTGGCGGCCCGGAGCGCCCTACCAGAGGCCGTTGCGCGCCTCAGGGCCCTCGCCGCCCGCAACGTCGACGTGCTCGACGACCTGCTGGCCGCCGGGGGAGCCACGGGAGCCACCCAGTGAGGGCCGCACGCCTGGCCTGGCTGGTCCTGCTCGTCGCCGCAGCCGCATGGCTCGTGGCCACCCGCTGGTCAGACACAGCCGACCTGGTGGCCGACGCCCGACCCCTTCCCCTGCTGGGGGTGCTGGCCGCCTCGGCCCTGCTGCTCGTGCCCAACGCCGTGTTCTGGTCCCTCGCACTGCGCCGCATGGGCGAGGGCGTCACCACCACCACGGTCATGCACGCCGCCTCACGCACCCTGCTGGCCCGCTACCTGCCCGGCGGCGTCTGGTACGCAGCCGGACGCAGCGTGCTGCTGGCCGGACGCGGCGTCCGCCCCTCGGCACTCGTTGCCGTCAGCGGCCTGGAACTGGGCCTCGGCGCCCCCACAGCCCTCGTCGTAGGCGGCCTGCTGCTGGCCGGCTCGGCCGACATGGCCACATGGGTGCCGTGGCTCGGAGCCGGCGTGCTCGCCGCAGCGGCCCTCGTGGCCCGACCCCTCCTCAACCGGGCCCTGTCCTGGTGGGCGCGTCGCCGCGGGCAGGCCGCCCCACGGCCGCTCACAACCGGCACCCTGGCCGTCCTCGTGGCCGTCATGGCCTCCTACTGGCTGCTCATGGGCGCAGTGTTCAGTGCCTACCTGGGGGCCATGCAGACCGACATCGGCTGGACCGAGGGCTCAGGTGCGTTCCTCGTGTCATGGGGCGTCGGCTTCTTCGCCCTGTTCGCCCCCCTCGGCCTAGGCGTCTCCGAGGCCGGCTTCGTGGCCATCGTGGGATGGGGGGCCGAAGCCGCCCTGCTGGTCGCCGGCTTCAGGGTGGTGCTGTTGGTACGAGACCTCGTTCTCACCACCGTCGGCGAGGCGCTGGCCAGGCGCTGAAACCAGCCCGCTACTCCCCCGCCAGGGCCTCCAACTCATCGACCAGCACGTCGACCACCTCGGCCGAGGGCCGCTCGTCACCCAGGGCCACCGGCCTCCGCCACGCCTGCGGGTCAGCCAGGAAGGCCCCGACCACCGCTTCGTCGTAGCGGGCCAGCACCACGTTCTCCCCCAGGCCGTCAGGTCGCTCGGTACGGTCACGCCACAACAGCGTCGGCACACCCAGACGGGCACACTCCTCCTGGATGGACCCACCGTCGGTCACCACATACGGTGCCGCCGCCAGCATCGCCACGAACTCCCCGTAGGGCACGAGGCCCGACGTCTCCACCCCCAGGGCCTCGACCAGGGCACGCCCTCCCCGGTCTGAAAGCACCGCATCCGTCGGCGGGTGCACCACGAACACCGCCGGCTTCTCCAGGCGCCCCAACAGCGACAAAAACCCCTCGAAGCGGACGTCATCATGCAGGTTCTCTACCCGGTGCATCGTCGTAACCACAGGCCCCGAACCGGCCGTCCCCACCCCGCCGGCGGCACCCAGCGCCCCACGCAGCGCCTCGACACCCGTGTTGGCCGACGTGGCCACCACCCGGCCCCGCACCTTCCCAGAAGCCACCAGGGCCTCAAGGTTCGCCACCGCGTCGGCATCCGGAGCGAACAGGACGTGCGCCAGTCGCATCACCGCCACCCGAATCAACTCCTCGGGAAACGGATGGCGCCAACTGCCCGACCGCAGGCCCGACTCCAGGTGCACCAGCCGCAGCCCGGCCCGCCGGGCCATCAACGCCGCCAACAGGGTCGAAGGCGTATCACCGTGCACCAGGCAGACGCCACCGCGGCCACCGAAAACCTCGCTGCGAAGGCGCCGCCCCGACCAGAGCCGCAAGGCAAGACGGGCAGCCCACAAAGCCGCCCTCAACACGGTGTCAGCGTCTCTCTCACCACCCAACGCCACATCGGGCTCCCGCAGGCCCAACTCTGCCCGCAGACCCGGCAGGAACGCACCATGCTGGCCCGTCTCAACGAGCCGGTAGGCCACACCCCTCCGGTCCAACTCGGCACACACCGGGGCCAACTTGATGGCCTCGGCCTTGGTGCCGTAGACGACCTGAATCAGGGGTCTACCCGGGGGTGTGTGCGCCTTGATCGGCACATCCTAGGGACGGCACCCACCGGCCGGGCCGGGACCGGCCACAACCCGAGGGCACCAGGTGGACTAGCCGCCTATCTGGCAGTCCTCGTTGCGCAGCGTGCCATCGGCGTAGATGGTGTTGCACCAAAACGATCGGCGCTCCACGATTCCTGTGACCAACGCACCGGTCATGTTGACCGACTTCATGTCGGCCTCCATCAGCACCGCCGCCGTCAGATCGGCCCGCACCATCGACGCATGCGACAGGTTGGCCCGAAAGAACAACGCACCCGGCGCCTTCACGTCGTCCATCTTGGCGCCAGCCAGGTTGGTGTTCGACATGGCGGCACCGGCCAGGTTGCTGCCCGAAAGGTCGGCGCCGGCCAGCATCGCACCGTTGAGCAGGGTGCCCTCCATGTTGGCCCCCGACAGGTCGATTCCCGGCAGGATCATGCCGGCCAGGTTCTCACCGGACAGGTCCACCTGGGAACAGTTGGCGTTGGGTTCGAGCACACAGGTCGGTCGGGTCGATGCCGTGGGCACCGGCTCGGTCGTCGTGGTCGGAGCAGCCGTGGTCGTGGCAGCAGCCGCAGCCGTGGTCGTGGCAGCAGCCGCAGCCGTGGTCGTGGCAGCAGCCGCAGCCTCCTCGGCAGCGGCGGCCGCAGCCGCGGCCTCCTCGGCCTCCTCCTCGTCTCCACCGCCGCAGGCGCCGGCGACGAGCGCCAGGACGACCACCCCCGCTGCGATCGACCGGCGCCTTCTACAACTCACCTTGTTGCTCATGGTCGCTCCAGTTCCCGTCCCACCTGTTGTCTGGTTGGTGCCTGTCATCGTCATCCCCATCAACCGATGCTGAAGATCAGCCGGAGGGCCGTGAGGTCGTCGGCCGTGTAGGCCTCGCCGTCGGCGGTGGCGGCCTCGGTGCCGTCTGGCATGCGGAACACCAGGTTGCCGTCGGCGTCGACGCCGGCAGCCAACTCTGCTCCGTCAGTAGCCAGGACCGGCTGGACATCGCCTGCCGCCAGGTTGTCCAGGGCCTGACCCATCGACGTCAGACCCATGGTGATCAACACACCGGTGTCAGACGTGATCGACGTGGCCGTGTTGCCGTTGGCGTCCTTGATGGATTGCTGGGTGCCATCGGCCGAAACCGTGACGGTCGCAGACTCGGCCAGGCGTGCAGCCTCGGCCTCGTCGGAGGCGACCTGTGCGGCAGCGGCCACGGCCTGCAGTTCGGCGACCGCTGCTGCGGCCTCCTCTGCGGCAGCCACTGCAGCCGTGTCGGTCTCGTCGGAGGCAGCCGTGAGGGCAGCCATCTGGGCATCGACCGTTGCGACACGAACCGCAGCCACGGCCTCGTCGACTGCTGCAGTCGCCTCTTCGGCGGCCGCTGCAGCCTCGGTGTAGTCACCGCCCTCGTTGGGCACCTCGATGCGCATGCCGCCGGTGTCAGTGAAGGTGGACTCAACCAGCAGGTCGCCGCCCTCGGTGATGACAGCACCGGTGGCCGGGTTAAAGACCACCACTCGGGCCGACTCGGCTGCAGGTGCGGCCTCGGCTGCTGCGGTTGCTGCCTCCTCGCTCGCGGCGGCCGCTGTGGCAGCCGCCTCGTTTGCGGTGTCGGCACGTGTGACGAGGCCCTCGACGTAGGCGTCACGGTCCGAGTAGGTCTCGGCAGCCGCAGACGCTGCCTCCAGGTAGTCGTTGGCGGCTGCCAGAGATGTCGTAGCCGCTGCCAGTGACTCGGCGTCGTCGGGATCAACCGCATCCGCCGCAGCCTGAGCCTCGTCGACCTGCACCTGTGCCGACTCGGCTGCCGCCGCAGCGTTATCGGGCAGGGTGAGCACGGTCTCGACCGATGCAGCCAGCGATGCCGCTGCCTCAGCCTCGATCTGTGCCACGTTTGCGGCGATCGTGGCCTCGGCCAGCGCCGAGCGGGTGGCCGCAGCAATCTCAGCCGCCGCCACCGCGTCGAGGTCGGGATCGGCCATTGCCGTTGCAACTGCCGCCTTCTGAGCCTCATCCTGCAACCAGATCCCGACCATGGCCTCAGCCTGATCAGCCGCGTTTGAGGTCTCTTGAACCATCACCAGGGCAGCCTGTGCAACTTCCATGGCGTCGGGTGCGGCATCCTCGCCCGTAGCGGCCTCTACCAAAGCCGAAGCCTCCTCGAAGATTGCATCAGCCTCAGCCCTGGCCGCCTCTGCGCTGGCCTCGGCAGCCTCGCGGGCATCTGAGGCCTCGGTAAGGGCGTCGTTGGCGGCGCTCGCCGTCATCTCCTCGTCGGCGAGGGCAGCAGCCACGGCGAGGTCGTGGCTCAACTCGACCTGTGCATCCTCGACCGCATCAGCCGCATCCGCAGCGACCTCAGCGGTCTCGGCAGCGGCCGTGTCGACCACCTCGGAACTGCCGGCCACGACAGCGTCGGCGATGGCCTGGGCACGCTC
>Ga0209043_1002253_pt1 | contig 10350 bp, 13 predicted proteins | sample SaaInlV_100m_DNA_3_FD_184654 | JGI IMG/M metagenome (GOLD analysis project Ga0209043, IMG submission 184654) | Marine microbial communities from expanding oxygen minimum zones in the Saanich Inlet - SI037_S4LV_100m_DNA (SPAdes) (version 2) | ecosystem: Environmental > Aquatic > Marine >... | reverse complement strand
TTAGCCGAAATTGTGATTTTTTATGAGCCTTTTACGAACATTAATATTGGGTGTGATATTTTGGGTTTTATTGGCCCCGACAAGTGTTTTTGCGCAGTCTCATAATCATGAAGGCCACCATCAAAAGGAGATTACTTCCCCTTTTGAAACTAAAAAAGAAAAAAAATCATTACACTGTCTTTTGAAACTTCATGCTCAAATGGAGTTTTGTCCACATTCCAACTCTTTGCATGATAAAAGTGTTCCAGTTACAATAGCCTCAGATTGTGGGGGTAAAACTTCTGGATCACTTCCGAATATTGCATCATTCAATTATGATTTTGCCGAGGTAACCTCTTTACTTCTAATAACAAACGGTTTGAAGTCAGCATTGGCTCCTGATCAATTTTCACCTAATCAACATTTTAACAAGTCTATATCACCCCCCCCTAGAACGATCTAAATATTAAATTATTCCTAATAAAGTTATTTATTTAATTGAAGTGATTAAAGTATTTTTTTGAACCTTTGGTTATTTAATTAGACGTTCTCTTCAATTTTATAATCAATTAATTATTGTTCTATTTTTTTATTTTAAGGTCTATTTATAATGAAACTTTTTAAATTTATTTTTAGCGCGGTTTTATTTATTTTATTATCAAGTTCTGCTGCCACCGCTTATATAGGTCTTTGCTGTGCACATTGTGGAGGAAACATGCCCCTCAATATTATGGGAGGAGGCATTCCCGAAACCCACGAGTACCGTTTTAAAATCAGTGAAATGTATATGAGTATGGATGGTTTAAGAGATGGAACAGATGAAAAATCTACTAGTGATCTTGGCCCAAGTACAGCTGCTGGAAAATTTAGAGGTGTTCCAAAATCAATGGACTCCTATATGACTATGCTTGGAGGTGCCTATTCATTTACTGATAATTTTGCAGCTATGATTATGGGGGGCTACGTCCGTAACACGATGTCAATGACCACAACTGCTGGTGATTACGATATGTTTTCTCAGGGTCTTACGGATACAAAATTAATAGGAAAGTATCGTTTCTATCATGATGATAATTTGGCCCCTACCAAACAACTTTCAGTTGTTGGGGGTCTAGCAGTTCCAACGGGTCGGATTACAATTAAAAACACAAATCACCCAACAAAAACAATGAGAGGGAAGCTACTTCCTTTAGGAATGCAACCAGGGTCTGGCACATGGGATCCTATTTTGGGACTAACTTTTCAAAAGTCTGCTGATCCATTTTGGATGGGTGCTAATTTCATAACCACTCAACGATGGGGGCTTAATGATCAAGATTATAAAAAAGGAAGTGAATATGCATTAGACCTCTATGTTATGAGGCAGTTCAATGAAAAGGCTCTTGCAAGTTTTCAATTGAATGGAAAAGCATGGGGAGATTATAGTGACGAGCCTAAAACAGGTAAAGAGAATGGTGATTGCCATGCAATGTTAAATTCAACTAGAGACTGGATGACACCATTGTGCGACCCGACAAATTACGGTGGAGTTAACTTGCACGCCACGGTCGGAATGCAATTTCAACCAGTCCCACTTCATGTTGCCGAATTAAACCTATCGTTGCCGTTATATCAAAACCTTAATGGCCCACAATTGCAAAGTGACTTCATGTTGCGTTTAACTTATTACTTGGAGGTTCCAACAAAAAAGAGCCGTCGCTACAAAGGTTTCAGTGCTCCTAAACAACTAGGTTTCTAGTTATATGCTTTTGTCATATTTAGTGCGATTTCTTTTACAAATATTATGCCTTGCCTTGCTTTTAGGGATGGCTTCATGTGTGTCAGTATCGCATCAAAATATGCCAGAAGAAAATTCGGCTGATCTCGGTCTTCTTAAAAAAAAATGCACACTCTGCCATGGCCTACCTCACCCCAAAAGGCATACAAAAGAAGAGTGGGGCCATTTAATAACTATTATGACGAAGAGAATGAATGAAAAAAATATTTCTAATACAAAAGAAGAGCTATCTAAAATTAAATCATATTTACAGCGAAACGCTCGATAGGTTAATAGATTATGAATGCAATTAAATATTACCTACTTACATTTATTTTTTTGCAAATCCTTATACCTATTTCAGTTTTAGGACATGAGGATAGTTTTGCAAAAATGGGAGTGGTATCGCCTAAAAATGAAAAAATAGCACCCAATTTTATCTTGGAAACGGTGACAGGGGAAAAAATAAGTTTAAAAGACTTTAAAGGTAAAGCTGTCTTAATTAACTTTTGGGCGACATGGTGCCAGCCATGTAAAAATGAGCTTCCCTCAATGCAAAGAATATACGAGATACTTGGCTCAGAAGGTGTTGAAGTTATTGCTATTTCAATTGATAGAAATAAAAAAGAACGGGTCGAACAATATATAAAAAATTACAACTTAACCTTTCCCATATTATTAGACCCCAGTCAAAAAGTTCGCAAAGATTATTTTATTTTAGGTCTCCCAACAAGTTACTTGATCGGCAGTGATGGAAAACTAAAAGGTTTTATATCAGGAGCACGCGAATGGGATAGTAATGATTCAAAAGAAATGTTCTCTACCTTGATGCGATTACAATAGCTCAATGTTCTGTTTATATAGAAGTAAAATAATATTGGCAGTGTTTGTTATTATTGTGACTAACCTGTTTTCTTCTGAGTCTTCTGCTCAGTCTAAAGTCCAAAAACTATTAAACAAACTAGATAAACATTATTACTATCCACAAAATAAAGGGTTAAAAAGAATATCTTCTAGATTGGTATGGCAACAAGAAAACTTCCAATCTGAAAATATGTTTACCATAAAAAAACCCGAGTTTTCATTTAAAGGAGAATTGGAGGACGGAGTTTTTGTAAAAAAAATTAAAATTTTTAATAACTCTAAAAAGTTAACTAATAAAGAAAATTTAGAGGATATAAAGTTTTTAAATAATTATTTAGATGTTTTTATACCTAAAACTCTCCGTGAAAAGTTTCTGTCATTTAAAGGAACAATAAACTCTAACAAAAGAAAAGAAATTGTTCTTTTATTAAAAAGTAGAGAGACGAAAGATAATTATTTAGATTATAAATTATTTATCGATACAGAAAACTGGCGAATTTTAAAGATTATTTTTAGACAGGGTAGAGAGCCTGAAAAAGTCGTAGGTAAATTCTTTTATACTCAAAAAGATGGGAAATGGGTTGTAGAAGAAACAGTTTCTGTTTTTAAAATTAATGACCAAAAATATATAGAAAAAACTAAATATAAGTATAAATCTTTAGAGTCTTTTTGGTTAGTTTATGATGTTGATCAGACAGTTATGAAGGAGGGGAGTAAAATCTTAACCTATAATTTTACTCTTAAGGACTATAAGTTGGATTAAAAATAATAAATTTTTCTTCTGAATTTTTATTTTTTATGCCACTTAGAATATTTTTATTTATTTTTTTAATTTAAAAAATACAACAAAAATTAACCTATTGTCCACACCATTACTTTAAACAGTATGGCTGCTAAAAGAGCAGTAAATGCAACCGTGGCCAGCCAGGACATTACAATTTCCTTGACGATTCCAAGGTTCAATGTCGGTAGACCGCGAGCCAATCCGACTCCGATGACTGAACCGACCAACGTGTGAATTCTGTTGAAGGTGAAGTCAGTGCACATGGAGAAAATGGTCCAAAACTAAAGCAAGGGAGTGGGCGCGTTATGTTTGCTGCTTGGACCGGTAACCGGGATATAAAATTTGCTCGTTCTATGAACTTTGGAAGAAGTTTTAATTCCTCAATTCGTGTTAATGATGATATCGGAAAAGCCTCACAGTCTTTTTTTAATATAGAGGTCGCCCCTGATGGAAATATTTTTATTACCTGGTTAGATGGTCGTGATAAAAAGACAAACCTTCCGGGCTCTTCGTCTATATATATGGCTCGATCAGTTGATCAAGGTAAATCCTTTGGGAAAAACATTAAAATCTCTGGAGATATATGTCCTTGTTGCCGTCCTGCTCTGGCGTTTGGCGATAACGGTGAAATGTTTGTCTCGTGGCGTCATGTCTTTGAAGATCATGAAAGAATTATCGTGGTTGCTTCTTCATTGGATCGTGGAAAAACCTGGAGTAAACCAGTAAAAGTTTCTGATAAAGGTTGGAAAATTAACGGGTGCGCTCATTCTGGTCCTGCTATGAAGTATGTTGGTGGCAAACTTTTTGTTACTTGGTATACTGGAAAAAATGATAAAGCGAACCTTAAGTTTGCCTTCTCATTAGATAAGGGTAAATCTTTCTTGAAAGAAAAAAATATACAAGGATCTGTTTTAGATGCAAATCATCCGAATATGACCATTTTAGGAAATGAAGCGTGGGTAATTTTTCAGGGGAGGGACCCTAACCTTGAGGGTGGGTGGAGTCGAGATAAGGCGTGGTTGTTAAAAATTTCATCTAATGGAAATACATCTAAACCATCGGCTCTTCCAGTAGCAGGTGGAGGTGTTTTTTACCCACAATTGTATAAAGGAAATGGTGGACGAGTTTATGCTGTTTGGACTGACTTAGGTGAAGGCGGTTCAAGAGTTATGCTTTGCAGGGGACGCATAAGCTCTTAAATCAATCTTTAGAAGGTTTTTTTGTATGTATTTCTCACGATATATGAATACTCAGTTTAATATTTTTCATGCGGTAGTGTGGTCTATTGGGTTCCACATTTTTTGTGTTAATTTTTTTCCGGTTTTGAACATTGCAGCGCCAGTTAAAGTTGAGAAAGTAAACGAGAAAGTGAGATTGAAAATAGCTAAAAAAAATGAATCTAAATTTTTAAAGCCAAAACCAGTAACCATGTTGCCAGTTTCTCCACAATCTAGAAAATATTTTGTTGAACCCAAGGTTTCGCTGATTCCCGTCAAAGTTAATTTAGATCAACCAATTAATGCAGCTACCATTAAAAACTCGTCTATGATTCCTGGAGATATTAAAAATATAAGGCCGATTAGTCCAACTATCTCTAATTTAATTCATACTTCGATTAGAACGGCTCATATTTCTAATACTCATTCCAAACCTTTGCTTAAGGATATTAGAGTTCATAAAAGCCAAACTAAAAATTCTCCCACTACTAATAGAAAAATTCTCACCGCGAACTTAAACCAAAATAAAATAAACTTCTTAACACCTGTATTTCAGCCAAAACTCAGTACAACCGTTCCTGAAAAAGGATTTTCTGATTCAGCTGAAGTTACTATAAGGACTGAGCAAACAAAATATTATGCTAGTAGCTATACTCCTAAACTAAGGAAAGTAGAAAAAATTATAAACCATAAACAGGAGCCAAAGATTGATTATGAAAAACTATGGAGTGACTATAGTTATTCAATCCGGATGAAAGTCGCTAGTGCTCAAGTTTATCCAGAGTTTGCTAGAGAAAAAAACAAACAAGGAAAGGCAATACTATCTATAAAGTTAGGAAGAAATGGTAATATTTTAAATGTGTCTGTTGGGAACTCTTCCGGTCATAAAGTCCTCGATGAGGCTGCTGTTAAAGCAATTAAAGATGCTGCTCCATACCCCAAAATACCTGATAAATTAAATAGGCAATACGTTCTATTAAAACTCCCTATTTCATTTGTTATAAACTGACATTATGAATAGAAATCAATTTCTAGCCAAGAATTTAAACGTTTTAACAATTTTATATTTATCTTTTTTTGTTTTTATAGTGCCCGCAAATGGAGAGATTACACAAGTGGATTCCAATTTTGATGGGAAAATGGATCAGTGGAGACATATGTCCCCCAACGGCCAAATTATCAAAGTTGAATATGATACTGACTTTAACGGTACTATTGACCAGATCGAATATTATGAAGGTAAAAAAATAATGACTAAAGCGGAGTTTGATTCAAATAAAGATGGTCAAATGGATCAGGTCCAGCATTATGGAAAATCTGGAAAATTGGAGAGAGTAGAAAAAGATTCCAAACATAAAGGATTTTTTGATTGGGTTGAATTTTTTAATGAAAAAGAAAAAATTGTTCGGATAGAAGTTGATAAAAATGGTGATAAGGGTGCTGATATGATTCAGCATTTTGACGGGAATCAAAAATTAACTCATATAGAACATGATACAGATCAAAATAGAAAAACAGACAGATGGGATTATTATTCTGATAAAAAACTAATAAGAGTTGAATTTGACACCAACTCTGATCTTAAACCGGATCAATGGCAATACTTTCAGGGCTTAAATAAAATTGAGAAAGTAGAAAGTGATACTAACTTTGATGGGAAAGCAGATCATTGGGAGTTTTTTGATTCCTCTGAAAAATTAATCAGAAAGGAATCTGATCGAAACTTTGATGGAAAGCCAGATTTAGTTGAAAATCAATAATCCAAAATTTTCACATGAATAGTATTCAATAAAGGAAAAGCAATGACAGGAGATACAAGTTTTTTTGAATTAATTGTCAAAGGGGGGTTTGTGATGTTCCCTATAGGCCTTTGCTCAGTAATAGGATTAGCCATAATAATTGAAAGGTTGTATTACTTTAGAAAATCTTCATCAGGCCTTGACGTTTTTTTTAACTCCATACAAGAACTTTTGCAACAAGGGCAAAAAGAAAAAGCTTTGGACTATTGCAAATCATTCCCTAGTCCCTTGTCCAAATTAATTCAGTCAGGCTTGTCTGAAGATAATTTACCTCGATGGAAGCTGGAAGAAAAACTTTCCTTAGCTGGTCAGGAAGAAATTAATACTTTTGGGAAAAATATTAGAGGGCTGGAAGTTATAGCCACCATTTCCCCTTTGATGGGCCTATTAGGTACTGTTATCGGGATGGTCCAAGCGTTTAGTAAAGTTGCAGAGTATCAAGGACAGGTAGATCCTGGTTTGCTTGCAGGTGGAATTTGGGTGGCGTTGCTTACTACTGCTGCGGGCTTAGCAGTAGCTATTCCTGCTGTGATAATGTTGCACTATTTTGAAAAGAAAATTGAAGTAATTACTTTCCAATTGACTAAATATGGGCAGTTGTTTGTTCATCTTTTAGATAAACAAGACTTTTAGAATAGCTAATCGGCATTTACTTAAAAAAAATTAGTAGTGGTTTTTCCTTTTATAATCAATTACTAAAATGTTCCAATTCGAGACAAGAAAAAAAAAACGCTTTAAAGCCGACATGGCTCCTCTGATTGATGTCGTTTTCTTACTTTTAATATTCTTTATGTTGACTTTTGCTCTTCCTGGGCAAGGTATGAACCTTGATCTTCCTAACAAAAGCTCTACGGTTGTTTCCGATCAGTCCCAGTTAATTGTTAGAATTGATAATTTTGGTATTATTACCGTAAACGATGAAGTTATTGCACTCGGTGTCTTAATTGATAAGTTAAGGGATGAACTTGACCAAAGAAGTGATAAAAGCGTTTCTATAGAAACTGCTAACAAGACCGCATATGATTTGTTTGTAAGTGTTATAGATAAGGCTCGGCAGGCCGGTGCTAATGAGTTTTCACTTATTATGTGATTACTAGTGGTGATTTTTAATAGTTTTTTCGTGGTAATGAGAGAGATAGATCTATTGTGATTAAGTTTCAAAAAACAGAGAGGGATACGTTTAGCCTCGATTTAGTCCCTATGATCAATATCGTATTTTTATTGCTTATATTTTTCATGCTCACATCTACAGCTATGAAATCAGCATTAGGTGTAGATTTACCTGAAGCTAGTTCTTCCACTGAAATCTCTGGAAAAAATTTGGTTATAAAAATTAATAAGGACGGTGTTCTAGAGTTAGGTGATCAGGTTATTAATTCTGAGTTATTGAGCGAACAACTTAAAGATAAATTTAGCTTGAATGAAAACGAGATCGTAGAAATCCATGCGGATAAAAATATTCAATTCGAGTTATTTAGCAATATAATTGCATTGGCTAGACAAGCTGGCGCTAAGGAGTTTATTTTTGCAACAGAGAACACCGATGGTCCCTGACCATTTATTCAATTGAATAGATATTTAATCTTCAGTTGAATAGTATTCTAATAAAGAAGTTGAATTAACCTATTGTCAATAGCATTACTTTAAACAGGATGGCTGCTAAAAGAGCAGTAAATGGAACCGTGGCCAGCCAGGACATTACAATTTCCTTGACGATTCCAAGGTTCAATGTCGGTAGACCGCGAGCCAATCCCACTCCGATGACTGAACCGACCAGGGTATGAGTGGTAGAAACTGGTAATCCCATTTTTGAGCAGATCAGAACTACTGTAGCGGCGGCAAAAGTAGCACAAAAACCACGAGAAGGAGTGATCTCGGTAATTTTTTTTCCGATTGTTTCCATCACACGTCTCCCCCAAATCAAAAGTCCGAACACAATAAATCCACCCCCCAAAGCTAGAATCCAGGTTGGCATGGCTACTTTCATTTCCACGGTTCCACTATTTAGAATTGAAAAAACTGCAGCAAGTGGGCCTACAGCGTTTGCAACATCATTGGATCCATGGGCAAAAGCGATGTAAAAAGCGGTTGTGATCTGAAGATATTTGAAAATATTTTCTGTTGCTTCCAACTGTTTGTGAATTTCTTTTCTTGGAACATCCGATATTTTTTTCGAGAGAGGTTTGGCGATAAAAAAACCTATGGCACCAACAATAAAGGAATATAATATTGCTTCGGGAAAAGAAAAGTTAAGATGCAGGTTTTTTAACCCCTTGTAGAACATTGCATTGGCAAGAATTACGCAAACCAGAAATACCATGTAGGGTAATATTCTCTTGGCATATAACAGAGGATTACGTCTTCTAAAAACCTGATTAGTTAGAAAACGGAAAAGAAGAAAGGCGACCAATCCTCCTATCAGGGGGGAGACGACCCAACTCATGACAACACTCCAGACCTTAATCCAATTAATGGCATCCATTCCTCCTGCCATAATACCGAATCCAACTACCGCTCCAACTATGGAATGGGTTGTTGAAACAGGCCAACCAAGATAACTGGCGATATTAAGCCATAAGGCAGCAGAAAGTAAAGCCGCTATCATTCCATATACAAGGATAATCGGGGTTTCTGAAAATATTGTAGGATCAAGCATTCCTTTCCGAATCGTGTCAGATACGTGACCGCCAACAAAAAATGCGCCGGCAAATTCAGCTATCGCTGCAATATAGATCGCTTGTTTGAAGGTGAGTGAACTTGAACCCACACTTGTACCCATTGCATTAGCAACATCGTTTGCGCCAATGTTACATGCCATATAGATGCAGGCAGATACAGCTAATACCATCAATAACGTATTTAAATCCAAAATAACCTCTAAGTTAATTTATACAAGGTTGAAATATTGAGTGAGTTAAATTAACGTGAAAGGAACACGCGAAGAGTTTTACCTATTTTTTCAGATTGATCAGCGACCCCGCCGAGTTTTTTAATCAACTCATTTAATAAAAATAAATCAGCAGCGCTAAGATCGTTTATAGAAAATAATTTTTGAGCTAATAAAAACTGCTTTTTATCTGCTTCGTATTCAGCCTTCCCTAGGTCAGAAGCCATTTTTTCTATTTTTTCAGCCTCAGATCCACCGAATGAAGCTTCTAGTAAATCTTCTAGCTCTCGAATCATGCTGCATGCGTTATTCGCTAAAGTAACAACAAAATCAACTAATTCCATTAGAGGTTGGCAAAGTTTATCAGGGACATTTACTTTTTTTATACGTACAAGAACTGCTAAATCTTCTACAGCGTCTGCAATATCATCCTGTGCCGACAAAAGATGCATGAAATCTCTTTTATCTACGGGAAGAAATATACTTTTAGGTAAGTGTTGCCGAATATCGTCTTTAATTTTATCTGCGTCATGCTCAAAATTTGAAATATTTTTCGCAATTTTTTCAACTTCTTCATAGTCATTCGACTTATAGGAATTGAATAAAGGGGTAATCAGATTCACACATTCATTGACGATGTCAATATGATTCACCAGCGGCTTAAATGGAGACTTAGCAAACATTGATAGTATGGTTCGCATATGCTTTTACCTTTCTGAAAAATAACTTCAAAGTTCGGTGCAACTATAATATATTTTATTAAAATATATATAGATTTTTTTTATTTGGCTAGAAACGTAAAAATTATACTTCAAAACATAAAATCAAATAGCGATTGTTTAGGTATCCTGGACTCTGGCATCGATTAAGAGGGCAGAAGAATCCTAAACCGTACTCAAGGCCTTTGTTAATTATTTTGCGGTATTCGCATAAGCATGCTTTTGTCCTTTGGCATGCTCTGTTTTGTAATTCTTATTTTTACTTGTGAAGATTTTCTCTAAACTTGGGCTTCTTTAATTGATTTATTGAAGTTATCAATTAATCGCTGCAATAATTCCTTCAAG
>Ga0209043_1002248_pt1 | contig 10364 bp, 7 predicted proteins | sample SaaInlV_100m_DNA_3_FD_184654 | JGI IMG/M metagenome (GOLD analysis project Ga0209043, IMG submission 184654) | Marine microbial communities from expanding oxygen minimum zones in the Saanich Inlet - SI037_S4LV_100m_DNA (SPAdes) (version 2) | ecosystem: Environmental > Aquatic > Marine >... | reverse complement strand
ATTACTGCTGGACAACGATTTTCAAAACGGCATCCTTCCGCATATTCGGTTGCTGAAGGGACTAATCCCGGTACAGTATCCAAAAGGAAAGCAGGCTTTTCCAGTTTTGGGATAGAACTGAAAAGAAGCTTTGTGTAAGGATGCGACATGTTCTTGAAAATCTGTTCGCGGCTACCATATTCGGCGATGCGTCCCCCATACATAATACAAACATCATCAGCCATCTGGTTTACGATGCCCATGTCGTGGGTGATCAGCAATATGGCCATACCCGTTTGCTTTTGCAGATCACTCATCAATCGCAAGACCTGCGCCTGTATTGTGACATCCAGTGCCGTAGTTGGCTCATCGGCTATCAGGAGTTTGGGTTCACAGGCTAAAGCCATAGCGATCATCACCCTTTGTTTCATGCCTCCTGATAATTGATGAGGAAAATCATCGACCCGTTTGTGAGGATCAGGGATGCCAACTCGATCCAATAGATCAATGGCGCGTTTGCGGGAAGCTCCCTGCAAAACTTTTAGATGTTGTTTTATAGGTTCCTGCAGTTGGTCGCCGATGCGGAAGAGGGGGTTGAGAGACGTCATGGGTTCCTGAAATATCATGGCAATATCATTGCCGCGCAGATGACGCATTCCTTCCTGATCCATTTTTGAAAGATCTTTGTCTTCGAAAAATATTTCACCTGAAGGATGGTAGCCGTTTTCTGCAATCAGTTGGATGATGGAAAACGCCGTCTGTGTTTTTCCGCAACCCGACTCACCGACTAGTGCCAGGGTTTTGCCTTGTTGTAGATCGAAAGAAACGCCATCGACAGCGCGGGCAATTCGTCCCGGGCCAGCATGAAAATGAGTCGCAAGATTTTTAACGGATAAAAGCATTTTTTTATTTAAAGAGTCTTTCTAGGGTCGAATGCGTTTCTAATACCTTCACCAATGAATGTGAGAAGGGTGATCGCCAGACTCAGAGTTACAAAGGTTGGCAGCAATATCCATAGCGCATGTAGATTGTTTTTTCCCTGCGCAAGCAGTTCGCCCAGACTTGGCGCGGGACTGGGGACTCCCAAGTTTAGAAAGTCCAGGCTGACCAGTGCCAATATTCCCGCAGTCACTTCAAAAGGGAAAAAAGTTAAGACGGGAGTCAGTGCATTGGGAAGAATATGCCTACGCATGATTTTGAAATTAGAAACTCCGAGACTCTTAGCCGCTTTCACAAATTCATAATTGCGTATTTTTAAAAATTCCGCGCGTATGTATGCCGCAATCCCCATCCATGCTGTGAGATTTAAAATCAGGAAAAGTATTAAAGCTGACGGAACAAGAAAAGAACTGAGAATGATCAATATATACAGACGTGGAATAGAACCCCATATCTCCGTCAGTCTTTGTCCTGACAGGTCTACCCAGCCACCGAAAAACCCCTGAGTGCCGCCAATCAGACAGCCTATGAGGGTTCCCGTAATTGCTAGGGAAACTCCGAACAGCATCGATATTCTGAAGCCATAAATCAATCGAGCCAATACATCACGGCCACGGTCATCGGTTCCTAAATAATGTCCGTCCATCCAGGAAGATTCTATGAGACCTTCACCGATCGGAGACTTGGTTTTGTAAGGTGCGGCAAGCACAACATTTCCTGTGACCGACTCTGTGGGAATATATTTGTAGTCATAACGAACCGGAGGCCAGAGTATCCAGAAATCTCTTGGAGAATTTTCAATATTTTCGCTTACGGGTTCAGGCGTGGTATCCGGAATATCCTCATCATCTTCAAAATCTCCTAGGTCTAAGCCGAGCCCGCTACTGTCTGTGTTGGTAAGTGTTGCAGTTGATGTTCCGCTTAAGAGATTTGCAAAACTTTGGGATTTATAATCGGGTTCGCTTGGCAAGCTGCCACCAAAGTCTTTTTCGTTATAAGTAACGGGTATCGGGAAATAGGGCTTTCCGTCTACAACAATTATTAAAGGCCGGATATTGCAAAGAATCTCAGCGGGCAGGGTTAAAACAAAAAGAGTGGCAAGGACTATAAAGCTGTAAAAAGCCCTGCGGTCATTACGAAAAACTCCCAGTTTAACTTTCAGTTCTTTGTTCATTTTATCCCTGAGACTCATCAAAAGAAATTCGAGGGTCTATCAAGACATAAGAAAGATCGGTCAACAACTGACCGACCAACGCCATAAGAGAGAAAATGAAAAGGGTGCCTAGAACAATCGGATAGTCGCGTTGAATCACCGCCTGATAAGAAAGCAGGCCGAGTCCGTCCAAGGTGAAAATCTGCTCTAGCAATAACGATCCAGTAAAAAACATGGCCAGAAATGCCATGGGAAATCCGGTGACCAGAGGAATGAGTGAATTTTTTAGTACATGCTTAAATAGCACGGTCTTTTCTGATAATCCCTTGGCGCGTGCGGTTAGGACATATTGTTTGTGCATTTCTTCCAAAAAGGCATTCTTGGTGAGTAAGGTCAGAGTGGCGAACCCACCGAGAACATAACAGAATAAAGGCGCAGCCAAGTGATGTAGATAATCGGTGAATTTTTCCCATAAAGACCAGGCCTCATAACCGGGTGTGCCTTCTGAAGTCAGTCCGGCTATGGGTATGAGATGCGCCACCGCGCCATCGCCAGGTCCTAAAAGGACAATGAGAAAAATGGCCAGAACAAATCCGGGCACGCTATAACCGATCAACACGATTAAACTGCTCCAAGTGTCGAATCGACTGCCGTTTTTTACAGCCTTGGCGATACCTAGAAATATGCAAATGGTATAGGTTAAAAAGAAACTGGTGACTCCCAGCGAGGCTGAAACGGGAAGCTTCTCCTTTATCAAAGACAGGACAGATTTATTTCTATAAAAGGAGTCGCCAAACTTGAAGACAAGAAAACCTTGCCAGTTATCGTAATTAAAAATAGAATTGGGTTTATCCTTTGTTGGAGAATACCAAAGGAAGGTTCGCACATATCTTTCCCATAACGGTTTGTCGAGATGATATATTTTTTTCAGTTGCTCGAAATGTTTTGGGTCCAATTCACCCTGTTTACTGCCTGGCCCTGTTATCGCCCCTCCACCCGCTTCAGTGAGGGTATTTCCATGGCCTTTTAAAAGAGACTTCATCTGGTCGATGGGGCCGCCGGGAACAAATTGTGTCGCAATAAAAGTGATGGTAACAATCCCGATCAAAGTCGGGAACATCAATAAAAAACGACGGATGATATAAGCAGTCATGAGCTTTTAACCGAACGTTTAATTGATAGAAGTCCCGGCGGCACGGGCTTTTTTGAGTTTTTCTGCTTTGTCATTATCCCACCACCACCATTCGAGAAGGTTGTTATTAACTGCACTTTGCGAGGCATTCACTCTAGGCCTGCCGAATTTGTTCCAGTAAACAGCCCTGTCGTAAGAAATGTACCAGTGGGGTACGACATAATACTGATGCGTGAGTATTCGGTCTAATGCCTGAATATTTAGTACCAGATCTTTGCGATTTTTTGCGGCTATGATTTTCTCGATTAGTTCATCGAGTGCTGGGTTTTTAATGCCCATATAATTTCGGCTTCCTGGAATATCTGCAGATTTGCTACCCCACATATAACTTTGTTCATTGCCGGGTGATCGACTTTGCGGATAGCCAGCAACGACCATGCCAAATTTAAAATTTCTCAAACGCTCTTCATATTCTGCAATCTGAATGACCTTGATGGTCATATGCACGCCTATTTTTTTAAGGTTATTTTTATAAGGTTCAGCGATGCGTTGGAATCCCGGTCCGGCTAATAGAAGCTCAAATTCCATTTTATCTTTTCCCTTACTGCGAATGCCATCACTACCCATTTTCCAACCTGCTGAATCGAGAAGGGCGTTTGCCACTTTTATATTTCTTTCAGCAGACGAACCTTGTCCTGGTGCGCCAACAGGTTTAGTGAGCGCGGTTTTTGGAACAGAGCTTTTATATTTTGCGCGTAAAGATTCGAGTAGGATTTTCACCTCTCCCGTTGCAATTCTTTTCGATTTCATTTCGGGGTTGTTATCGAAATAGCAATCGTTACGGGTGTATTGTCCGTAAAAAAGATTTTTATTGCTCCATTCGAAATCAAAGACCATTGCCAGAGCGGCACGATCTTTACGAGATTTAAATATTTCTTTGCGCATGTTCATGGCAAAACCCTGCATCCCGGCAATTCGTGTATGAGGAAATTCGGTGCGTAGATAGTAGCCTTTTTTAACGAAGTCTCCTTTATAGTCCAATGCCCAGTCACGGGAACTGTTTACCAGTTGCATATCGAACTCGCCGCCTTTAAAGGCTTCGCGTTGCGCCACTGGGTCGAGATAGATTTTATAGGTGACGCGATCAAAATTATATCTACCTTTATTGATGGCTATACCTTTTCCCCACCAATTAGGGTTGCGCTTGTAGGTGATGTATTTACCGTAGTCATACTTTTCGATGGTATAGGGGCCACTAGCCACAGCGATATCATCAAAGTCGGAGCCAAAAGTTTTCCCCTTTGCGCCGTAAATATGTTTGGGGAGGATTATCATTTGTCCGGTGATTAATGGCAATTCCTGATTGTGGATTGCAAAATGGTAGCGGACTGTATGTGCATCAATTTTTTCGATGGATTTGATATCTTTAAAATATTCTTTATAAATCGGATGATATTGAGGGTCTTTTATCAAGTTGAAAGAAAAAACGAAATCGTCTGCGGTTAACGGATACCCATCTGAAAACTTTGCCTGCTTATATAGATAATAGGTAAGAGAGAGGTGATCCTCTGCTACTTCGGCTTTTTCCACGAGATTGCCATATTGCGAGAACGGTTCATCGTCATCTGTGGAACTATCCATGGCGGTTTGGAAAACCAGTTGCCCGATACCTGGGGCGGTGACTCCTTTTAAAGAAGCCGGATTCAATTTTGTAAACGCACCGAAGTCTGCCAGTATAAGGTTTCCTCCTTTTGGCGCATTCGGGTTAGCGTAATCATAAGGCTGACCGGGATTGTATTTCAGGTCCTGCGGGCCATATAATGAGAGTCCGTGTTTGGGTGCTGCGGTTACGGGATGGGCAAATAATAGCAACCCGTAAATAACGATAAATATTTTTTTCATATTCGCTTAAACTCGATCAGGTGAGTAGGGGTCGATTCGTTTTTAATATATTAACATCCCTTTTTGCTTGTGGGGCAATCGGTTTATTTCGGATTGATAATGAAAGATTATTAAATGACCGCAGCGTATTTAGGTTTATCGCAGAAAGAACTGCAACAGCTTGCCGACCAGGCCTATGAAATTTACCGAAGCTGCCGGGTGTGTCCGCATGCGTGCGATGTCAATCGCACGGAGGGTGGGACTGGTTTTTGTGGTCAGCTAGACACTCTGCATATTTCATCAAGTGTTCAACACTTTGGTGAGGAACCCCCTCTGGTCGGTAGTAACGGAGTCGGGAACCTTTTTGTGACGGCTTGCAATATGCGTTGTGACTATTGCCAGAATTATCAAATCTCTCAGGAATGGTCAACAGGTAAGTCTGAATTTACTACACAGGAATCTTATGAAAAAGCAGCCACTGCAATGCTTCGTTTGCAGGAGCAGGGAGTGCATTTTATCGGTTGGGTTTCTCCCTCACATGTTGTTCCGGGGTTATTAAAAAGTCTTGCATTGGCTCGAGAAAAAGGACTTCGGTTACCCATTGTTTATAACAGCAATAGTTACGATGCTATTGAAACGCTGAAGTTGTTGGATGGCGTTGTTGATATATACTTGCCTGATTTGAAATATTCGAATAATGAGACTGCACGGGAATTGTCGCATATTAAAGAATATCCTGAATTTTCTCGCCAGGCTGTGCTTGAAATGTTCCGGCAGGTAGGTCCACTTTCAATTAATGAGCAGGGAATAGCCGAAAGGGGTGTTTTGGTTCGGCATCTTGTATTACCGGAACAGATGACAGCGACTTGGGAAACTTTGTGTTTTGTGGCATTGGAATTGTCGTCTTCTGTTCCATTAAGTTTGATGAGTCAGTACCGTCCTGTTCATAAAGCAACATTAGATAGAAGAATAACCACTGATGAATACGAGCAGGCTATTGCATGGGCAAAAGAACTTGGGTTTGAGTCCCTATTCCTGCAACCTCTGGAATCTAAGGTGCATAATTTGCCGGATTTCAGCAGTCCCGACAACCCGTTCCCACTGGATCGCTCTCGAAATCTATCAAATGTCTGAGAATAGGGCGCGCTCTGTCTTGTTATGGCACCTCTTATTTGTTAATCTTGATATCCTTTTGTTCAGGATCGCCTGACAGCGAAAGGTCCAGATAACTATACGAAACAGGAAAACTAAATAATGCAGCCAAGAAAGACACGCAAGATTCGTATTGGAAAATTGGTGATTGGGGGAGATTCTCCTATCGCCGTTCAAAGTATGGCAGCAACGCAAACTCAAGATTTGACCGCAACTGCCAGACAGATAGAAGTACTTGAAAAAGCCAAAGCCGATGTCATCCGAATTGCGGTGGACAGCGAAAAAGATGTGGAAGCTCTGAAGGAATTGCGTAAAAAATTTCCTGACAGCACCTGGTCTGTGGATTTGCAGGAAAACTATAAGTTGGCTCCCATCGTTGCCCCTTGGGTAGATAAGATTCGTTATAACCCCGGTCACCTTTTTCACTTGGAAAAAGAAAAATCCATTCGCGAAAAAGTTGAGTTCATCGTTGAGGCTGCAAGGAAAAACAATTGCGCTATTCGAATTGGAGTCAATTGCGGTTCCGTTGATCCAGATTATAAAGAGAGATATAAAGACGATTCCACCGAATCCATGGTGCGTTGTGCTGTTGATCATTGTGAAATGCTCGATGAAATGAAGTTCGAGAATTATTGCGTATCGCTCAAGGACTCTGATTCCACAAAAGTGATCGATGCCAACCGCAGGTTTGCTGCGGAACGGCCCGAGGTGCCTTTGCATTTAGGCGTTACCGAGGCAGGGCTTCCTCCTGAGGGTGTTATCAAAACTCGCATTGCATTTGAACAATTGATCTCAGCTGGAATTGGCGATACTATCCGCGTTTCATTGACGTTGCCGAATGATGACAAAGGTCAGGAAATTGATGTGGGCCGGGAGATTCTTACGGATATTGCTGAAGGTCGATTTCGTTCCGTTCCAGAAAACTTTCTGGAAGGATTAAATATCATAGCTTGCCCCAGCTGTTCCCGCGTCGAGAACGATAAGTTTGTCGATCTGGCTCAGGATGTTCGCAAAATGACAGAGTATGCCGAAAAATATAAGCTGACGATTGCTGTAATGGGTTGCAGAGTGAACGGACCAGGTGAAACGGATGATGCTGATTTAGGAATGTGGTGTGGTCCGTCTCATGTTAATTTGAAAAAAGGGACTGAAACTTTGGGCTCCTTTTCCTATGATGAGATTCTGCATCAATTAAAAAAAGAAATCGATCAAATGATTCTCGAGAAATTTGGCGAGCTTGAACCTAAATAAAGAAGAAAACTTTTAAAGGCGGAACGATGGAATACGATGTTGAAGAATTAGAAGAACTGAAACGAAAATTGACGATCACTATTCCAGAAGAGGTGGTGTCGCAACGAATCAATGCGGCTTATAAACAACTGAATCGAGAAATGAAGATTCCAGGATTTCGACCGGGGAAAATTCCACAAAAGGTTCTTGAAAAACAGGTTCCCATGCAGTCGTTTGGCGATATGTTTCAGGAGTTGATGCAGGAATATTACGAAGAAGCATTGAATAAATCGGGTCTGCGTCCAACAGGGCAACCCGAGATCGACCATGCGGGATTACAGGATATTAAAAAAGACGAACCTTTAAAATTTTCAGTGGTCCTCGATATCAAGCCGGAACTCCAAATCAAAAATTACAAAGGCTTGAAGTTCAAGAAAAAGGAAGCGGTAATTACAGATAAAGAAATGGAAGAAACTCAGGAGAAAGTTTTGGCTCGTCACGGTTCTCTCGATGTTATGCCTGCCGATCATGTTGTGGCTCTGTGGGATATTGTGAAAATGGATTTTCAAGGCTTTGTTGATGGCCAGCCGATGGAAAATGAAAAGGCTGAAGACTTTGAGCTTAGAATCGGTGAAAAGAAGATGCTGGATGGTTTTGAAAATCAGCTTATAGGCCATAAAGCAGGTGAGGATTTTGAGATCAAGGTCATTCTTCCTCCCAATTGGAATCAAAAAGTTCAGCGTATTAGTTTCCCGGTACCTGGCGCTGAAGAAGGGCAAGAAGATGACCGGGCAACGTTCAAAATAAATATCAAAGAAATTAAACAATTGACTCTGCCTGAATTGTCAGATGAAATCGCCAGCCGGGAGGGATTTGAAACAGTCGATGAACTTAAGCGTGCTATCAAGGTAGACCTTCAGAGTCATAAAGACCAGCAAGAGGAACTTAAAATTAAAGAAGATATTTTTAATATGTTGGTTAAACAGGCGGATGCCACGCCTCCAGAATCCATTATTGAGCGGGAATTGAAATTTATGATAGAAGGAATGAAATTTCAGATTGCGCAGTCGGGAATGAAGATTGAGGATTCTGGATTTGAACCCGAAAAAGCGCAAAAAGAATGGCGCGAGAAGGCGATCTTCAATACCAAGGGGTATATGGCATTGGAGTCGATTGCTCAGGCAGAGAATATTCACATCACGCAACAGGATATGGAAGCTGAGTACGAATTGTTGGCGCAGCAAACCAAACAAAAAGTGGAAGATATTCAGAAGCGCCTTATGTCGAATCCGGAATCATTAAGCCAGACGACAACCAAGTTGCTGGGGCAAAAGACAATGAACTTTATTTTTGCCAGTTGTGAATTTGAATTTTATAAGGATGAGCCTGTAAAAGAGTAAATCGCAATAGATCGGTCCCTCCCTTCCCCCCATAACGTTTTTCCCTTCCAGGTTTTAGAAGAGCGATGACTAATGGTCGCTCCAGCGCCAACTTTAACTCATCTCGGCGCGGCAGAAATAATCCCAATAAAGAACTGCAGTTTTTAAATTTAAAGACTTAATTTTCCAAAACAAGTGGACGATAAGACGTTCAAGGCCAACATATATCTACAATTTTAGCATTCGCATGGGCGAGAAAATCCGGATAAATTGTTTTTTTTAAAGGTTTTAATGGCTGCTTCAGGATGAGCGCGGTCCCGGTTTGATATTGACACTTGGAAGGTCGAGAGTAATATTGTAATAATAATCCACGGAAACGGGTAAGAATTTAATGGCGGATACTGATAAGAATTTAAAGACGGCTGAAAGAATATATACAGGACCCGAAAAAGCAGCAATTCTATTGATGACTATGGGCGAAGAAACGGCGGCACTGGTATTAGCCAATTTGAATGAAAGTGAAATCCAGAGTATAGGAAATTATATGTCTGCCCTTGGTGACGTGGATATGAGTGTGATGGATATGGTGAACAAGGAGTTTTATGAATTGGTAGAGTCAGGTCGTGGTGGCTTCGGTGTGGGTGGCAGGGATTTTCTCAAGGCTGCATTGATGCAAGCGATGGACCCTGCTCAAGCGATGGATATTTTAAACAATATTACGACTCCCGGAGAAGAATTAGGCGGTGGATTGGAAACCGTTCGTATGCTAGATCCAAAAACTATTTCTTCTTTTATTAAAAATGAACACCCACAAACAGCTGCAATTATTCTGGCACACCTTGATCCTCCTGTGGCGAGTTTGACTATTCGAGAACTTCCGGAAGATAAACAGATGGAAGTTATTAAGAGGCTCGCAACTCTTGAAAGGGTGTCTCCTTCAGTTATACGTGACCTTGATGAAGCTCTGCAGGCCGAGTTTAGAACTTCCGGCGCTGTTTCTGGTAATAAACTGGGGGGCGTTGCAGTAGCTGCGGCTGTAATGGGTAAACTGGATCGTACGACTGAGACAACTATTCTTAATGCCATGGATGAGGTTGACCAGGAATTGGCAGACGAAATTCGCAATCTGCGCTTTACCTTTGAAGACATTCTCAAAATTGATGATGGTGGTATTCAGTTGATCATGAAGGAGATCAATCAGGAAGATCTTTTGATTGCTCTGAAAACCGCTAGCGACGAGTTAAAAGAAAAGTTGTTTGACAATATGTCTGATCGTGCTGGGATGATGCTCAAAGACGATCTAGAAGCTTTAGGCCCAACAAAGATAACTGACGTAGAACAAGCCCAGCAGAAAATAATTGCAGTTTGTAAGAAAATGGAAGTGGAGGGTACAATTATGATAGGCGGTGGTGGGGAAGAAATGGTTTAAGAATAATACTTATTAGAAATATTATTCGAAGTACTCTAGGAAACTTGAGCATTAACCGGGATGAGGTGGGACTTTATTCCTTTTTCTTCG
>Ga0209043_1002247_pt1 | contig 10371 bp, 10 predicted proteins | sample SaaInlV_100m_DNA_3_FD_184654 | JGI IMG/M metagenome (GOLD analysis project Ga0209043, IMG submission 184654) | Marine microbial communities from expanding oxygen minimum zones in the Saanich Inlet - SI037_S4LV_100m_DNA (SPAdes) (version 2) | ecosystem: Environmental > Aquatic > Marine >... | reverse complement strand
CCTAGATTCAGACGAAGTTAAACAGTACCTCCAGTTAGATAAACTCAATCAGGCAATGTTTTTTGTCGCCGATGAACTATTTAATTTCAAGTTTACTGCCGTAGCTGAAAATAGTGTTCCGGTATTTCATCCAGATGTGAAAGTTTGGGAGGTAACCGACAAGACTAGCGGGGAACATATTGGGTTATGGTATCTGGATCCTTTTGCGCGCAAAGGAAAACGTTCTGGAGCATGGGCCACCTCGTACCGCAGTTACACAACCTTTGAGGGTAACAAGACGGTTCTCAGTTCAAACAACTCTAATTTTGTTAAGGCTCCGGCCGGTCAACCTGTTTTAATTTCTTGGGATGATGCTACCACCTTTTTCCACGAATTTGGCCATGCTCTCCACTCACTATCTTCTAACGTTGAGTATCCTAGTCAAAATGGCGGCGTCCGTGACTACACCGAATTTCAATCTCAGTTACTAGAAAGATGGTTGATGACTGACGAAGTGATTAATAACTATCTTGTTCATCATCAAACCGGTGAGCCAATACCAAAAGACTTAGTGATAAAAATTAAAGCAGCCGCAACCTTTAATCAAGGATTTGCTACTACTGAATATTTAGCTAGCGCGATCATGGATTTAAAGTTTCATACCACTGACCCCGCTGGCATAGACCCCGATATATTTGAACGTAGAACGCTGACTGCGTTAGACATGCCCAAGCAGCTAGTTATGCGCCATCGCAGTCCACATTTTGGCCACGTATTTTCAGGAGAAGGTTACTCCGCTGGCTATTATGGCTATATGTGGGCGGATGTACTAACCTCAGATGCCGCCGAAGCTTTTGCCGAGGCCCCCGGAGGCTTCTACGATCAAGACGTCGCAGAACGTCTAGTAAAGCACCTCTTTGCACCGAGAAATACTGTTGACCCAAGCCAAGCCTATCGTGCTTTTCGCGGCCGCGATGCAGACATTAAACCCCTAATGCGTGATCGAGGATTCCCAATTACTGATTAAAGTTCGGTTAATTTTGTGGCGACGAGACCTAATCTCGCTGCCATAAATCTGATGACATTAGGTCTTCTCTGCACCCAAACTAACGCGCAATCCCTGCTCATACATATCATGACTTTCGGTCTGATCACCCATTGCAGCAAAGACATCGCCCAATCTTAGGTAGGTGGTAGCATTTGGCTCTAACCTGAGGGCAACAGAAAAATAATCTCGCGCTTTTCCCCAAAATCGTAACTGACAACAAATAGTCCCCAAGGCAACTAACAAAACGGGATCTTCTGGGTGATCAGACAGCCATTTTTCGCCGGCCAGTAACTGTTTTTCAGGTGCAGAGGTCACTAGCTGTCCAAACCGCGCCACTAACTCAGGGTGCCACCGCTTATTAATTGTTTTGACCATAAGTAACTGCACCCTGTCTGTGTCATTAACTTGCTGTAAAGCATCGAAATAACCACAGATGAGTTCCGCATCGTTACGCAATCGTTTGGGTATAAGTTCCCAAAGCTCACCTGCTTGGTCCTTTTGCTCTTGGAGAGTAAATTCAGGATCCGGAATGAAATCAGATAATAAATTAGCGTATACATCCAGCTCTAAAGCCTTCATATTGGATGGATTTATGGCCTTATAATAATTTAAATCATGCAGGAGTTTTTGCAGAGACGACCAGTCACCCATCAAATAGTAGGTATCAGCGAGCAAACGGAGAATACCTCTATCCCCGGGTTTGCTTGCTGCAATAGGTTGTAATAACTGAACTGCTTTATGAAACTGTTCTTCCAAAATTAGCATTTCAGCCAGAGCCTTATCGGCAAGTAATTTAGCCTTAGGATGGCCCACCTTAAGTTGCTCTAGTAACATGCGAGCCTGATCAATCTGATTATTTTCTGCAGCTGCACGGGCTGCAAACAACAAGTTCACATCGGGCATCGAAGACCCGTCAGCGCCAGATAACAGCATCGTTGAGGCTTGCTTCCAGTCATGATCAGCGAATAAAATTAATCCCTGAGCTGTTTTACTTACATGCTGTTTACTACGCCTGAGCGCCCACCAACGTCGCAGACCTCCAACATCACCAAGCCATTTAAATAGCAACAACAACCAAACACCTAAAACCGTCAACGTTAAGTAGAGCAAAATACCAACCCAAACCGTCATTTCAACAGTAGTATTGTTGAAACTCAGCAAAATATAGCCGCTGTCGCTTTGCATCACCCAGATGCTCGCCGCACCAAGCAGCAACGCTATGACCAAGGTCACCAGTAACTTCCTCACGGCTGGCTACCCTCATCATTTAACACTGATTGCTCATCGGCACCATCTGACAAGCGGGCTTGCCTCGTAATAATCAGACTCTCAAGAGCATTCACCGATCGATCAATGCTGGGCAACTGTTGCACAATATTGACCGCGCTGAGTCTCGAGATGCGTTCCTGTAATTTTTTTGATCCGGCGTTAAGTTGGAAATACGTCGCCATCCATTGTTGCGCATTTTCCAGGCTATTGACGTATATCGCCGGTTCCTCTCGAAGCGCGGCATTAGCTGCCTGTTGCAGTAGCAAGCGCAGATTACTGCGCACTATAGATTCTTCAGACGTTGATAGTATTGACTGAATCGGAATATCTCTATCTGTTACCTTGACTAGACCACTGAAACCGTCAATAAAGCCATTAAACCGAGACGTCCACGTCGCATTTTTATCGGTTGATACCTCCTCTTTGTCAAGATCTGAAGTCTCCACTAAAATCACTAAGTTAAGTACATTAAGCCCACTAATCTGATTTGCTAGAGCATTAATTTCTAAAACAACGCCCTCTACATCAACTACGCCAGCTAAACGAAGTGCCACCATATCCTCAGCCACAGCGGCACGCACTGATAATAAGTCTGACTGCCCTAAATTACTTAACAAGTCATCCACCTGAGTTAATAGGGCCAGCGGATTCTTGGTGCTACGTTCAGTTTGTAACCGTTGGTTAGCTAGACGAGTAAGATATGCAGCTTCGGCCAAATACCAGTCGCTCCGCGTGGTGGATCCCAACTCAGTCAGCCGTGCACCCTGACCATTAACTTGCAGCTGGAGATCACTCAGTTGCTTTGACAGCGTTTTAATATGGTTCGACTGAACATCTAAAAGAGAATCACTATCGGTGTAGTACTGGTGTGATTGTTGTACGTGATCATTGAAATCTATGCCCAGATTAGCATAGGCTTGCTGCTGCAATTGCTGTTGCTGCCACTCACTCCATCCCAACCATCCCGAACCGGCCAGAATAGATAACAACACTATCACGCAGATCCATTTTAGTAACCCGAAATCTCCGGGGTTTTTAATGGGCGCAACAGCATTGGTTTTGGCCGTCTTCGCAGATTTATCGTTTGCCTTAATTTTAGATTTAGGCTCGGACTGACCACCTGTCTTAGGTTGCTTAGTTGTTTCTGTCACCCTTTACCCCTTTCGAACTTAATCAAGGTCTGCCTTGAGATACACACTACTCTGAATTTAATAGACTTAGTTTAAAACACTTTTTGCAAAGCAGCATACATTGATTCTGGCATTGCGCTATCCGCCACTATCACAGGACTGTAGCCCAGGCTCTTTGCTGTCTCCGCTACCCGGTTACTGGGCACGACAACGGGTAAATGGTTAATAGTTTTATCCCCTCTAATCTCATCAATTGGCCCTATAGCCTCGAGCAACTCTGCACTATGAGCGACCAAACAATCGACTTCCGTAAGTTGCTGCCGAGTCACATCGACTTGCTTTTGATCGACAGCCCTTCGGTATAGATCACAATACTCTACTGTAGCACCTCGAGAAATCAAGCCCTGTTTGAGTGTTTCACGCCCCTGCCCGCCACGAAAAATAATCACGGACTTATTCTCTAAATCTTTAAGTTTAGGTAAAGTTAACAACCCCTCACTAGTGATCTGGTCTGTCGGACAATTTACGGTTTGAGTATAGTCGACAACCAACTGAGCGGTTTGCCCGCCAATAGCATAATATTCCATATCCAACGGCAGCATTGGCCAATACTGATCCAACCATTTCATCCCTATCTCCGCGGCATTAACACTGACGAAAATAGCTATATCAAACTGGTCGAAAGCTAATATTTTTTGCTTAATCTGATGGCTGTCAAGAATCGGCTCTATCGTCATAATAGGAGTATGAATGACACTTGCTAAACTCTGTTCAAGCAGCAATAAGAAGTCATCCTGCCGCCGGAGAGGCCGAACCACTAGCACGCACTTATCCATCAAGCTGCTAGCTTTCATAAACCTCGGCCAGTATTTTCCCTGCTCCCTGAGACAGTAAATCTTCGGCAATTTGGATGCCAAGCTCTTCGGGATTATCTCTATGTCCTTGAGCCTGCGCTGTCAAAATATGGCTACCGCTAACACTGCCCACTAAACCTCTCAAACTGAGGGTTGTGCAGTCCTGCTCAAGCTCAGCGAAGCAAGCTATGGGCACCTGACAACCTCCCTGTAGATGCCGGTTAGTGGCTCGTTCTGCCAATACGCAGGTGGCAGAATCGATATGGTTTAGCGGAGCCAATAACTTCTTGGTTTGTATGTCATCACTCCGGCACTCTATACCCACTGCACCTTGTCCTCCAGCAGGAAGAGAAATGCCAGAGGGTAGTTTTTGAGTAATTCGGTAACCCATACTAAGACGGATCAGACCAGCGCTAGCCAAGATAATTGCGTCATACTCGCCAGCGTCTAACTTAGCCAACCTTGTATTAACATTGCCGCGCAGTTCCCTAACTTGGAGATGAGGAAATGCAGCACGAACCTGACATTGGCGTCGCAGGCTAGAGGTGCCGATAACACTACGATTGGGCATCAGCGCCAAATTATCGAAGCTTTTAGACACAAAGGCATCAGAAGGGTCCTCTCGCTTGCAGATGATCTCCAACCCTAGCCCGTGAGGAAACTCCATGGGTACGTCTTTCATTGAGTGCACGGCGATATCAGCAACACCGTCTAGCATCGCAGTCTCCAGCTCCTTAACGAAAAGGCCTTTCCCTCCGACCTTCGCCAATGGCATATCAAGCAACTTGTCTCCGCGCGTCGTCATTGGCACCAACTCAACCTTAAGGCCCGGATGATGTCTGAGTAATTCACTCTTGACAAACTCAGCCTGCCACAGGGCCAATGGGCTTTTTCGCGTTGCTATTCGAAGGATACCTGTCACTTAAACGGCCTACATAAGTCGAGTAATTCCCATTATCGACGATTTATCCGCTTTTGTCAGAGATCCACAGAAATTAGATTTCGGTACAGATAACCTCAAGTTTTAACTTATTAGTCCAATGTTTGGCTATAATTGTGCTCTTACAGTTATAACTAGGCAATAATGGTCATGAGTAAATCAAAAAAGGGTTTGCCAAATAAGTCTGACAGCACAAAAACTAACCAGGCATGGGGTGGTCGTTTTAATGAGCCTGTGGATGATTTCGTCGCACGCTTTACTGCATCGGTTAATTTCGATCAGCGTCTTTATCAACATGACATTCAGGGTTCAATTGCTCATGCGTCTATGCTATCCAAGATTGGCGTGCTAAGCGCCACCGAGGCAAATGAGATAGTCGTTGGACTGCAAGCTATAGCCAGCGATATTGAAAGTGGTCACTTTGACTGGTCGATCGCTCTTGAAGATGTGCACATGAATATTGAGTCAGCATTGACCGCGCGAATCGGCAGCGTTGGCAAGAAACTCCACACTGGACGATCTAGAAATGATCAGGTAGCCACTGATATACGCCTTTGGTTAAGAGATGAAATTGACGTAATTAGTGTTCTTTTAAGTGCGCTGCAAAAGGGCATGATTGAGCTTGCCTCAGCTGAAAGTGGCACCATTATGCCAGGATTCACTCACTTGCAGACCGCTCAACCTGTCACCTTTGGCCATCACCTATTAGCCTGGAACGAAATGCTGGAGCGCGATTTTGGGCGTCTTCAGGATTGCCGGAAAAGACTCAATCAGTGCCCGCTGGGTGCCGCTGCGCTAGCAGGCACCAGCTACCCCATTGACAGGGAATATACTGCAGCACAGCTAGCTTTTGATAAGGCCTCTGAAAACTCACTCGACTCCGTTAGTGACCGCGACTTTGCCATCGAATTCTGTGCTTTTGCCAGCATACTGCTAACCCATATGTCGCGCATGTCAGAAGAGCTTATTCTCTGGACCTCAGCGCAGTTTCAATTTATTGAACTGCCCGATCGTTTTTGTACCGGTTCATCCATTATGCCGCAGAAGAAAAACCCCGATGTCCCTGAATTGGTGCGTGGCAAAACTGGTAGAGTGAACGGACATCTAATAGCACTGCTAACGCTCATGAAGTCACAGCCTTTAGCCTACAATAAAGATAATCAGGAAGATAAAGAACCTTTGTTCGATACCGTGGACACTGTTCGGGACTGCCTACGCGCATTTTCTGACATGGTGCCCGCCATTCAAGCCAATAAAATAGCCATGTATGAAGCCGCAAAACGCGGATTTTCCACCGCGACTGATCTGGCTGATTATCTCGTAGGTAAAGGTGTTGCCTTTCGTGATGCTCACGAAATCGTCGGTAAGTCTGTCGCCTATGGTATTGCCGAGAATAAAGATTTATCGGATATGACGGTTGGCGAGTTAAGCGTCTTCTCAAAACTCATTAAAGACGATGTTTTCTCGGTGCTCACTCTGGAGGGATCTGTTGCCGCGCGCAATCATATTGGAGGCACAGCCCCACAGCAGGTAAAAGCTGCGGCCCAGCGAGCACTCAAAAAAATAGCGAACCGCTAGTTAGAAATTAAACTGGATGGATTCAGATGATTGCGCCTGACAAGCTTCGGTGAGCATGGTGGAAAGCAGCTCACCACTGACAGTGTTGCTCCACCTTGTTTTGCCATCATCTTCTTCTAACTTGAAGTGGAATCCGCCAGACTTGGCCGCAAGCCATATTTCAGCCATCGAAGGTTGTCTAGATAAGATAATCTGAGATCCATTCAGATCGCAGGTTAGAGTGAGCATGCCGCCAGTATTTTCATAATCAATATCAACACCACTATCGTCGATAGTCTCTTCAACTCCAAACATTAGTTCATCAACGATTTGATTAAATTCTGCTTCGTTCATTACGCTCAATCCAGGCTGGTTTTGTTCTAAAAGTTAGATCACCAGTATAATTGTTTGGGTGTAATCCGCCAGTGCCGTTATACTTAAACGCTTTAACGAGGGCTTTTAATGAACTACACGCGCACGGCATATCTATTTTTTACGCTAATGCTGGTAGGCCTTGGTGGATGTGGAAACACCGGTGACTTGTATCTTCCTGAAGATTCATCGGAAACATACACAACTGATGTCCCACAAACAGAATCCTGAGACACTATGCACACTACTATTAACCGCAATAATGGCGATCTTTTCATGGAAGATATCGCTCTCAATGACATTGCCGATCAGTTCGGTACGCCTTGTTATGTGTATAGCAAAAGAGCGATTGAGCTCAATTATGATGCCTACGTTGCAGCAATGGGCGATTACCCTCATTTAGTTTGCTACGCAGTAAAATCGAACTCAAATATTGCCGTATTGCAAACCCTGGCCGCCTTAGGTGCTGGTTTCGATATAGTTTCAATCGGTGAGCTAGAGCGCGTATTGATGGCTGGTGGGGATCCAAACAAAGTCGTATTTTCTGGCCTTGCGAAAACCGCTGACGAAATGAGTCGAGCTTTGGAAGTTGGCATTCACTGTTTTAACATTGAGTCGGAGTCGGAGTTGGTGCTACTTAATGCCACAGCCGCAAGTCTATCGGTTAATGCGCCTGTTTCGATTCGGGTTAATCCAGACGTGGACGCCAAAACACACCCCTACATCTCAACTGGGTTAAAAGAAGATAAATTTGGTATCGATATAAATCAAGCCTTGGGCGTCTATGAACGTGCCGCTCAGATGGACAACATCAACCTAATCGGCGTCGACTGCCATATAGGCTCTCAACTAACTGAAGTGAAGCCATTTCTCGATGCCATGGCACGACTATTAATTCTTGTTGATCAGCTGAGTGAACGAGACATACCTCTCGCGCACATAGATATTGGCGGTGGTCTTGGTGTGCGTTATCAGGATGAACAGACCCTATCAGTGGGTGACTACATGGCTGAATTGCTTCCACTTTTGGCGCAACGGGGTGAAACACTCATCTTGGAACCGGGCCGCTCAATAACGGCAAATGCAGGGGTACTCCTTACCCATGTGCAATACCTTAAGTCCAATGACCACAAAAATTTCGCTATTGTTAATGCCGCGATGAACGACATGTTGCGCCCATCTTTATATCAAGCCTGGATGGATATCCAACCAATTTCAACTCATCCTGACCGTGAAGAAAGGATCTATGATGTGGTAGGTCCCGTCTGTGAAAGCGGTGATTTCTTAGGTAAAGATCGCATATTATCGATTAGTGAAGGTGACTGCCTTTGTCTTTTTTCTGCCGGATCCTACGGTTTTGTGATGAGTTCTAACTACAATAGTCGTCCTCGAGTAGCAGAAATCATGGTTGCCGGTGAACAGGTTCATCTTATTCGTCAGCGAGAAACACTGAGAGACTTGGTTAGAGGCGAGCAACTTTTGCCGGTCAATTGATCGTCAATTTATTGAAAGAGAACACTATGCTCATGAAATTCACTAAGATGCACGGCCTCGGAAATGACTTCGTTGTTATTGACGCTGTCACCCAAAATGTGCATGTCACAGCCGCCATGGCCAAACGCCTTTCAGATAGGCATTTAGGTATCGGTTGTGATCAGGTGCTTGTTGTCGAGCCGCCTTCAGATAAAACGCTAGACTTCGACTACAAAATATTTAATAGCGACGGTGGAGAAGTTGGACAGTGTGGCAATGGTGCGCGATGTTTGGCGCGCTTTATTAGGGACCGCCGTTTGTCAGGCAAAGAAACGGTGCAAGTCAAAACGATGAATCGCGTTATCTCCCTGACCATCAACAAAGATAAATTAGTTTCAGTTGATATGGGTATACCGGGTTTAGAGCCAAGTGATGTACCCTTCGTTGAGAGCACACGATCGAGCGTTTATGCCATTAATATTAATAACGAACAATTCGACATTGCCGCTATTTCCATGGGTAACCCTCATGCAGTTCTTTTTGTAGACAATCTCGATAGGGCACCAGTTAATGTGATTGGCCAAGAACTGCAAAGTCATGACAAGTTTCCAAAGCAAGTTAATGTAGGGTTCGCCCAAATCATAAATCGTCAACATTTAAAGCTTCGTGTATATGAACGTGGTGTTGGTGAGACGCGAGCCTGCGGCACAGGAGCCTGCGCAGCCGCTGTCGCTGCAATTCAACAAGGATTAATGGATTCTGCGGTACGCGTTGAGTTAACCGGTGGCGATCTTCATATAAACTGGCCAGGAGAGGGCCAGCCCCTTATCATGACAGGGTCAGCGGTCACTAGCTATCAAGGACGCATTAAAATATGAGTACCGAAAAACCAACCGACATAAGTGTTAAGCAGGTACGCGGTTACCTTCGAGATCACCCCACTTTCTTTGATGAAAATCCAGACATTCTTGAGACGATGATCGTGCCACATAACACTGAGGGTGCAGTTTCTCTCATTGAGCGACAGTTAGCTGTATTACGCAGTCGCAACAGCGAAATGAAAGAGCAACTCGACAGCCTGTATAGCGCCGCTCAAGAAAATGAGATTATGTTTGAAAAGACCAATCACCTAATATCTGGCCTGCTCGAAGCCAATAATCTTGGTGTATTAATAGAGTCTTTATACGAGAGTCTAGCTACAGACTATGGTGTTGAAGCTTATAGCTTGACTCTTTTTGGCGATGAAATGAATCTACCTAAGAGTATGGCTCAAATCTCAAGTCCGGATAAAGCCAATAAGGCTATTGCTTCGATATTGTTGTCATCTAGGGCGGTGTGTGGCCAATTGGGAGCCTCTGAAATGAGCTTTCTATTCGGTGATCATCAAGATGTCTTAGGCTCTGCGGCCACAGTCGTTTTGGGCCAAGATAGTAAATTAGGTGTTTTAGCCCTTGGTAACAGTGATCCGCATTTTTACCAAACCGGCATGGGTACGATATTCCTAGATTATCTTGCCGAGGTGCTCAGCCGCTTGCTCCCGCAGTATTTGAAATCGCGGAACAAACGAAAGAAATAATCAGCTTTTTTTAGGCTCTTTATTTTTAACCGTTTTTCCCGCATGGGTAGCTTCAGATGACCCTGCTCTGGTTTTTTTAGCACCGAACTTACGTCTCTTAGATGAAGCGGGACTTCCCCTATCATTAGATGACTTACCTTGTGCCGACTTACTCCGCCCTTTTTGCTTCTTTT
>Ga0209043_1002229_pt1 | contig 10420 bp, 9 predicted proteins | sample SaaInlV_100m_DNA_3_FD_184654 | JGI IMG/M metagenome (GOLD analysis project Ga0209043, IMG submission 184654) | Marine microbial communities from expanding oxygen minimum zones in the Saanich Inlet - SI037_S4LV_100m_DNA (SPAdes) (version 2) | ecosystem: Environmental > Aquatic > Marine >... | reverse complement strand
TGATGAAAAGCGCTGTCTCTGTTTACGATCTGGATGTAGAACTTTTAAAATCTCTCCAACCCGATTTTATAATCACTCAAGATTTGTGCGATGTCTGCGCCGTTTCATTTGAGCAGGTCGAAAAGGCTTGTCAGGAAGTCCTCGACAAAAATACGCGAATCATTTCTCTCAAACCAAAAATGCTCGGCGATATCTGGGACGATGTGCAAAGCGTAGCCGACCAATTATCCGTCAGCTTAAAAGGGCGCGAGTTTAAGGCTGAAGCAGATGCAAGAATCAAAGCAGTTCAAACGCGGAGTGAAAATAGTATTGCACCGAAGGTGCTGACCGTTGAATGGCTTGATCCTATTTATATCGGTGGTATGTGGTTGCCAGAAATGATCGATATAGTGGGAGGTCAGATATGTATCGCTAAAAGCGGGCAACTCGCACCAGTTGTTAAAAAGGAAGACCTTGTAAGAATAGAACCCGATGTGGTGGTGGTCAAACCCTGTGGATACAAACTCGACCAAACCTTGAAAGAACTCGAATTATTAAGAGAGCAGCTCCCTGACTGGAAAAATCCCCCGCGGATTTATCTAGTCGATGGCAATTCCTATTTCAATCGCCCCGGCCCACGTATTCTCGATTCCCTGGAAATTCTCGCTTATTGCACCCACCCGGAACTCTTCGCCGATTTTGGCGAACGTTATAAAGCAGCCATAATCGAACTCGGCCCTGAAAATTAGTTTTTCATACTTCCCCTTCTATCGAAATCCCATCACCTAGCCCGTTAAGCTCTCAGATGATCGAGCTTGAGTCCCGCGCAAGGGAGATGGGATTGAATTAAGGCCAAAAGGGGAAAAAAAGGGCTATTTCACGCGCTCAAGAAGCATCGACCGCTATCAAGATTAATGCAGACCAGCCTCCCATGCTAATAGGTTGAATTTTAAGGAGTAATTCGATATAATCTGGGCATGGCTATGCAAAAGGATTTTATTGTAATTGGCTCTGGCGTTGCTGGACTGACCTTTGCTCTCAAGGTTTGCAAATTCGGATCGGTTGGTATCATCACCAAAGATGCTTTGGAAGAGTCTGCCACGAAATATGCCCAAGGCGGTATTGCTTCGGTGATGGCGGAAGATGATTCTTTCGAGTTGCACGTTCAGGATACGGTGGAAACAGGACGCGGACTCTGCCACGAAGACTTTGTGCGTATCGCCTGCAGTGAAGGCCCGGCGAGAATCCGTGAATTGATTGATCTGGGAGCGCAATTTGATTTGCGCGGCACGGAATTCGATTTAGGAAAAGAAGGCGGTCATTCCAAACGTCGCATTCTTCATGCCCACGATCTCACGGGTTGGGAAATTGAAAAAACACTTATCGAAGCGGTACACGCTGTAAAAAATATAGAAATTTTTGAGCACCATATGGCTATCGATCTGATCACCAAGGCCAGGCTCGATGACAAAATTCAACCGGGCAGTTCTGATGATGAGGCGTTGGGGCTTTATGTGCTGAACCATAAGACGAGTCAGGTAGAAACCATGGTGGCCGATGTGATCTTGCTCGCCTCAGGGGGAGCAGGAAAAGTTTATCTCTATACGTCCAACCCGGATACCGCTACAGGAGATGGCATCGCCGTTGCTTATCGGGCGGGTGCGAAGATTGCCAATATGGAGTTTTTCCAGTTCCATCCCACTTGTCTTTTTCATCCTAAAGCAAAATCGTTTTTGATTTCTGAAACGGTGCGCGGTGAAGGCGGCATTTTGTGTTTGGAAAATGGCGACACGTTCATGGAGAACTACCATGACTTGGGTTGCCTCGCGCCACGCGATGTAGTCGCTCGCGCCATTGACTATGAAATGAAAAAGAGCGGTGACGATTGTGTTTATCTTGATGTCACGCATCTAGAAGGTTACCGTATTCGCGAGCGCTTCCCGAATATTTACAAAACCTGTCTTGAATTCGGTTTTGATATGTCTAAAGAGCGTATTCCTGTTGTGCCTGCGGCCCACTATATGTGCGGTGGACTGATTGTTGATGCGAACGGACAAACGAATATCAAACGATTGTTTTCCAGCGGCGAAGTTTGTTTTTCTGGATTGCATGGTGCCAACCGACTGGCTTCCAATTCGTTGTTGGAAGGACTGGTGCTTTCGCATCGTGCTGTTGACAAGGCAGTGAGCTTGTTTGAAAAATCGAAAAATTCACAGAATCAGTTGGAACAAATTCCTGCATGGGACCCTGGAAGTGCGGTAGACAGTGACGAGTCAGTTGTGGTTTCGCATAACTGGGATGAGATACGTCGTTTGATGTGGAATTATGTTGGCATTGTTCGTTCCGACAAACGTCTCAAGCGAGCGGAGCGTCGCATTCAACTTCTTCTGGAAGAAATTCAGGAATACTACTGGAATTTTAAAATCACTAAAGACACTTTAGAGCTTAGAAACATTGCTATCACCGCTCAGTTGATTATTCAAGGTGCGTTGACGCGAAAAGAAAGTCGAGGCTTGCATTTCAACCTCGACCACCTGGATACGGATGATGAAAACTGGAAACGCGATAACGTTTCTCAGGACACCGCCCGTAGATTGATAACCCCGATTAACCCGAGAATAGTGACCCATGAGTGAAGAAAAAACAGTACATATATTGATTCGAGATTTTTTTGGTGTGGTTGCATTTGCCTTTACCGTATTCGGCTTTATGGCACTGATAACTTTTTCGTCTGGTGACCCCTCCTTCAATAAAAGCGTGACGGGAATGAACGTGGTCAATTCCGGCGGCATGGTAGGAGCCTATCTTGCAGATGGACTGGCACGTGTTTTCGGCAGTGGTTCTTTCTTTTTTCCCGTTATCACTGCAATCTTAGGCTGGGCATTGATTCGCGATAAGCAGGTTCAAAACTGGACGTTGATTTTAGGTTCAGGAACTCTGTTTCTGATAGGGCTTTGTTCTTTGCTGGCTATAAAGTTTACTGCCGATCCTTTCTTCGGCAAAGCCGTACCTGTAGGTGGTTTGGTCGGCGATGGGCTGGGAGGGTTTCTGGTTACTTGGTTGAATCCTTTTGGAGCCGTGTTGACCCTCATAACGTTATTGTTTATTTCATTCATGGTTATGACTCGCCTCGAAGTCAATGTTCTTGTCGAAACTGTAGGCAAAATTGTTTCTATGATGGGTGCTGGGTTGTGGTTGGGAGCGAATGGTCTAAAAACCCTGACGATAAAAACGTTGGAAGGGATGGGAAAAACTTTTCAAGGAATGAAATCCACATTTGAAAAAATAAAGAAGGCGCGCGCTGAATCCTCTGAAGCTAAAATAAATGACAGCGATCCGGTTATTGTCACTCGCTCGCGTCCTGAACCTGTGGTGATACAAACTAAAGAAAAGCCCGAAAAAAAGAAAAAGGAAGAAAAGCAAGACTTTGTAGTGCAAGACCATTTTCCTTTTATGGGTTCATCCAGCAATTATCAGGTTCCGCCGTTATCCTTGTTAAACGATATACCACCTGATATCGGTACAGATACGGATAAGGCGCATAAAGACATATTAGCAAGCAGCGCGATTTTGGAGAAAAAGCTGGCGGATTTTGGAGTCCAGGGTCGGGTCGTTCAAGTTTTACCCGGTCCCGTTATTACTATATTTGAATACGAACCGGCTCCGGGAATAAAAGTGAGTCGCATTTCTTCTCTTACGGATGATTTGGCTTTGGCGATGCGTTGTGTGAGCTTGCGCATTCTCGCCCCTGTTCCAGGCAAGTCCGTAGTCGGGATTGAGATTCCCAACCTTCGCCGTGAAACCATTTATTTTAGAGATGTTATGGAATCGGATGAATTCCAAGGATCGGATTCTAAATTGACTTTGGCAATCGGTAAAGACATTACCGGTGAGCCGGCAGTGCAAGACCTCGCAAAAACACCGCATTTACTCATGGCGGGGTCGACTGGGTCAGGAAAAAGTGTTGGGCTCAACTCCATGATATGCAGCATCTTGCTCAATGCCACTCCAGATGAAGTTAAGATGATTATGATTGATCCTAAAATGCTGGAGCTTTCTGTTTACGATGGCATCCCGCATCTCATCGCGCCGGTGGTCACCAATCCCAAAAAAGCGGCGGCGGCGTTGCAGTGGGCTGTTACCGAAATGGAATCGCGCTACAAAATGATGGCAGAGCGCGGAGTCAGAAATATTAATGGCTTTAATGACCTAGCTGAAAAACTTCAAAAAGAATATGAAATAGAATTTAAAAAACATGAAAAAGCAAACAAAGGTTTAAAACCTGTCAGCGAAGACAATGAAGATGAGGAAGAAGAAGTGTTGCTTCCAGAACCCCCTGCAAAACTTCCTTATATAGTTGTGCTCATTGATGAGTTGGCAGACTTGATGATGGTTGCATCGAAAGGTGTTGAAGACTCTCTCACTCGTCTGGCACAAATGGCGCGCGCGGCAGGCATTCACTTGATCGTCGCAACGCAACGTCCGTCGGTAGATGTGTTGACCGGAATCATCAAAGCCAATTTCCCAACCCGAATGTCGTATAAGGTAACTTCGCGGGTGGACTCGAGAACCATTCTCGATGCAATGGGTGCCGATAAATTATTAGGCCGAGGGGATATGCTCTTCCTTCCACCGGGATCATCCAATTTGCTAAGGCTGCATGGGGTCATGGTCAGCGATGAAGAGATTGAAAAAATTGTGGGTTTCATTAAGAAACAGGCGAAACCTCTTTATGAAGAAGATATTTTTCAAGCCGCCGAGATTGAAGCAAAAGATGAAGCGGAAGAAGAGGAATATGATGACAAATATGATGAAGCATTGGCTATTGTTGCTAAAGAAAGGCAAGCGTCCATTTCTTATATCCAGCGACGCTTGAGGATAGGCTATAATAGGGCTGCACGAATCATAGAAACCATGGAGCGAGAAGGGGTGGTAGGTCCATCTGATGGAGTCAAACCCCGTGAAGTCTATGTCAGCCCGATTGAAACTGAATAGGATTGGGGTTGCCGTATTACTGGTGACTCTTCTAATGCCTTTTGCCCCAAAGGGCGAAGCCGCCATCTTTTCTTATAAAGATGAAAAAGGGGCGATCCATTTTACTGATGACCTTTCAAAAATACCGGAAGAGTTCAGGAAAAATGATAAGGGATTCCGTAAGCATAAAGAAGACCGAAATTCGCATCGGTCCACGCCTATAATCATCCCATCGGTTCCGATAGAGGTTCCCGGAGTTATTTTAAACTCTGGCGAAGTCCAGGTTCCCCTCATACCAGTAACCGGTGGGAATTTCCTCGTCGATGTTCTTCTCAATGGCAGGGTCAAAGCTCGTCTCATGCTCGACACTGGTGCGTCTTTTATCACACTTTCTGAAGACATAGGTCAAAAGCTGGGGATCTTTAATAGCGGCATGTCTGCTGAGATGCCTTTCAACACTGCGAGTGGAGAAGAATGGATGCCGCTGGTGGCCTTGCAAACCGTTAATGCAGGAAACGCACAATCACAATTGGTTGAAGCCTCTCTTGCAAAGCATATTAAAGATATTGATGGATTGTTAGGAATGAGTTTTCTCGGTGACTATCGCTTCGAAATTGATCGAACCAACAAACGTCTTACTTTAAAGCCACCCAACCAGCAGGGAGAAATGACCTGGGGAGGAAAATCAGGAAAATGGTGGAAAGGTCGCTTTGAATATTATGATTCGTCGATAAGAGGTTTTGACCGCCGCGCAAAACAGATGCAACGCAAGGGACACCAGAAAGCCGGCAACATGGTCATGACGGCTGAATTTTATAAAGACCTGAAGCAGAAATTGGAAAGCCGCGCCATGATTGCGGGTGTGCCGCAAAACTATCGTTAGTTCAATGGCATCTTCACCCCATATTTTATTTCTATTCATGGGTGCCAGCAACCTCGCCCGCGGTTATTCCTTGCTCACCCGCCACATTTCAAGTTGTTTTGGAAAAAATAAAACGGAGTTCTTAAATGCTCTCGGTCCAGGTCGTGGATTTTGCGCCAGAGGTGGAATGTTCAATTTTACTTACCCGCCCATCCAGGATTGTCGGATTCTAGAAGTTGCCAAAAAAAAATCTTGCGACACTCGGGCTGTGCTGATTACAGATATAGGCAACGATCTTATGTATGGCGTGTTGGCCGATACTCTTATTGAAAGTCTGGACGGGTTGATCGGCAGAGCATTGCAATGGGATGCAGAAATTTTTCTGACTTCCATTCATGTTAATCTGAAAAAAGATGTCAGCCCGACCATGTTTTTTATTTTGAAATCTTTTTTCTATCCAGGTAGTAGCATCACTTATGAAGAGGCAGATATGTTCATCATAAAAGTGAATGGTTATCTAGAAGAGAAAGCCAGACAAAACGAAAGGGTGTATTTAATTTCAGGAATGACATCTTTTATAGGTATGGATAAAATTCATTACAGCTTTTTGAAAACACATTTGGCTTGGGAAAAAATCGCGAATGAAATTTGCCATGTGTTAAAAGTACCTGTCCAAAAAAAAATGCGGTTGGCAGATGGGATTTCTTCCATTATTGCCAATCTTTACCGCTTGATCTTTTGCGATATGTTTCGTTTTAAGAAAAAGGGACGTGAATATTTTTAGGTAAATTTATGGGCTATTTTCTGGCAGGTCTCCGACTGTTTATCTATATATGGGTATTCGCTATTTTTTTTCTGATAGGAGCGGTGGTTCATATTTTATTATTTTTTTCTAAATCGCAACGGTTTAAATGGATTTCATTTTTTACTCGTTGGTGGGCCAAAACTACTTGTTGGGTTTTAAATTTTCAATTTAAAATTGTTGGAGAAAAAAAACCCGAACCGGGATCATTAATTGTCTCCAATCATATTGGCACTCCCGATATATTTATCCTTGGATGTTGTTTTAAGGGATTCTTTGTTTCGAAAGCAGAAATTTCAGACTGGCCTTTTTTCAATTTACTAGCTTGGCTGGGAATGACGATTTTTGCCGACAGAAAACATAAACGGCAGGTTAGGTCTATTATCCAGAAAATAGAAACGCGATTAAATGCCGATTGTTCGGTGATATTATTCCCGGAGGCGCAGGCTACAGATGGAACGGATATTGTCCCATTCAAGTCGGCGGTGTTTGAGTCGGCTGTCCAAGCAGGTCGAACCGTGGTTCCCGTAGCTCTGCAATACCATGATGGCAATCAACCAACAATCGCGTATTATGGCGATTCGTTTTTCAAGCATATGATAACGTTATTGAAAAATCCACGGTTGCAGGCCACCGTTTTTGTTTTGCCGGAAATTGCTGCGGGACTGAGTAGGCATCAATTAGCTAAAATAAGTTATGAGTCTGTTCGTAATCGGTACTTGAACAGCGAAGAAGATTGACAGTAGAAAAATTACTTTTGTCATGGACTTTATTTTGCAAGTATCAGAATATGGCAAAACTTTCGACAACTTAAATTTTCAAAGGCGTAAAAATGATCCATCCTTTTAAAGGTACAAAACCGGAAATTGATGCTTCAGCCCTTGTGGTTGATAGCGCGCAAATTATTGGCGATGTTAAAATCGGTGAAGAGAGCAGTGTTTGGTTCAATGCTGTAATTCGTGGAGATGTCAATTACATTCGCGTTGGTAAACGAACCAATATTCAAGATGGTTGCGTTTTGCATGTGGCTCGCAAAACTTTACCGCTGGAAATTGGCGATGAAGTGACTGTAGGCCACAATGTAACCTTGCATGCCTGCACAATCGGTTCGCAATGTCTCATTGGTATGGGAGCTATAGTAATGGATGGTTCTGAAATAGGAGAACATTCGATTGTCGGGGCGGGATCATTGGTAACCCCCCAAACAAAAATTCCTCCTAAAAGTTTGGTGCTCGGGTCCCCTGCGAAAGTAAAACGTGAGTTGACCGAAGAAGAGATACGGGGAATTCGTGAGTCCGCCGCCAATTATGTCGGTGATATTGAAACCTATTTGGATTAGAGGATGAGTGAATCCGCAAAAAACTCCATGCCGATTGCGGTGATCGGCGGAAGTGGTGCTTATCATCTTCTTGCTGATCAAGTATTAGGAAAAGAAAAAAAATGTCTAAGTCTAGACACGCCTTATGGTGCAAGCGCACCGATTCATCATTTTATTAGTGATGATCTGGAATTTCTCTTTCTTTCTCGCCATGGTGAAACGGATTATTCTCTGACCGCTCCGTTTGTGAATTACCGGGCCAATATTCACGCGCTAAAAGAATGTGGTGTTCGGAGGATCATTGCCTGGTCGGGGCCCGGTATCATTAACACTGCATTCAAGCCGGGTGACTTTGTGGTGCCGCACGACATCATTGATGAAACACGCAATCGCGCCACCACCTTTTTTGATAATACGGGAGTCGGATTCATCCGGCAAAGCCAGCCCTTCTGTCCACAAATTGCACATACCTTGCATGACATTTTACACGATAGTGGTTTGCCGCATCACGAGCAGGCGGTTTATGCCTGCACCGAAGGGCCACGACTGGAAACGCCGGCAGAGATAAGGAAACTACGTATCCTCGGTGCTGATCTTGTCGGCATGACCTTGGCACCGGAAGCTTTTCTGGCGCGCGAAAAAGAGATTTGTTATACCCCATTTTGTTACCTCACAAACTACGCTGAAGGAGTGAAACCTCGAGAATTTAAAAAAGGCGAATTGTTTGAAGGTATGCAAACAGAAGAAGAGAAAAAACATGTAGACGCGTCTATACAAAAGTTCCCCGCACTCATCCGAGCTGTGTTTGAATCGTTAAAAGAAGAAGAACGAGCTTGCGATTGCTCAGAAGCCCTACGCCGGTATAAGAATAAAGGCATGATATAAACTTTTGTATGAGGCGTTTTAGAAGTTCTATTTCTAGAAGCCCAACGGTTATAGTCCGCTCAAAAATGTTCCGGCCTATTACCCCCGGGCGTTGTCCGGTCAGTCGGGCCAGGCTTCGAATCCACCTGTCATGCTGTAGACTTCTTTGAAACCTTGCTGGGAGAGATATTCGGCGGCACCGCGGCTGGAATTGCCGTGATAGCAGCAGACCACCAGAGGAGTTTCCTTATCCGTTTTTTCAACGTAGTCTTTAACATTTTGATCGCTTAAAGAAATGGCATTGGGAATGTGACCCGAAGCATAGGACCCGGGGTCGCGAATGTCTACCACGTTTACTGAACCTTCTTCAACCATTTCCTGTACAAGGTGAGGGTTTATTTCTTTGAACATGGGGATTCGTCCTTTAAAACGTTAAAAAATTTAATTCAAATTTCTATTTTTTTCATCTTAGACTTTTAGATGATGGGATGGATAAAAAGTCTCTTAAAAAAGTAAGGATAAAATGAATTTATCACAACTGGAAGAAAATTTTAAATCGGCTTGTATAAAGGGCGATTGGGCGGATATTGTGCAAAAGGCTGTTGTTTTTTCCAACGGATGTCAGGAAGTGAGGAAATACGATGCAGCAATAGTCTGCCTGAATAAACTCGCCTTGGATGTGAAAGTGTATAAAAAACTACTAGCAGTGGTTTTGACCGCTCTAGGAACCGCCTATTGGGAAAAAGCGCAACTGAAAAAGGCTTTGGAGCAATTTGAAAAGGCTTTGCTACTATTTAAAGAAACCGATGACAAGGCAGGAAAAGCCGCGATTCTTTCTATTGTGGGTATCACCTATTGGAGAAAATGCGAGTGGGACAAAGCCTTGGAAATTCTGGAAGATGCTTTAAGCTTAAAACCGGATAGAGAGGAACGATTCGCATCTTTGTACGGAGCGTTTGATCGAGGATTCGCTACTTTGCAAAATCGAATACGACTTGGAAGGGAATTGGAGCAGCCTATGAAAATTTTGCAGCCTTTATTTGCTTCTACCGCACTTCATCTTATAATACGGAATATGGGAGCATTTAGAACCTGCCTTGAAGAATCGGAGACTCTTGCCAAACAAACAGGGGAGAGTGATATTCTTAAAGCCACCCTAGGAATTTCAAAGTTAGCTAGTCAAGTTTGAAGAAAGTCAGTTCATTTTTGTTGTGAAACAAGTGGATGATTTTACTGTCAGGAATCGCGGCAAATTTCTTTATTATAGCTGTTTCCGGCTCCCCCTTGAGCTTGATCGTGCAGATGAAGTTTTTACAGATTCCTGAGTCGATCCAAATCGATAGCCAATCATAGAGTTTTTCCGGGTAACAAATTACATCGGAAAACAGCCAGTCGACCGGCTGTCCTTTTTCAATAAACTCTTCTGGCAGTAAGGAAAACGCATCGCGTTTTTCAAACGACACCCCTTTTAAATTTGAAATTTTTTCATCGAGAGGGGAGCGGTCTATACTCAGGACTTCAGCGCCGCATTTCTGGATTACCCAAGCCCAACCACCGGGGCTGCCACCGATATCAATGCAAAATTCTCCTTCTACCGGTATTTTGCCAGCCAGAGTTAGAG
>Ga0209043_1002227_pt1 | contig 10426 bp, 6 predicted proteins | sample SaaInlV_100m_DNA_3_FD_184654 | JGI IMG/M metagenome (GOLD analysis project Ga0209043, IMG submission 184654) | Marine microbial communities from expanding oxygen minimum zones in the Saanich Inlet - SI037_S4LV_100m_DNA (SPAdes) (version 2) | ecosystem: Environmental > Aquatic > Marine >... | reverse complement strand
GTGTATCGCCAACATCATCCTTCGCATTCACATCCGCACCAGCATCGATAAGTAGTTCGACGATTACCTTGTGGTCCCAACCAGTCGCAAAATGCAACGGAGTCCCTCCTTCCTCATCCTTCGCATTCGCATCCGTACCAGTGGCCAAGTGCTGTTTGACGGTTTTTGTGCTTCCGTACATTGCAGCTTGGTGAATTGAGGTGTATGTGTAAGGTGCTGGCACTACGCTTTCATGGGTAGTTCGACATCCCGCCAACAGCGCGACTGCGATTGTTGTGATTAGAAGATCTTTCATTTCGCGTTCAAGTTGTAGAGTGGGTTGGCTTGGTTTACCTCCTATTGATACGCGGAAAACCAGATGGGAGTATCATTGGGATACCGGAAGGAGAGGGATGACTCCCGGCATTTGATGGGTTGCCGACACGGTGGCTTGACGATTTGGTTTCATCAAACGGTTTAATATGATTACACCCCGCCAACAGCACCGCTGTGATTGTAATTAGTATGTGTTTCATTTCCCTTCAGTTTTCAATTCTGCACCCTTCTTGCCGCCGTGTTTGGGGAGAAGCTAGCTTTTTTAGACAGTTACAGTTCCGCCGTCTCTTTCTGCAATACCTGATGCCCGAAAGTCTTTCTCACATGTAGGGCAACTTATCATCTCTCCGAATAAACTATTTGGCACCTCCACTCTTTGACTGCAGTACGGGCAAGTGAATTTAGCATCACTGGTATAAGCTTCATTCTCTACAGGCTTTGCTGACCTTATAAAAGCACCATAAATCACGAATAAAACAGGTGGAGCAAAAAAGGCAAATGTAACTGACTTCAAAAATCTATTGGAACGGGATGTTAACCGTTTTCCGGAAGCTTTACATTTTCCAAGGTCTTTATTGTTAGAGAAAAAACTTTTAGCAGTTTGAGGGTTAATTTCTTCGCATTTTACGTAATAGGCGTGAACCAGCCAGCAACAGCACCGTTACTATACTTGATTCGATTCGCATAACTTAAACCAACAACAATAGCCAGTATGACTGTTACTAACCAGAATGCAGGGAGAAACTTGTATTCTTTTTTGTTCAATTTGCCCATTTGAAAAATGCGGGATTCATGTCATTTGCCTTCAGCTTTCAATTCTGCACCCGTCTTGCCGCCGCGGTTGCGGAGGAGGTCCTCAGAAGCAAGATCTGTATACCGGGCATTCTCGCCACGCATGGGCCACGGGCTTTTAGCGGGGCCTTTGGAATCGGTTTTGTCAGGACTACGTCACCTCGGCGTCAACGAAAAACTTGTCGGAAATCAGGTGGCGGTCATGATGGTGATGTCCGGTTCCTACTCGCTGGCTTCCGGCAGGAAGAAGGTGCCCAGAACTGCTCGGTGGTCGGATGGATATCTGGTGATGGCGATGTCCGTGTTCGGATTCGTGTCGTCGATCCCGACGGTCACCGCGCCGATGGCCGTCACGCCGGTTCCCCAGTAGTAGACAAAATCGATCCGGTCGTGAACTTCGGTGGCACCGACGTTAGGCGGCGGAGTGCCGGGCGTCCAGGTGTAGCCGGTGCGTGCGACCTCGTCGGGCCAGACCGTGCGGAACGCGTCGCCGAGGCCGAGGGTGGTCATCTTTTTTGAGGTGGGATACTCGACCTTCAGATCATACGGGCGTGCGGTGGCATCGGAGGCTTCCTGGGTCCAGTCGAGATGGGAGGGCTCGTTGAAGTCGCCCGTCACGAATACCGGCACGCCGGCATCCATCGCACCGCTGTTGGTGATGGCGGTTACCAGGGAGTCCACCTGACCACCACGGACGCTTTCAGCCGCGGCGACCACCACTGCCTCGTTCTGGGCCAGCCTCCCGTCGCGAAGATCGTAAGGCTGATAGGGATACGGTGCGAAATGCACGTTAAAGACCCAGGCGGTCTGTTCCGGGGTGATCTGGATCAGTGCTCCTAAACCACTGGTGCCGATGATGGGAAAGCGACTGATTATCATTCCATGTGAATGCCAGTCTTCGCCGGTGGCCGTTTCCAGCGAGCTGACGACGGAGCCCACTCTGCCGAGTTCCTGGAAGCCTATGACATCCGCACCGGTGGTTTGGATGACTTCGTTGATCTTCGCATAGTTGGCATCGGCCGACCAGATGTTCCAAGAGAGCACGCGCAGGATGCGACCCTCCAGATCCTTCTCTCGTAGCACAAAAAAGCGGCGAGGATCATTACAGGGCACGCTCGACTGGACAGTCCATCCGCCAGTGAGGCCAGATGGCACGATGTTCTCGTAGAGGGTAACACCATCTTCGTAGACTGGCCAAGTGGAAGGCGGGGTGGCAAGATCCGTACTGCTTAAGAGGTCGTAGTACTTGTCCGTCCCGCTGAACCAGGAGAAGTCAAAGTTGCGGCCGTTGGGGCTTATTTCCAGCGTTAGCCCCATATACACGCTGATCACAATGACTTCGCTGTCCGCGATCAACGGCGTGGTGAGTAGCGCGTTTCCCGTGGGGTCCTGGATGTCAGCACCGGACTTGATCTGCAACTGCAGCGTCCCGGCCCCGCTTTCGGGCGAGACGGTCACCTCGAAGACGACAGGATTCCCGGTGGCGGTCACGCTGTCTATCGTGGCGGCGGGGCTGCCCACGTTCTCAAAGTCGCTGGCATCGACCGTCGTGGCATTCATCACCTCGCTGAAGGTCACAGTGTAGACCACCGTCTCGGTATCGAGGATGGGCCCGCCACTCTTGTCATCGATGATGTCGAGCACGGTCGGCGGGGTGGTGTCGGGGGCCGGGAGGACCTGATCGAAGGTGAGGTTGTCCATGGCCAGATAGGTTCCAGACCCACTGGTTTGAGAGAAGCTGAGCGTCAGTGCCTCGCGGTCGGCGCCGGTCACATTCGGCCTGATCGTCGAGCGACCGCCGGCGTCGGTAGGGTCGTTGGCGATGCTGAAATCATCCCAGGTGCCGGAGGCTAGGGTACCGCTGGTGCCGCCGGAGATAGTCCAGTTCAGAGACGTGTCTCCACCTCCAACCCATTCATCGAGATCGAAGGAGACGAGGTTCACGGCGTAGCTGGGATCCGGAGTGAGAACAATTTCGATCGGAGAGGCAACGGATGCATTTTCGATCTGGTAGGCATCGCCGCGGCCGTCCCAGTTTGTGTACTGGTCCCAATTTCCAGCCCAATTGAGTGCGATGGTCGGCGTTGCTAGCGCGTTCGATCCGTGGTCGGCGGGAACAGCACTGTTGGTGGCGGTGGGCACTACGCCCGTGAGGGTCGTCGCGGCACCGGCGGAGCCCGTGGCGATTGCAAGGCCGGCAAGCGCGGCGAGAGGCAGGAATTGGGTTCTTGTTTTCATCGTCGGTTAGCCGTCTCTTGAGGTTTCTATTAGTTGCGGCGACGGTACAGTAGCACGGCAATACCTTCCACGCCGAGCAGGGCCGCTGAAAAGGGCTCGGGAATTGTCGCTTCATCGAAGGTGAGGTTGTCCATGGCCAGATCTAGTGTTGTTCTGCCGGGTTTATCCTTCACTTTCACACCCGCGCCTACAGCTATAAGTAGTTCAGCGACTTCCTTGTGACCAAAAACGATGAACATCGAACAATAGGTCTTAGAATAAGGAATTGGTATCTGATCTATTCCTTTTTAGAAGCCTTTCTCTTCATTTCCCCGACACGTTTGCGAACCGGTTGGTATGGGTCTGCTTTATGGGGGCGGTGATTCGGATTAACATACTTGGCGAGATCGCGCATGGCGATCACGGTGCAGCCTTCGTCCTTGAGATACTGCATGTACTTTTCGAAATCTTTGAGGTCAGTACTGACCCAGGGATGCTCGATGGCGGGAATGCCGTGAAAGCAGAGCACGGTGATCTTTCCGTCCTCGGCCTGATCGATCGCCCATTTGAGGTCTTTCATTTTCCAATCGGGTCCTGCGTAGCCGGTGGTGGGAACAAGGAGCGGATCGTCGACTTTGGGATCATAGCCTGGACCTCTCGCTCCTTTACCGGGGTCTTTGTATTCGGGCCCCACGCCGCGTCGGGCAAAAAGAAAACCATGCTTCTCCAATACCTTCACGGAGGCATAATTGTTATGAAACCCAGGGTAGCAGAAAGTCACCGGCTTGGTGATTTTGTTTTCAGCACAACGCTTGTCGATGTGTGCGAGCGATGCCGCTAACTCCTCTGATTTCAAGTGACTGACGTTGCGGTGATGCTGGGTGTGGTTTCCAATCTCATAGCCCATCTCGTGGAGTTGCCGAATCTGCTCCCAGGAGAGATAGTTCTGCGGGTTCTTGAGAAAGCCCAATCCCTCGGTGACATAGAAGGTTGCTCCAAATCCGTGCTTCTTGAGGACCTTGGGGACGCTGGCGAAGTCGGACCTGTTGCCGTCGTCGAAGGTCAGGACCACGAGTTTGTCCGGGATTGGGAGCAATTGACTGGGCGGCTGCAATTCTTCATCCGTCTTGCCGCCGTGTTTGCGGAGGAGGTCGGCAGTTTCGGTTTGGTTATTTTGGATGGCCATAGATAGTGATGTTTGGTCTTTCCATTTACCTACCTCTATTTTTGCATTCATATTCGCACCGTTTGCGATAAGCAGTTCGACGATTTCCCTTTGACCGCTATGAGCCGCAAGATGTAAAGGCGTTCCGCCAATCTTATCCTTCGCATTCACATCCGCACCTTTGGTGATGAGTAGTTCGGCGATTTCCTTGAATGCCACACTATGCAAAGGAGTCCATCCACGCGCGGCTTTCGCATTCACATCCGTTCCAGCAGCCAAGTGCTGTTTAACCGCTTCAATGTTTCCTGTATAGGCAGCCTCGTGAATTGAGATGTCTGGTGCCTTGACTGTCGGCGGTTCTGGGTGCTTCGTTGTGGTGCACCCCACCAGAACCACGGCTGCGATTGTTGTGAGTAGGAGGTGTTTCATAATGTGAAAAGTATTCTCTATACGAATGTGGAAGGCTCAATCCTAAATATAATCTCATTCAGTGAAGCCATAACTAATAAAACAACACTCTACCATTCGTTTTAGGTTAAAGGCATTATTGATCCATACGATATTGGAACAATTCTTCAAAAAGCCCTGCCTCTCTGTAGATCTTATTGAAATCATCTGAATTATGAAGGTCTTTAATCCAAGGATGATGGTGCAGGATCATAAAACTCATTTCCCTAAGCTCATCTGATTTTCTAATCCATTGTATGGCTTTATCTTTATCTCCAATCGCTGCGTAGAATCTTGATATAATATCACCCTTAATATATTCAAAGTGGCTTCTATGCAGCAAGTCTAGCAATAGAGCTTCAGATTCCCGTTTTTTGTTCCACTTCCAATACACAACTCCTAAAGACATGATTGAAACTGGGTTGTTAGGATCATCTTTGATTCCTTGGATCAACATACTTTCAGCTTCTTTGAATTTTCCCCTATCCATCAAAATGATAGAACGTAAATGTAGTGCCCACTGAAAGGAAGGGCTTAGAGATAAGGCAATCTTAGAATGTTTGTCAGCTAATTCTAGATTTCCAAGATAGTAATTAACCCAAGCGTATACTTGATGGAGCTTTGGTGATTTCGGATCATACTCAATGCCCTTCAAAGTGGCAGTAGCCATTTCCTCGAAACGCCCACGAGATTCCAAATATAAAGTATAACTTCTTATAACCTCTGACCTACTTGACTCCGGATTATAGGCCAAATCCAAGAGTTGCTTCGATTTTTTAAAATCTCTGTCCAAGAATAATGAAATATCTGACATTCCAGCCAAAGCCATTGAGTTTTTTGGATCTAACTTTAGTGCCTTTTCATAAGCAGCTTTAGATTTGGAGAATGCGACTCTTGGAGTTTCAATACTCGTGCCACTGGTGTAATAATGCGCCTTTCCAAGTCCTGCATATGCGCTTGCATAGTCTGGGTCTAATTGGACGGCTTGTTCATAAAGATCGACAGCTTTCTTTGTGGAAGCTTTAGAGTTGCCATCAAACAGTAGTATTTTGGCTCGTTGCACTAAATCGTAAGCTTCGGGATTTGTAGTTCCGCTTTTTTTCAGGTCGTTGATTTTGGATTCGTCGATGACAATGCCGTCAAGATTCTTGCCTACGGACTTGACGATCTGGCTTTGGAGTGCGAAGCGGTCGGTTTCATTGCCATTATACGATTCAGCCCAACTAATCTCGCCGCTGTTGGCGTCGATAAGTTTAACGTTAATTTTCAGTTGCTCCCCGGCTTTTTGAATGCTGCCTTGAATCAGAGTGCCGGTGTTAAGTTCCTGGCCGATCTCTGTAGGTGGCATCTCGCTACCTCTGTATGTTTTAGCGGAAACTGAGCCGATTACTTTCAGACCGTCCACCTTTGATAGCATCGTATTTAAGTCATCGACGATGCCTTCGACGATGTGATCGTTTTCACCGGCGGTGCCGATGTTCTTGAACGGCAAAACAACAATACGATTTTTGTCTAGCGGTTTTGCCTCGGGTTGAGTTACGACGGGGTTTCCCATCGTTGGTGTGCTCGATTTGAAGACGTAAATCAAGGCAAGCAACGCGATGACTAGGGCGGTTGCAATCAGCAGGGTTTTGGAAGCAGGCTTTGTTGCGGATGGCTGTGAGGGCGTCGGTTGGGGTTCGGTAGACTGGATGTCTAGGTTTCCAAGCGTGCGTAGGATGTTGTCGGCGGTCTGGTCTGTTTGTCCTTGTTCGTGGACTAAGTGCTGGATGCCGGCCAACTGGTATTTCATGGCTGCCGGGATTTCGGCATCCTCGATGAAGATGGGCAGGATGTGTTTGTCGGATTCGGAGGCTAGAGCGAGTTCCTTGGTGACGTTCTTGGAGTGGAAGGCTTTGGTGCTAGCGAAGAGAATGAAGACTTTGCTGCTCTCGATGGCGTTGACGATTTCCTGACTCCAGAGTTTTGCGCCGTGGATGCCTTCTTGGTCGATCCAGATGTTGATGCCCCGCTCACGGAGCTTGTCCACGATGGGGAAGACCTGGGCTTGGTCTTCTCGGGAGTAGCTGGCGAAAATCTCCGGGGGCATTGGGTTCTGGTTTTTTAAGGTCTGCCTCGATTTTGGCTCGGGTAGTGGGCTTCAGGTCGGAGCGTTGCAGGGGTGATTGTAGGCGGGCGCGAAGCGCCGGGTCAAGGTGAGGGATGGGGCGGTAGGCGTGGTTGGGGAATTACCTGAGCCTCCAAATCTTAAGCCCATAGCGACCAGCCGGTAGGTCAAGTGGGGCTATTTCTGACTTCTCGCTTACTCCAAGGGCTCTTTATTATTTTTTTATTTCAAAGAAGTACAAGATAGACCCACTTGATCCACTGATTTAGGGAAGGATTGAGCCGGTTAGGTGGAGTTTGGGCTCAGTTGGATAGGTTTTTAGTTGGTATCTTACAGGACAGAAAAAATAGGCATGACTAACTTTAGTCCAGCCATTCATTCGAGCTTCAACTTCCTTGCTGACCGACGGGCATGTTCATCATTCAAGTGACCATAAACCCGACCGATCAAAACTCCTCCGTCCTTGTGGCCCACCCATCGGGCAATGGTCATGTAGTCGATACCGCTCATTACGGCGTGGCTGATGAAGTAGTGGCGGCAATCGTGGAAGCCTAAACCTTCCACACCGGCAATGTCTCGGGCTTTGTGGAGTACTCCTTTAAGAGTTTTGGTAGGATTATCTGTGGTTCGTGATTTTGGGCTTGGAAAAAGATAGGCAGAACCATTGCGCCGATTGTTCATGTCCAGCAGATGTGTTTCCAATGCCGGGTTGAAATCAACCACCCTGGACTCATGGTTTTTAGTGAGCCCATCTGAACCGATGATCAGTTGTTTCCTGTCCCAATCGAGGTCAGACCATTTGAGGCGGAGCGTTTCGCTTGCTCGTGAACCACAGGTCTTCATGAGGCGCACGTAATCGGCCAGAAGCTGCCCGTGTTTGCAGTTTTGGAGTGCGGCATGGCAATTATAGGTGCCTCGATTTGTTCCGGAGCGAACAGGGGGCGTTTTTTGGGTTTCCATCGGATGGGCTTTAGGCCGGTGGTTGGGAGTGTTTTGATCAGGCCATTGTCTTTGGCATGGTTGAGGAGGTTGTTGAGGATGGTGATGGAGAGATTGGCGGTTCGGCCTGTCCAGCCTCCTTTGATTTTTAATATTCGGTATTTGATGATCTTTTCTCGACTGATCTGATGGATCGGCAAGTTGCCAAAGAAAGCACTCCATTGTTTGAGATGTTGATTCTCTGAGTCGTAGGTTCGCTTTCTTTTCATATTGGCAATCGAATCCAAATAATGATCACGAAATGAGTTGAATGGTTGAGACTGACGAATCGAAAGATTTGAGGTTTTACCTAGAAACTTAAGCTGCTCAAGTTCACGCCTTGCATCTTGAACTGTCTTCGCTTCAAGAGGCACACGACGATCAATCTTTTGCCCCGATCCGTTGTCGATGAAGAGTCGGGCGTAAAATTGTTTGCCCCGAATCCAAACACCCCGAATAGGTTTACCTTTTGAATCTTTTACTCTCTGGAATTTCGGCGTCTTTAAGCCGTTGTTTGAAGATTTACCGGCACAATTACCGGCACAACCTTGTTTTGTGGTCTTGTTTTTCATGTCGTTCGTTTTGTTAACGAACTGACTTAACCACTGAAAACAAAGATCGGATTGAAGATGGTACGCGCGAAAGGAGTCGAACCTTCACTCCCGAGGGAACCGGAACCTAAATCCGGCGCGTCTACCAATTCCGCCACGCGCGCATCACGACCGGCGGCGCTTGGCCACCCGCGGCGGCATACTGCTAGAGTCAGCCCGCTTGGTCAACGCAGAATCGCGCTTGGCCAGTTGAACTAAATCTCGCGGCCGACCGACTCGGCGATGGGGGCCAATTCGTCAATTAACGCGGCGAAACCCTCTAGGTCGATCTGTTGTGCGGCGTCGCTGATCGCCTCGGTCGGGTTCGGGTGCACCTCGACGAGCAGCGCGTCGGCACCCACTGCAACCGCGCCTTTGCACATCGAGCGCACCAGCGATGCCTTGCCGCAGCCCTGGCTGGGATCGACGACGATCGGGCAGTGCGACTCAGCCTTTACGACGGCCACCGCGGAGAGGTCGAGCGTATTCCGAGTGTAATCCTCGAACGTCCGGATGCCGCGCTCGCAGAACAGCAGGTTCGGGTTGCGGTTGGCCAGGACGTACTCGCCGGCGAGCAGCCATTCCATGATGCGCATCGACATGCCGCGCTTGAGCAGCACCGGCTTGCCGGTCTTAGCGGCGGCGATGATGAGTTGGAAATTCTGCGCGTTGCGCGTGCCGATCTGCAGCATGTCGGAGTACTCGGCGACCAGTTCGGCCTGATCCTGCGAGAGCAACTCGGTGACGATCGGCAGGCCGGTTTCCTCGCGCGCCTTGGCCAAAAGCTTGAGCCCCTCCTCGCCGAGCCCCTGGAACTCGTACGGCGACGTGCGCGGCTTGAACGCCCCGCCGCGCAGCATGCTCGCGCCGGCCGCCTTGACGGCGTGCGCGGTTTTCATCAACTGCTCCTCGCTCTCGACGGAGCAGGGGCCGGCCATGACCTGGATTTTTTTGCCACCCACGATCACGCCGCCGGCGTTGACGGTGGAGTTCTGCGGGTGCGCCTCGCGGCTGACGAGCTTGTGGCGTTTTTGGATCGGCGTGACCGACTCGACCTGCGTCCAGGCGTTGAGCACATCGAGGTCGCGGTGCGAGTGCTCGTCGCCGATCGCACCGATCACCGTGCGGGCGACGCCGTGCATGACATGCGGCCTGTAGCCGAGTTTTTTGATTTCCTCGACGACGGCGTTTTCCTCCTCGGGGGAGACGTTGTTTTTAAGTACGACTATCATTTTGGTTTTATTTTTTGCGCCGGGGGAAGCGGGCCTGGGACAAAAAAAGCCGCAGGCTTGGCTGCCTGCGGCTGGGTAAATTCTGTTTCAGTTCATCAACAAATTCCCAAGACACGCAGACGGCGCGGGCTGGTAAACCAATACCAGCCGCTAAAAAATCCGAAAAACTGCATCACTTGAAAACTCACCGCAGCTGAGCGTATCAAACGCCGCTTGGCTGTCAACCGGTTTTCCGCCTGGCTAGGTGCACTTTTATTTTGCCGCCGCATCGGCCGTTAGGCACATTGCCCCGCGACATGACTCCTGCAATACGATGGTTCATTATCGTGGCAATGGCGCTTCCGGCAACGGTGGCCTTCGCCAAGGACAAGCCGGACTTCAAGCAGTACAAGCGCATCCACCAAAAAGCACTGAACCTGATCCGCACCGGCAAGGCGGTGGCGGCGGTGGAGTTTCTCGCTCTCGCGGAGGCGAAACTGCCGAGGGACGCCGAGACGCAGTACATGCTCGCCGTGGCGCAATGCACACTAGGCCAAGCGGACGCCGCCGAGGCGAGTGTCGCCAAGGCGTTGAAACTTGGCCT
>Ga0209043_1002225_pt1 | contig 10432 bp, 9 predicted proteins | sample SaaInlV_100m_DNA_3_FD_184654 | JGI IMG/M metagenome (GOLD analysis project Ga0209043, IMG submission 184654) | Marine microbial communities from expanding oxygen minimum zones in the Saanich Inlet - SI037_S4LV_100m_DNA (SPAdes) (version 2) | ecosystem: Environmental > Aquatic > Marine >... | reverse complement strand
ATTTTTCGATAATTTAGAAGATTATGTAGAATTTGTCAAATGGCAACGCAGTCAAGACATCAAATGTCCTGTTTTATATTTTAATGAAATGCAAGATGCTCAAGGAAATACCAAATATAGAATGCTTAACGATCCATTGGACCCTCAAGCAGGATTACCTAGTTATAACCACGTTATGGCTCAGGAAGTACCTTTATATGATTCAAATATGGACCACCCACCATATAACCAGAATAATTACCATGGTTTCGATTCTACAAATCAAAATACTGGAAGATACACCTCATTAGACAAAGCATTTTATACAAATACAAAAAGGAAGAGTGCAGATGCAATGGAAGTGAATTGGGCTGGTGCAGAGTTGTCTCGTAGAATGGTAAAGTCAGGTCAATATGATAAAGATTTCAGGCCAAATGCCAAATTTAGTCAATTTAAAGGCATTGAAATTGCACCACCCCAACAACAGACAGTCGTTAAAAAACAACAAAACAATGCTCCTACTAGTGCAGGAGCTAAAACGGGTGATGCTGAAATAGATAAAACACGTAAGAAACAAGGCCGATTAAATAATATTTAGACATATACTAATATATAAGAATATGTCTGATTTTATAGCCGCCGCCTGTGTTGGAGTGGCACAAGTTACATTAGGACATCCGTTTGATACAACAAAAGTTCTAATGCAAAATAACCGCAAGTGGTTTGGTCTCCCTTTTAAAAATTATTATAGAGGGTGGAGATTTCCTTTGTGTTCTGCGGTTATTTTAAATGGTATTACTTTTCCAACCGTTGAGAGAACAAAACCATATACGCAAAATAGTTTTTTATCCGGTTGTATAGCTGGTATTGCTATAACTCCAATCGTGTTTTGTTTTGATGTTGGTAAGATTAGACAACAAACACAACAATCTATAACCATTAAAACCATTTTCAATGCCCGGGGTCGATACTCCACTTTCGCTCGAGAGTCCTTGGCTTCTTCGATATATTTTGGATCTTATTTTATGTGTAGAGATTTTGGTTGGCACCCTTTACTTTCGGGCGGAATCGCGGGTTTATGTAATTGGACGTTTACTTATCCCATCGATGTGATTAAATCTAGACAAATGGCTCAGAATTTAACAATAAAACAAGCTTTAACTATGGGTAATTTATGGAGAGGATTTCCCATATGTGCTGCTCGTGCTTTTATTGTAAATGCAATAGATTTTTGGGTTTATGAATCAGTTAAAAAATACTTATAACAACCACCTATTATCCACGCTGCATTCAATACAATTGGTTGAAAAGCTCGTTTCTTAATACACATACCCAGTACTCCTGCTGCACCTAGAGTATTAAATAAGAAATCCGTGGTTCTCTCCAAAGAGCCGATATAAGCAGTTAAAATTAATGCACTTCCAAACCATGCTACCCCTTCAATTATATATTTTTTATACTTTGTTTCTGCTAACGGCGATTCTCTAGCCGACAGAGAATCATTTGGTGCAATTATTTCCATAGTGATTATACTATATGAAAATAATTTAACTAGTTTTAAAGTGAGTTAGAAATTCATCTAAATCTTTCAATGCAGATTTCGTGGACTCGAGTTGTGATAGTGAAGCTAACGTTTTTTCATCAGTAAGTGTGTTCTTTTCAATGGATTTTTTGATTTTATCTAACATTTGTAAATGTAATATATCTTCAACATCTAATAATATTGCATGGTAATCCTTTTTATATTTGTCAATATGCAAGTCGTCTGTATATTTTGATTTTAAGTTCTTAACAGATTCTAGTAATTGGTCAGGCGTTGAAGGCGCGGATGTCAATCCTTCTACTATTTTATTATTCAATGAAAGCATATTTGTACATAAATAAACAACAAACAAAGCCAATACAATACATCCTAAATAGGTCGTCATATTTTTCATATCAAAATCCATAATATATATATTGTACTTTATTTTTATAATGTCGAAGTATCCCATCGTAAATCTCCTCTAGTTACACCCACTTCTAAAGGTTCGTATGCAAATATAACACTTCCATTTATAATTTCTGCTGAGCTTTGTGCATTGTTACTTACAAATCGTATTTTTCCAGGACCTCCCGGGAAAGTACCTGCACCCGCAGTTAAAGGACAAGTCATAGATATATATGGTAAAGGATCTCCTTTTTGTACATATACCCAATCCATCGTTGGTAAATTCCATGTAATAGCCCCGGGTAATGTAGTAGTAGTCCCATCGGGTACAACAGGACCGCCATGAACACCAACCTGATAATATCCCAAATATCGATATACCGGATCAGGTTTATAAAGATTACTTGGAAAACCTCTAGGCGCAGGATATGGTGTACCAGGCGTATTTCCTGGAGCTAAATAGAAACCTACAAATTGATTCCATAAATTAATGTAACCTCCTCCTCCTCCTTGAGTTAATGTTGCTGATGCATAAAATTTAACACTAACAGAAATTATCCATCCGTTTCTAGGAGCAAAATATCTACCTTGATTACTAAGAGCGTCGGGCGTATCTGATGGTGTTCCTCCCATTTCATATGGTAATTGACAAGATACTGAACTACCTGCAGAACTAGACCAATTATAAATAAGCTCACCAGTATTTGATGTCATTCCTGATTGATTTAATATTCTACCTCTTGCGTGTAAAACTATAGTTGGTAAATTTGTAAATATTCTAGGATCATTTGGGGCGTTCCATACAGGAGTTTTAATAACAGATACTGTAGATGTTTCGTTCCAAGGAGGTAAAAATGGGCCAAAAGGTAATGTTGATGTACCACCAGTTGGTACAGTTGTATTACTTGTATCTACCACAGCATAATTCCAATTATTATATTGACTAAAATTATAATTTCCACAAATATCGGGACCAATATAACCGGGAACACCACCTGTATAGCCCACATATGTAATTATACCCGGACCTGTCGAACCTGTAGTTCCTATTGGTCCTGTAGGACCTATAGGACCCGTTGGACCTTGTATACCTATTGGACCAGTTGGACCTGTTGGACCTGTTGGACCTGTTGGACCTGTTGGACCTGTTGGACCTGTTGGACCTGTTGGACCTGTTGGCCCTATTGGAACAAAACCTATATAATGAAATAGCGGGACAGTGGCTGGAACTATTCCTGTAATAGGACCACCTATATAGCTTATAGTCGCCTGCCACACATTAGGTAATAAAAATGAAAATAAAGAAACCAAAGAAAAATAACCAACCATTGCTGGGTTATCAACTTCTCTTATAGTTATAATATCACCAACCTTTGTATCTTGTAACCATGTTAACATATCATTAGTATTAGAATCAAATCGATTTATAACAATAGCGTTGCCCACTGCAGTAATATGAAACTGTCCGGTCAAAGGGGTAAAACCTTGTGTATTTGCTTTCCACCTAGACGAGTTACCGTCGTAGCCTCGTAATCCTGTTGGTCCGGTAGGCCCCGTTGGAGCTGTTATATCTACATTTATTGTTTTATCTAAATTACATGCAAACATATTATATAAATCAAATTATTTTTTTATAGAGCTGGGTCGTAAATACTCACATCATCTAAACTATATGCTATTCCCATCACAGCAGCACTTGTTACTCCTCCATGATTGCCGCCAACATTTTGGGTTCCAAAATCCATTCTATGCGAATTACCGAGTGACTGACCCTGAGCGCAGAAATATACTGTCATTGAAGAACCAGCTGCCTTTGGCGTATCTAGTTTTGAAGCATCAATATAGAATTGAACTACTTCATTATGTGAGAAATTAAGAGTATCTTTAGCTGCGTGTGTCCATGCCTCATAGTAATCAGAAGCTATTCCACTTGACCTTAGTGGTACTACTGAACTTGCAGAGGATGACAATGTAGATTGAAAATTATATACACTTGTAGTTGAACCCAATGGTTGTAATGGAAACATAAATCGAACTAAAATTTTTTGACTGGTTGGTACTGTAAATGTTAATTTTAGATAAGTACCTTTTCTATCTACCCCAGTAGCATCGGGTGAATTGGTTGGATTATTATCAGTATAATTACCTGAAGATGGTGTATAATTGGTAAACCAAGCTACTCGCATAGTCCCATTCAATCTATATTCATATTTCCAAGTATCTGAAAAGAGATTGGTATAGCCAATAATTAAATCCGCCGTACTACCTTTTAAACCGATGGGTCCCTGAGTTCCTTGTGGTCCTTGAAGTCCTTGTGGGCCTGTTGGACCTTCGGTTCCAGCGATTCCCTGTATGCCTCTTTCACCATCATTCCCTTTAATACCTTGTGACCCTGTGGGACCAATTCCTCCTTGTGCTCCTTGTGTTCCTTTAATACCTTGTGACCCTGTGGGACCAATTCCTCCTTGTGCTCCTTGTGTTCCTTGTAACCCCTGTGCTCCAGGAGTCGGATTTGCTATTAATTTAATTCTACCTAAACCACATGCTTTCATTTATAATTTATGTATAAAAAAATTAAGTATCAATCTTAATCACATTGCTTTTCTGGTAAAATAAATATTGAATTATATTTTGCAATGAAACCCAAATAAATTGAATATGATTTAAATACTTAAAACAATGTTAACTCTTTAATAAAACAATGGTATTCATCTATGTCCTTAAACAACAAAACAATAAGTATTATGTGGGTAAAACAGCAAATCCAAAGTTTCGCCTTGATACCCATTTTAAAACCGGTGGGTGTGCTTGGACTAAAAAATACAAACCTACTCAAATAATAGGATTGTTCCCAGACTGTGACACATTTGATGAGGATAAATACACCATCAAATACATGAAAAAATATGGTATTGAAAATGTAAGAGGTGGTTCCTTTTGTCAAGTCTCTTTAGATAGAGAAACTAAAAAATGCGTGGAAAGAATGATATGTGGTGCAAATGACGGTTGTCATTTCTGCGGAAAACAGGGACACTTTATTAGGAATTGTCCAAAAAAAAAATACCAAAAACGAAACAAAGAATTCTTGGAAGCCTCCAAAGGGTATGAAAGTGCTGACGAAGTGGAGTTTGAAGATAGTGATGATGAAGGTTGCTGGACTTGTTCTTATTGTAACAAGGGGTTTGATACAAAGAAAGGTGCCCAATTTCACGAAAATGTTCATTGTAAAGTCAAAAAACAATATGAAGATAGTGACGACGAAGACAGTAATGAAAGCTCTGATGATGAATGGTATAAAACAAAAAAATCAAAGAAAAAATCCTTAAAATGCCGTAAGTGTGGAAGAAACGGACATTATATAAATAAGTGTTATGCTTCCAGACACGTTAAAGGATACCCCATTTAAGTATCAATCTTAATCACATTGCTTTTCTGGTAAATAATTATAATCAAATATATCTCTAACTATAATTATTTAAAAAATATTTATCTTCTCTTTTTTGTTCTCTTTTTTGTTCTCTTTTTTCTTTTTTTACGTTTAGATTTGCGTGTTTTTCTAGTGCGTTTTCTTAAATTTTTTAAAGTTTACCATAATTATATGGATTCATCGATTGGGCTTCCTATTGGGATTGTAGCAGCAGTTATTGTATCGTCAGTTTTATTTTGGTGTACTTATCGTCATCAGGTGGAACCTGTTGGGGGAAGGAAGTCCGAGGATCACCTTAACGCTATATATGCCGCTGAAATACAACGTGAAATAAAATTAGAAGGACAACGAAACAAAAATGATAAAGAAGAAAAGAAAAACGAGGATCTAGGAAAAGAAAACGAGGATAAATTATAGTTAGCAAACATCACATATGGTATTAGAAATTTGTTCCCATATAAAGCTTAAAACATCATTATATCCTTGATTATTCATAAACCAAAAATGACTACTATTATATAAAAACATACAAGTAATATTATTGCTTATATTATATAATAATAAATCCTTCTTAATTTTATTCGTATTATTTTTATTAACACATAGATGTTCTATATTATTGTCAACAACCTTACTTACAGTAGAATAGATTAGAACTACAGGAATATTTTTTATTTTTTTAAGAATGGATTTTTTTTGTGTTAAATATTTACTAACCTTAATCATGGTAGGACTCATATATTTTGTAATCGTCTTGGTCTGTTCTTTATTAAATTTGGAACAATTGGGGAAAAACCCTTTAACCAGTGCTTCTTTATTTATAGTTGTAATCATTTTTTTAAAAGGATGATAGTCCAATAGTATTATTTTTTCGATGTTTTTAGAATTTGCTGCAAGATTAATACCAACCTGACACCCCCAACTATGGCAAATTAATATTAGCCTACGATTCTTATTTTTTTCTTTTAGTTTATTGAGATAAGTATCTAATCCTCCTTTATATACATTAGTAGTCCAATCACAATATTCAATATCAATTGATAGATTCGATGTTTTGTTCATCCATGCATACTTATGTTTTATAAATTTTTGGAAATAATCTGTTATATTTTTATACACTAACTTATTACACGAATATCCTGTTATAAATATAATTTTATATTGTAAATTTTTACAAATTTTATTCTTTTTACCATCCTTCCATAATAGTTTTAATTTTACAGTTTCAGATGTACAATTTAAAAATAAATGAGGAATTTCTCCACAAACAAAAATTTCATTTGTTTTTTTATAATGTTGAATGATTTTTTTATTTTTAACATAATATATAACAGTTACCTTTCCTTGTAATACTTTATATGTATGTGGATCGGTTATATGAGTATTACCAATTTGATATGGTTCTATATTAATAGACATACTTAATATATTATTAAAATATTAAAATAAAGTAGTTTTAAATTTTTATGTATCAATCTTAATCACATTGCTTTTCTGGTAAAATAAGTATTGAATTATATTTGCAATACTGGTCCTTGAGATTCTTCTTTCTTGTCCTTTTTTTGTTTTATACAATAAGTTATCCAAGCAGTGCTTATCTTTCTCCAAGGCCTTGAGTAATTGAAATAAAGAGCCGTGTTTTGCTATTATGGCACTAGATGTTTTGCTGCTAATACCCGGTATTTGACTTAAAATGATTCCACCAATATTTTCTGGTGTAATGTTTTTCTTTTTTTCCGCATGTACAACCTGGGCATAGTTCTTTTTTTTAGGTTGGAAAGACTCATGGTAAAATCCGAATTTATCGGAAGAGCGCGATAATTTATCACACACACGCAGAATATATTCAGCGGTTTCCGTGATGTCAAATGTGCGTATCATAGAAAATCCTTTAAAATATTGTATACTAAACATTGTTGTATACAAAGTTCCAGGCTTAATCTTGCTCCATTTCCCGGAGAAAGTTGAAATATTACCCTCTATAAGGTATACTATGTTATGATTGTGGAGAGAATGTCCATTTAATCGATATGATTGTTCAGCATAACGCCCGTCTGTGATAGAAGATGCGAGGTCATTTAAACTCTTTCTCTCCAATAACAGTAATTCTTCTCCTTCATTCCATATACTTATGTCACCCAAGTCTAATCTTTCGACGGATATATCGAAGTTGAATCCGTAATCATTATTCAGTGCATTTAGTAATTTAATAAGGGTATGTTCTCTAATATCAACTTTAATCTGCATTTAATTTAATAAGTTATTGCCTGTTTAAATTGCTTATTAAAAAGATAAATTTAATTCACACAACTTTCAATTACAACAACTCTGCTAATAAATCATTAGTATCTTCTTCTTGGGCAATATTTAAATATTTATCCAAATCTCGAACCATATATTTATTTATAAACTCTAAAAATTTATTTTCATTTGTCACTATCTGTACTACTTCTGGTTTTCTTGATGGTTCCTCGTAATCGTCTTCTAATTTTTGTAATGTATATTTAACATATGATGGACAACCTTTATTAAAAGACTCTTCGAATAATTTATTCTGAGCTTCCTCGAAGAGCTTAAATGCGCCTTTTTTACCAGCAATTGTGTCTTCCTTTTCCTTTTTAATTATATTTCGAAGAAGAAAAAATATTAACTTATTAGTAGGTTTATAATAATTAATCATTGCTTTTTTTAGTTCTTCTTTTATTTTACCATCTAAATTTTTCTCAACATCATTCCAATCTATTTTGTAAAATTTATCATGTTCAATGCAGCTTAAATATGTAATAATTTGTTTTCCATTATACTTTTTAAAATCATCATTTCTCGAACTTTCAGAACCAGCATTAGGATTCCTAATTAAAAATCTTTCAAGTAGAATTTTACCCATCACTTCGTTAATATTCAAGCTAGAAACATTGGGTTTAAGATATATATGAAAAACGTGAGTTTCTGAATAACCAATTAATGACATTGAATGTTGATTTATTTTAAAATTAACACTGTTATTATTTGTGTGTAAAGCTACATGTTTATGAAAATTCCATTGAGTATGGGACGATATGGTTTGGATTTCTCTACAAATGACCTTTATACACTTAGGTATAGAATTTGTTAATGTATTATGAAATTCTGCAATATTATTATTGTTTTCTAAGTAATGTGCTAAATTGTATAAGTCATCACAATTTATAGACGCAAAACGCCCTTGTTTTAATACTTCCAAACAATGAACAAATGTTGCAATAGTTAATGGATCATCAAAGTCCATCCATCTCATCGAGGATAATGAGTTGTGAAATATATTTTTTAAAATATCTTCTAACTTTTTGTGATATAATGTATAGATTTGATTATTTCTCTTATCAAATTTGAGTAGAGGAAAATGGTCCCAGTATCGACTTTTTGTCCATCCATATTGATACCAATTTAATTTTTCATAATACTTAGCAGGTGAATGGGATTCGATAGAAGAAAACCCTTTTTCCCTTCTTTGTTTCATGATGTCTTTCATAGTTGTTATTGTTTGAAAACTGGAAGATTTATTTATAATAGTTTTAGTTGGGTCTTTTCCCTCCCTATCATAAAAAGTGCCAAATATAGTTTGATTCCATACGAATAACTCTGCACTATTACGTATTATGTGTTCATTATAATCAACCGAGGACGAGTGTGATTTATTTTCTAAAATTTGTGCTTTTACGTCTCTAGCAACATCATTTATAATCTTTAAAAATGAATCTTCTGTGTGTTCTTCAATCTTATCCATAGTTACACTTTTTGAAATCTGAGGAATATATACACTAAGTCCTTGCTCCGCAAATCGTTTATTTATATCATCATTTTTTTCTTCTAATCCAAAATAATTCTTATAAATTGCTCTTGTAACAGCAACAAGCAATAAACTTTCATATTTTATATTTTTCTTACCAGCAGTTAATTTTTTTAAATTTCGTTCTGTTATTCCCAAACAAAAGACAATTTTTCTTCCATCTCCTTTTGCCGTATGAATAGAAACAATTCTGGTTGCCTTTGCTGATTGATTTGTATCTATAGTACCCCTCCCTTCCTCTGATTTGTGGAGTTTTGCGAATACTTGAAATCTCGGATTACTAATATAATCTTTCCAATATTTATTATTAGATTTCAGAACACGTTCAATATATGATGTTTCTTTAAATTTATTAATCCAAAATTCTTTTAATTTACTTTCCAATTCAACAGCAAACGCATTTCTCACCATTTGAGAAAATTCAAACATGAAATCTTCTGGGAATAACACTTCTTCCAGTTGGTTCCAAACTTCATCTATATCCTGATTCATATTTTTCTTAATTTCTTCTATAAATTTTGATTGTTCTTTACCTATATCACCAATAATTGTCGGAGAAGACAAAATGTTCCAACAATTGTCAAGTTTTTTTAATAATTCCTCAGATGTTGCCAGAGTTATAGGAATTGAGTCATATTTTTTATAATCAATAATACCATTAGTACCTCTTTGCAAATCGAATGTTTTAATTCTTCTGTTTTCATTTACTGGTCCTATCGTATCACAGTCAATGGTTTCGGGTAATCCTTTCAATGAATGGGTTATGACATTTTCATTATAATATATACTTTGTAATCTGTCGCCCACAAAATTCGCATCAATTCCTGTAGTTAACATTATTTGTACTAGCGCCCATAAATATCCAGTATGTAAATCTTGCGCTTCATCCACCCATACTTCAGCTTTATTATTCATATATATATACTGTTTTGCCCAATAAAATCCACCAGAACTTGCCGCTAGTTTTAAGTCTTTAATACCAGCTGACTTAATAGTGTTCAATATATCATCAAAAAGATTTCTACTGTTTGCGGGACGATTTTTACATAAGCAAAACATTAATGAATCAATTGTTCCCATAATAACCACGCATTTTTCATTTGTAATAGCGTGCGTGTATTCTATAACTATTTGGTTATCCGTATCCTTATTTGTAATAATTCCATCTTTAATATTTTTTGTGTGAGGAATATTTCGTTCTATCTGAGATTTTAATTCATTATAAATAACATTTCTGGCACTTTTTACTTTTGTAACTATAAGAAAT
>Ga0209043_1002223_pt1 | contig 10442 bp, 19 predicted proteins | sample SaaInlV_100m_DNA_3_FD_184654 | JGI IMG/M metagenome (GOLD analysis project Ga0209043, IMG submission 184654) | Marine microbial communities from expanding oxygen minimum zones in the Saanich Inlet - SI037_S4LV_100m_DNA (SPAdes) (version 2) | ecosystem: Environmental > Aquatic > Marine >... | reverse complement strand
GCTAAAGATTTGTTATCTGTAATTTTACACAATAGAAAACCTAATCAATATTATGTAGAACCTTTTTGCGGAGGTTGTAATATGATTGATAAGGTAGAAGGTAATAGAATAGCGAACGATTCTCATAAATTTTTAATAGATTTATTCGAATCTGTTATTTATAAAAATGTTAATTTGCCAGATTCAATAACAGACGAAGAATATAATAATATTAAAAATAATAAATCCAACTTTCCATCTTATTTAGTTGGGTTTGTTGGTTTTGGTTGTAGTTATTCGGGTAAATGGTTTGGAGGATATGCTCGTTCTATTAAAGGAAAAGTTAGAAATTATTGTGATGAAAGTAAAAGAAATATTTTAAAACAATCTCCATATTTGAAAGGAGTTATTTTTGAAAATAAATCATATTTAGATTTAGATATACCTAAAGATAGTATAGTTTATTGTGACCCCCCTTATCAAAATACAACCGGATATAAATCGAAATTTAATCATATTGAGTTTTGGGATTGGGTTAGAAATATATCTAAAAAACATCAAGTGTTTATTTCTGAATATAACGCTCCTTCTGATTTTATTTGTTTATGGGAAAAATCCGTTAATAATACCTTAGAAAAAGATACAGGAAAGAAAAAAGGCGTTGAAAGATTATTTACTTTTAACGGATAATTCATAATAAAAATTATGAATATTATCAAAAAGGGAAAACTTGGAAATCAGTTTATCATTATTGAAATTACAAATCAGTATTATTGGATAAATCCAAAAGACGAAATTAACAAAAAGGAATTTAAAAAAAGTGACATAATTGTTAATGTAAAAAACAGAACCGGAACCATAAAGGAATCTTTTGTTATAACCTCAAAAGAATTACAGCAGTTTCTTTAAAGCAGAAAAATATTTTACGCTTATCCATGACCCGATTCGAGATTTTTAAATCCTCATTTATCGCATTATTGGCTATAACTCTATATTCTATGATAAAATTTTGATTTCTTTATATCATTGATTTCTAGAAAAAATCTTATGAGTGGAAACTTAAGATATTATGCACTAGCCAGTTATACCGGTCTAGTAGCATTATGGACAGCTACAAACCAAATCGTTTTGAACGAAACGGTTTCAGTAGCCTTGTTAAGTCCAGTGGCATTAGTTGTTGGCGCTGACATTCTAAAACATAGAAACGAATAAGATATACTAAAATATCTATTCCCTTTTTTCTTTTTTATGAGTACACAAATTAAAAAAACTCAAAGAGTAATTCTGGATTTAGAAAAAGAGGATTTGGAATTTTTCCAGAATTACGCCATTGACAATTTTATGAGTAGAAAGAAAACTCTAGAGATGTTTTTGCATAAGATAGCGATACAGGCAAACTAAAAAGACATCTTTAAAACCCTCATTTTTATTTTTATTATCATGGTTTATCGTGGAGAAATAATAACCCGAGAAGGAGAAATGATTAATTTTGAGGGTCAAGACTTGACGGAGATATTTTTAGAAATGTTCGTAGCGTTAGAGAATAAGACGGTTCAAAGGGTTTTGATTAACATTGTATAACAACGAAACGCTAAGAGAAAGGGTTGATTTTTTAGAAGATGAACTTGCCGAATTAAAAAAATTAGTCAAGGTATCTTTTGTAGGGGTTACAAATGAATTAGACGACATACAAGCTTTTCAACAAACACAACAAAAGATACTAGGGGAAATTACTAAGATTATGGATATTCATTACGAAGTTATTAAAAAATTAGAAAGAAAAAAAGATAAAAAATGAAAAATATAGTATGTAACTATTTTTTCAATGTTTCTTGAATAATCAATCTTAAAGCTTCTTTTGCTAGAATGATTTTTTGCGCGTTTTGGTGTCCTTGTAATGTGTAACCGTTTTTTAACATGTTTACAACTTAATGAAAATCTATATATTCTATTCTATAATATAGCATGGTATGCCTACAGCAAGCAATTTAGGATTAGTCGAAGAATCTTCTAAGACTTTTCCTACAAAATTAGAAGCCGGCATGAAATTGGAAATTAAATCACTTCCAATCTTTAGAGAAGCAACTCCAGAATTTGAGTTTGAGAGCGTAGTTTTAGAAACCGTAGAACAAGGCGACTTTTACACAACCTCTAAAATCATTATGGGTTCTCTAAAATCTGTAAACCCAAAATCAACGGGTTATGTATTACGAAAAGCTATTGAATCAAACAATACGCTAACCGCATACATTGACACAACTACAACCAATACAGGTAAAACCGGCTTAAGTATCGGATTATTTCCAAAAAGACAATAATTCAATACCCCCTTTTTTATTTTTTATTATCTTTATACCTATGATATGCCGAATTTGGTTATGGTTCAATGCCAATCATGCGGTAGAAATACGGTTAGAAAAGAATATTGTAAAGTATTTGAAACCGTATTGGATATTTGCGCAACTTGCGAATCAATTAAGGAATCAAGGTTAGATTTGATTATGTATAGATAAAACATAACTTTTTTATTCTAATCTAACCTAATTTTTTATGTTAACATGGTATCAAAATCCGGAAAAATTCGCAGTTATTCGAGCTACGTTAGAAACGTTTCAATGAAAATTAATCGCGATAATATCGGTTCAACTTTTGACAGTAAGAAAGTAATTTACAAAGAAGATAAAAACGGAAAAAAGATTTTTGACAGAATAGAAATTACTAAATTTAAAAATACAAAAGAAACCGTAAAAGAGCAACTCAAACAAATGAACAAGCTACAAGGCGATTTAAAAGGAATGAATAGCACATCAAACAAACTTGTTAGGGATTACATGAAATCAAAGAATTGGAAAAAAGTAAAGATAACATCAAATTCTAACAAAAAAGAAATCAGAAAAGCCTTGTCAAATCAAAAAATTTACCTAGAGGGTCAAGCTAGAGCAAGCGTAGCGCAGGCAAAAAAAGCCGGAAGAAAATTAACTCTAAAACAGGCTAGATTAGATTTATCAAAAAGAAAAGAAGAATACGAAGGGGTCGGCGGTTCATGGTAAAAGATTTACCCGAGCATTACGGCTATGAAACTATAAGTTTTGAATGTCCAACTTGCAAAGAATGGGTAAACGACAAAGATTCTAAATGTGAATCTTGCGGAATGGAGTTTGAATTATGAGGTGTAGAACGTGTCCAAAAGTCGTTAGACAAATCGAACAACGACATTCATGGATTTCTAGCAGACAATGCGCAAAGTGTCATTTTTTAGGAATGGTTAGACCCTACAATAATATCCATTGTAAGAAGAAAAGAGAAGAAAGGGAAAAATTAAAAAATTGACCGGTTATTCTGATGATATGAGAGACTATGATTTTGAAAAAATGGAATTTGTAAAGTTATGTTGGATTACTGACAGTAACAAAGAATTTTCATCAATTTTACCTTTTGAGAAGGCGCTAAAAATGAAGGAAATTCTAGAGGTTAAAGATTTGGCGGTGTGGCTTGAAAAATGTTAACTTGCGAAGGAAGGGAATTACCGGAATCTCTACAGAAAGAAAATTTGGATAAAAATTTACCAAAGATGATTGAATCACTAACTTACAAGTATCATGATAAATCAGGATTTCAAATTAGACCTAAAATAATTGCTTTTGATACCGAAACTTATTCCAGTAACGGCGACATTATGACCCTTTGTCTTTCTGATGGAAATCATATTGAATTTAAAAAAGATGAAAAGGATTTTCAAAAGATAGTGGATTTTTTCATGCCCTACATGCGCCAAAAGGTTTTATTTTTTGCGTGGAATCTGGGTTTCGACGCTATGATTTTATTAAAAAATCTAGGAGATAAGATAAAAGAACTCAAAGAAAGTGACTTTAGAATTAAAGAAGAAAATTTTAATGTTTTTTATATTCCTAAAAAATCCCTGTCAATTTCCGACAAGAAAAAACACGCCCTAATGTTTTATGATATTTCCAGTTTATTCAACAAACAACCTTTAGACAAAGTGGCAAAAAAATATCTTGGAAAACAAAAAGAGTATACCGGCAAATATCAAAACAAACAATTTCCCGACGACATTTTAAAAGATAAAAAAGAATCAAAGTTAGTAATTGATTACTGTATTTTAGACGCCAAATTGACGCAACAACTAACGGAATTTTGGATAGACAAATTTTACGATTCGTTTGGAATTTATCCGAAGAAATTTCATAGCGCCGGAACCATAGCCATGCAATTTCTACAAACAAAATTAGAATCATGGTCTAGCTTCTTTACGTCTCCCTATGAAATTCAGAAATTAGCGTATAAGACATATTTCGGGGGTCGATTTGAGGTTTTAAAACGTGGAACCTTTTCCAACGTTTTTCATTATGACATTAATTCAGCATACCCTTATGCCATGTCAATAATTCCGGATTTCTCTAAAGGAACTTGGAAAGAAGTAAAATCTAAAAAAGATTTGAACCTTGATTACTTTGGATTTTATGAGATTGAAGTTATCGTTAACGAAAAAGTTATTTCGCCTTTTTTGTATAGACCCGACAAAAAACTTTCAATCTTTATGCCACAGGGAAAATTTAGAACCTACACGACATCAAGCGAATTAAAAGTGGCATTGGAAAAGTTTGACATAAAATTAATCAGCGTAAGAGGTTCTTACTTTATTCCGGATAAAAAAGGAAAAACCCAATTTAATGAAATTATTGAAAATATGTACGAGCAAAGATTAAACCAAAAAGACGAAGGACAAAAACACGTTTACAAAATTATTATCAATTCACTATACGGCAAAACCGCACAGACTAAGCCGGTTCCTACGGCTTTTTTCAGTCCAATTGTTACAAGTTGCATAACTGGAATCTGTAGAAGTATGTTGTTAGAAGCCGTAGCGGATAACAAAGACGACATAATCGCTTTTGCTACTGATGGGATTTTTTCAACCAAACCGTTAAGGGTTCCAATGACGGCACATGAGAAAATTCTAGGCGAATGGTCTTTTGAGTTTCACAGGGATTTTACTATCTTTATGAGCGGAATTTACAGTTTTAATTATTTTGACCATAAATCTAAACAATGGAATAGACAAACAAGGAGTAGAGGATTTAAGATTAAATGTATTAAGGAAAATGGAGAATCCTATATGTTAGATTTAGACGATTCCATAGTCGATTATGACAAGGAAAAATCTAAATTTTTCATTAAAATTAAGTATATTTTACCAAATACTATATCAGCTTCGATTATTCAGAATAAGGTTAAGGATATAGGAAAATTCGAGGTTAAGGAAAAAGAAATTGACCTTAACGGCGATACTAAACGTTTGTGGTTTGAAAAAATTAAGAATCTTGATACGATTCAAAATTCTGAATGTCTAGACGTTGACTTAATTTAGATGGAATATCTTTTTTCATCTATTTTTTTATTATGGTTTTTCTTGGTTCTTACTTTTCTTAGTTTCTGATTGCAACAAATACAGCGCAAATTTTTTTCTTTAAACCATATATTGCATTGACTACAGCGCATAAAATTCTCTTTAACCAACCAAGCCGATTTTACAACATCATAACGCAAGCATACGCCTTTACAAGTGTGGGTCATTTCAAATTCATTTTACGCTTATCCTTAAAAAACTTTGTTAAATTTTTAACGAAATCAGCAGTTATTTTAACTATTTATTGTTGTTTTTTTCGTGTTTAGCCTACTGAAGTACGATTTAGCTACGATAATCGCTAGTTTTATTAAGTGCTAAATTTATCTTTACAAACGTGCCAACTCTTAAGAAATGTATTGAGGAAATTCTAAACAATGGAACCACAAAACCTAAAGAAATCAAGGACATCTTACAAAGAAGATATGGAAAAAATACCACCCTCAATAGTATCTATGCTATTAAGTCAAATCTTAAAGACAAAACACAAGGCAGTAACGATAACTCTAATTATGATTCTAATCTTAACGATTCTAATTCTATTAACGAAATGGCACGAACACAACCGCAAAAACCTCAACAAGTTTACGAAGAAATTCCGACGCAAGAAGAAACGACGCAATACCAAAACCAAGAAACGCAACAACCGCAAGAAAAACACCAAGTAATTACAGGTCAAAAATTTAGCCTTAGCGGAAATACAGCGCCTATCCAACTAGAAGGAGAAGAAATGTCAAGGGCATACAACGACGACCAAATACAACAAGAAGAAATTAACAATCCATCTCCAACTTTTCCCATAAAGGTTCACAAACTTGGAAATATTTCCGGCGATGTCGTTCAAGCCATGTATAACACAAAAAAGATGAAATCTCTAACTTCAAACTATGAGGTTAAGGATTCTGATGTTCAAGATTTGAATAATGACGTTACTGAAATGATTCAATATAGAATAGGCGACAGCGTAAACCATGCCGACGGCGACATAATTAATGTTGGTTTGGATTTCGGTTTGATATTTTTAAAAAGTATGGCTCATAAAATTAAGAATAAAAAATCTAGAGAAGTCATAGAAAGCATGACCGACGAAGCGGAAATTAACGTTAAAGAACATCTAAAACAGGGCGCTAAAGTAATGCAAGAAATGAAAAAGGCTAAAGAGCAAAAATCTAACTTGTGTCAAAATTGTAACGAAAAAGAAATTGAAAAAAACGGCTTGTGTCAGGAATGTTATTTTTCCCAAAAAATCCAAACCGCGCAGGAAAACCATAATTCTTAATCATGCGCCCTTATTCATGGAATTACGACAAAGTGCTTTTAGTAGGCGCTAGCGGTTCCGGAAAAACAGAACTTGCAATTAAACAGTATTTGCCTAAAGCGGAACGACTTTTAATTATTGACACCAACGCGGAAATTTCATCTAAAACCGGTTTGGAAAAAACTAGAAATTTATCGGAATGGAATCCCGATACATGTCCTTGTTATTTTCCGCAAAAATACACTATAGCCCATCTAGAAAAAATGATTCAAAAGGCTAGGTCTTTTACTAATGTTACGCTATTCATAGACGATTTGGACACCTATTCAGGCGGTCAATATTATTCGGGAAACGAGATTATCAGTTTAATGATTAATGCGCGCCATCAAAACATCGGAATTATTCTAACCCTCAAAGCTCCTAACAATCTGGATAAGAGAATTATTCAGAATTGCCATTATGTTCATTTATGGAACGTAAATTCCAGATATGCCGACGTATTGTTTGAATGGTCAGCTTCTCTAGGAGTTGATAACGAAATGATGAAAAAACAGATGTCTTTAGAAACTCATACCTTCGGATATTACGCTCCTATTCAGGATAACATTAACGCAACAGACCCAAAACAGCTAATCGGATTTTATCGTTTATGACTAAATTATGGCATGAATGTATTACTTGTTTAAAAATGAAAAAATATTCTAAAGGTATTATGGAAAATATTTGTAAAAAATGTTTAGAAAATAATCATTGTCAAGAAACTGAAAAATGTGACTGTAATATTTGTAATGATAATTCTTACCGTTAAATGACTTCAAAACAATTCTTATCCGACTTAGAAAGAGGAAAAAAAGAGGAAAAAAAAGTTTATGATTATTATAAAAAACGTTACTCATTGGCTCAACATATTTCGGGATATGAAAAGAGATTCGATATTATGATACCGGAAGAAAAATTTAGCATTGAAGTAAAGTTTGACGAACGTTCAAACTCTACCGGAAATTATTTTATCGAAGCGTTTTATGAAAATTCAGAAAGTGGAATTAACGCTACGACCGCTAAATTATGGGTTATTTCCAACGGTTCAAAATATCTATTCGTTAACACAAAAGACATTAAAAAATGTATCAAGCACTTGGAACTAAGAAAAATGCTAATAATGGGAAAAGAAGTTAAATTTTATCTAGTCAAAAAAGTAATGTTGGAAAAATACGGAGTTTTTGTTAATCTTGATTAGTTGTCCGATTTGTGACAATACCTTACAAGGTTACGAGAAATTATTTTATTGTTGTAAAGTATGTAACAAATTACTCAGGGATTCAGAATAACGATATTCGCTAATATCTTACCTTTTTCGCTAGTTTTTTGACGAATTTAGATGAAAAATTTGCTGGTCCAGTTACGGAATTCGTTAATCTTAATTATTTTTTAAAATAATATATTTGATATAAAATTTATGTTGCGGTTAAATACAAATTTTTTAATCTAAAATATGTTCAATCAAACGGAAATAGATGATTTTATCATGCTATGTGATAAGGTCATTTCACGACAAATAGATTTTATTCTAAGTCAGTTAGAATAATTTTTTCTTTTTTACTTCTTTAAATATCGAGAAATATATTTTAAAAATATGTTTGGTAATCAATCCCCACAAACTTATCTGAAAACTTCATTCAATTCAGAAAGTAAATCAATTACCACTTCAACACAACAATTCGACAGTAAGAAAGTAAATGTTTACGGACATATTTCTTCTTTGTTGTTAAAATTTTCCGTTACAATCACAAAAGGAACCGGAACAATTAACACAGCAAAAACCCCATTGTCAGCAGTAGGACAAATCGTCATTAGAGATAAAAATTCTAGACCGATTATAGATGAGGACGCTAGCCGTTTACCTATAATTAGAAAGATTCTTTCTCTAGCCGATACTCCATCATGGCAAACTTTCAAAAAAGGAGAATATGACGCCGGAACCGCATTAACTGATGTAGCTACAGCACAAACTTTTGAAATGGAAATTCCAATAGATGTTAATCTAGAAGACCAACCAATTTCAATAGAGTGGACAGCTAACGCATTAGGTAGTGTACTTTCTACAGTTGGAACCGCAAGTGCTACATGTCAATTAGAATGTGCAGTAACTTCAATCGTTCCTGTAGGCGAAAGTGCAAACTTAGCAACACGAGAAACGAGAAGAATTTACTCCTTTACTAGAGGCGCAATAGCCAGCGAACAGGAAATTCAAGGAAATTTGCCTACAGGCGTAACAATAGATAACATTTCATTAGGTGTTACAACAGATTCAAACCTAACAGATGTTACTTTGAAAGCTACAGGTAGAAACATTGGATTAGATAGAGTAGAAAGAAAAGTTCTACAACAAAAAGAGAATAGAGGATTCTTAGACGGTCACACAACCGGATATTACACCCTCTTTACATCTCCGTTTGTAGTAGGAGATTCAACTATCTTTAAAATCAATCCTTCAACAAGTTTCACTCCAAGAATATTTATCTGCCATCGCGGTGTACGATAACTAAGTGTTAAAGTGATTTAGGTTAATCCCTAATCTTTTTCTTTTTTTATTTTTTTTAAAAAAACTAAAGTCATAAACTTTTTTTAAAAAATAATCGTACGAAATAATCGTACGGTTTATCATGTTTATTAAAGTAAAATTTTAATTAATTTTATGAGTTTACAATCTGTATTCACAAAAAAGAATATCATGTATATGTTTGCAGGCGCAGTAGTTTTCGGCGTACTTGCAAGTCAGACAGGTATTCTAGGTCAAGTTGGAAATCTTCCATCAAAAGTGACCGGCGCAATTTCTAACGTTTCTGCATAATAGATTTTAATCTAATGCGAAATTTTTTTTTTAATTTACCAAGTTTATTAAACTGCAACTTATCTTAAAATCATGGTATTTCCTGTAGTTTTGGCAGTAGGCGCTTTAGTGCTTTACGTTTTGAGCAAACCAAAAGACAAACCAAAAGAACAACCTAAAAAAGAATCAAAAGAAATTAAAAAAGATTCTTCAAATGATGATTTAGAAAAAAAACGTAAAGCCGACAATGACACTTTTTTAGAAGTTTACAATAATCCTAAATCAATTTTTAAAAATTCAAAAGGTCAAAAATTAACCGGTAAAACTCTTTTATCAAGATGGGATAAAATAAACAGAAAATCAAAACAAGAAGATATGAAATTTAGGAGTTTAAGCTTGAAAGAACAAATAATCATATCTAAAAAAGATTCTGTAAAATTGGTAAAGTATTTGGACGAATGGAAAAAACAAGATTAACATCTTTTTATCTTTAAAAAATAATTAATATTCATGACTTCAATTTCTCGTATTGCTATAAGCCATGAGGATTTAAAAGAAATGAGTTTTTCGGATTTGAACAATCAAAAAATCTATACTTTAGGTAGAATAGAAGAATCGAAAAGAATAGGAATAGAAGATGAAATAGATAAAATAAATATTAAAAATATTAACAGCGAAATTAATTCAAGATATACAAAGTATGCCTTAATTGCCGGAGTAGGTGTTATAGTAGGAATGTACGCTTTAAGGAAATTTAAAAACTAATGGCACGACATCATCAAAAGGACACCGACCCAAAATTAAAGTCATATTATTACAAGATAGACGAATTAAACAAGCCTAAAGAAAAACTTGACATATTAAAAAATGCAAAAATACAGTTTGAAACTAACACACCTAAAAAACCTAGATGGGTAAACGGTAAGGGTTATCAATTCGGAAGTGGTTAC
>Ga0209043_1002213_pt1 | contig 10466 bp, 18 predicted proteins | sample SaaInlV_100m_DNA_3_FD_184654 | JGI IMG/M metagenome (GOLD analysis project Ga0209043, IMG submission 184654) | Marine microbial communities from expanding oxygen minimum zones in the Saanich Inlet - SI037_S4LV_100m_DNA (SPAdes) (version 2) | ecosystem: Environmental > Aquatic > Marine >... | reverse complement strand
CTCTTTGTCATGAGTCCTGAATCTACTAGGTCCTTAATCTGATTAACTTCCAACTCTACAACATTTTGTGTAGTGAACCCTATTGACAGTTCAACCTCATCTGGGTCAAATCCGTTCTGGATTAGTATGGTATCAAACAGTTCGTTCTTTAATTTGTTAGATAGATATCTCTGATAACCTCTAACTCTTTTCATTACAATATTATCTGTTGTCTCTGATGAAGCTCTGCTGGTGAAATCACCTGTCATTATATCGTGTGGGAATTGGGTCCCTAACTCAAATGTTTTCTCTATGTGGGTGATGTAATCTGTGTACTTGCTATTACCTGACGTCTCAAAGAATTCAATCTCTGGCTTTATCTTCTGTACTCGCTTGTCACCTGGCTTGTATCTCTGCCATCTTGTTGCTTCCTTCTCTAGATATGTATCACTTGCACCAGGGTATGTGATGGTTGTAATTGGATAGGCATTATTCAGAATGATTGCTCCCATAGCGTCCTCTATACCCCACATGATTTCTATTAGTGGTGCAGTTGTACGATTCCCTACTGTTCTTGGAATTGCCAGACTATAGAATAATGACTTACCCCAGGGTTGCCTGGAATAATTGGTTAAGTTGAATTCAATAAATTTACCTAGTTTACCTTCACCTAGTTTATCTGTCTGACCGTTCTGGGTCCTATGTTCATAATATTCTAATGCTCCTGCTATATCTCTTTTCTTGGCTATGATGGTTGCCATGTCTACCTCTAACACATCTTGAGTATCATTCTCATCTAACTTTTCCAATATACCATTACCTGTGATTAGTACGGTTGTAACGAGTGATTCAAATTTATCATAAAAGTTTGTGCTTCTAATCCATTCTTCAATTAATGTCTTGGCTTCTTCATTCTCTGAATTTACTGTCATTTCTGTGCCAGTAATTAATTCTGAATAAGATGATACTGCTATCTGAATCTGTGGTGTTCTGTCGTGATATTTTAGTAACCTCTCAAATGTTACCTGTACTGGCTGTTCTCTTGAGAAATCACTTCTTACAATCTTGGCTAGTGGCACCTTATTAGCTTCTGACAGTATTGGGATAGCCTCATGAACTGGACCACCTATTGCATTAGTTTTAGGTATTATCAAGATGATGGTCCTTCAAGGATAAGTAACTCTTGTCTGTTAAGTGTCGATTCCTGGACACCTGTCTTTGACAATTCTAGTTTAATATTGTAGATATTTGGTGGTGGCATTTCATTCTCATTAACTGCATACTCGAATGTTCCACCTGTAGCAGAACTAATTGTTGCTGTCTTTCCGAAATAATCACCCCATCTATAATTTTTGTATAATCTTATTTTGAGTGTATATCCTGTTAGGTTTTTCTTTTTAGTGTATTGTTGGTTAGTGTATATTGTGCCTGTTAGTTTGTTTTCAGAACTAAAATCGTCACGGTACCATTTGGGTTGGTCCATAACTAAGTACAATCCATAAGCCAATTTACATTTTTTACTATGTAATATATAAAGAGAAATAATAGACTAGATTGGTGAGTAGTTAGCCTTGCTTAATCGTCTGGCTAATACTCTAGCTTTGTATCTATAACAAGGTAATATCTTAGGAGTCATAAATAATATAATAATAAATGATAATATAAATCAATAAGGTTAACAATAATAGACTAAATAGTAAAGTAAAGCTGTAAGCTTATAAGCTTGTCAGCTGGTTCTATTCAGGTATAGGTAAGCCACCAACTCTCCTAAACCACGATTGAATCTGGCGTGTGGTGTAGTGTAGTTTGGTTACATCTGAGAAATCTTTAGCCTTTTTTAGTTCCTTTTGCTTGGTCTTGATATCCTTGAGTATTCCCTCTATTGACTCTACAAATAATCCCATTAACTCCTCATGGGTTTGTGGTCTCTTATTCATGTGTTACTATCCAACCTTCTCTTTTAAAAATCTTACCTCTAAACTCAAAGCATTGTGAACAGATGTGAAATGATTTGGTCATGTAACATCATTCATTTTCTTACTTGCATAAGTAGTAAGTACATCAGGGAACCAGGCATGAATGAATAGTGCCACACTCATACTCATGGCTCTCCACCAATGAGTCTTATATCCCATGCAGTTATACTTTAGATGTTTAAACACAGTCCTCACACTTTTCATCTATACATACAGGGTTATGTTTGCCATCTCTTGTTGGGTGTTTCGAGTGCCTTCTTCGTATGGTTCTGGTCATTATCTTTCTAACAGCTTCCAGGAATTAATGATGTAATAGTGCATAAAACAACAGTAGACATATTCTTTCTCGCATATCTTACAAAATATTAATGGTCCTCTATCCTTCATACCAACACCACAATACCCATAGCTATTACAGCACCGATTAGAGTTGCTATTACATCATTAACCTCTGCTTTTCCTCTGCCTGATAAATCATAAAACTCCTTTGCAAATCCAAAGATAAATCCCAATAATACAAGTGGTAGAAATAGTACACCTAACATTGATAGTGAGAATCCTGCTATAAAGTGTAATATCTTATCATTCTGTATTATCATTTAATATCTCGTTGATTACAGAAGTTGGTACATCCTCTAGGTCCTTAATGACTATCTTAATCTTATCTATCTTGTCCTCTAATTCCTTGTATAATGTGTAACCATTGTTAATATCATTGATAGCCTTAACATATTCAGAGTAAGTATTGGCAAATAATATGGATAGTGATATCTTACTATTCCTTCCAATAGTCTTGCCAGTAGCTTTAATGATAAACTGTTGCACTCTATCTTCATCATTCATAGGATTCAGTATTCATAACTACACTCTTTGATTTATGTTTTTCTGTATCGTCTCCATATACCAGCTTGTTATTCATTACATCATAGTGTCCATAGTCAAACTCCTTTAGGTCCCAGCAACACATGATGAAGCAGTCTCCAATATCAAAGTTGAGTTCTGATTTATCTATGCCACCTTTGATGTCAAATTGTGCGGCTCTTAACTGTGAGATTAGTTTTGTATGACTAGGGTGAATTCTTACCTTACCATTCTTTACCATCTGGGCGGCATTGATAGCCATCTTGCTTCTTAGGCTTTGAATGTTCGCAGACTCGTGGTCCCTGATTTGTAGTCCAAAGTTAATCGGTAGAGCTGGTATTCCTCTCGTTTCAAGGTCTCTAATAAATCCTGGGTGAGCCGAGTCGATTTTGCAGTTATCGTTGTATCTGTGTGCCATATCCTCCATAACATCAAGCATAGCAGATGGACTTGGTCTTGGGTATTCATTGGCTTCGGTGATGTAGAGGAGTCCATCTCTTATCTCTCCACCTAGTACACCAAAGTTTGATGAGCCAAATGCTGGGTCTCCATAACAGCCACCTCTGCCACCGATAACTTGTAGGTCATATTCTGTGATGATATTTTCAAGGTTCTCAAACACATCTCCTGTGCCAAAACCATACTTTAAGTTGTATTCTCTTTCAAATGATGGTGATTTCTTTGCTGTCTCTATATCCTCTGGTCTGAATACTTTGTTTACTCCTATGGTATAATCCATCTGCTTCATTACATAGCCATTATCTGTCTCATCTTCCATTCTCTCAAATAGTCCTCCTGGTAAATTGGGAGTTGAAATCATAACAATAAATGGATTAGTCTTTGGAATGTATCTCTCTGCTACGGTCCTAGCTTCATCTTGATACCTGTTTGGGAAGAAATCGGCTTCATCTAACATGACTACCTTTGGATTCAACCCTCTTGCAGGACTCAAGTGGTTGGTCGGGAATGCCTCTACTCTGCAACCGTTTAAGATACATACTGACTCTTTGGTCTTAAACTCAGCATTGAATAATGATTTAATTCTACCCACCACCTTATTCGTTAGGTCCTGGTTGGCACCTGTGATTATTACTGCTGATACGTCTACTTGGGTGTCTCTCCACTTATCATCTTTGAGACAATTCCAGGCAATAAATCGGCAGAATACCTCGGTGATTCCAAGTCCAGTAGCCTTCTTAATCCAGATTTTCTTATTATTTTCTAATGTTTTAATTATATCTTCTTCATAGTCAAAGTATTCTAGCTTGTTAGGTAGTGCCTTCCAGAATTGTTCAAATGATAACCCTCTGTACTCAGGGAAATCAATGGACTCCTCTTTAAGGTCCTTTTGCTTCTGTTCCCAAGCTGGATAAATTGATATGTCCTTCGTCATATTCCTTCTGTATTACATGTTTAGTTGCTTCGTAATAAGCCGATAGGTATGGTTGTATCTCTCTAATTTCTCGTAGTATTCTTAAAGCAGTATCAGGTTTGTTTAGGTGAACCTTCCAGTAATTCTTCCATAGTAATTCTTGGCATTGTTCTAGGGTTCCAATTCTTTCTAAATGTTGGTCCTCAAATCCATGTGTGCCTATCTCATGGAGTCGCTTTAGTTTGGTGGCGTCCAGATGTCCTTTAACTTTATAATAATGTTGTAATGATATCTCCTTACCGTTAGCCTTCATATATGCCAAAGCCTCACTACCTTTGAATCTCATTCTAATAGTTTGCAGAACTAATATTTCAGTATCGTTTAACATTAATGAATTGATACTTTTAGTATCATAAAGAAGTAATAAAGAAAAAAATCCTACTTGTGTAGGGATTCCCAAAAGGGTTTTACTGTTTGAATGTATGCCATAGTGTATGATTTCCATGTCTCATATGCGTTATCACATAATTCAAAATATGCTTTATCTGTTGTAACCATGTAATTGTTTCTAATTCTGACTATTTATGTTTTTTTCCATTCTACTATACCTTCTGTTGTATTTCTTCCCTCTACCTTACATCCTTTATGCCATCTTTCGTGTACCTGTTTTACTATATCTAGTAATCCTATTGTTCTATCATTGAACTGCATACCACATAAACTGCACTCTATCATGACTCTTTTATTATAATAATATTGATAAGTGTTACTAGAAAAAAGAAAAAAAGGGATTATTCCCTGTTGATTTTGTTTTGATAGAATAGGTTGCTCTCTATCAATTCTCTTGCTATCGGTTCTGCAATATTAGCCTGTACTTGTTTGTCATGTGGTGTAGCTATTTTGTTGCCATAGTCTTGCATGAAGAATGTATACTCCTCTATTATTGGTGAGTAGTAACTGATTAAACCGTTACCCTCTGGATATGTAAATCCATCATACTTTATTGGTTCACAACCCATGAGTGTTTTGTATTGTTGTGGGTATGCGTGACTATTACATATTACACCAATGTCTACTGTTCTGTCAGACTTTGTGTACTGTGAGTATGGTATGGCACTTACACCTTCCAATGCTTCCAAGTGGTTAAAATTACCTGCTCTGTTTGCATCTTCAAAGTGTTTGTACATAACAGTTAAGGTTTGGTTTTCAAGTGTATGCTGTGCTTTACACTCCTCTATTGCCATTACAAGTTCACCTAACTGTCCTACTACCTGAACATTTGTGACTTCCCAATGATTCCATTCAGATATTACAAAGGTTCTCTCCTCTTGTATTGCTGAGGAATTACCTAATCCTTGTTGGCACTCGTCAAGAGTTCTTAACATCTGTAATAATACTGCGTCTTGTGTTATCATTGTTCCCTTTACTAACTTTGATTCAAGTTTTAGTATTGTCTTTTCATCTTTAGTTAGTTCTGGAGTAACTTCCACTACTATTGGAGCAGTTAGCCTGGCTAATTCTTCCTCATAGACTTCTGTACTGATAGAATCTTTGAATGATTCCAATTCTTCAATGGTCATTGGCTCGATTTCTCCTTGCCATGTGCATTGATAGGTGGTTTCAGATTCTAACCAACATGAAAGTCCATGATAATCAAATGGAACCTGTATTGTCGATTCTTCTGCGTATGCAATTCCAGCACCTGTTATAAATAAGGCAGCTAAAACTGCTATGATTGTTTTTGTCATTGAATGAGAGAATTTCTCACTACAATATAAATTAATCTTGTATTCGTGGGAATGATACTGCTATCATGTCAGCATAATCTCTCAACCAACCCACCTCTATTACCTGCTCACCATGTGCCTCATGACTTGCTATAGCGTCATATAGTGTTCTAGTGATAGCTTTGGTTACTAACTTCCATACCTCATCTTCTGTGAATGTTCTTAACGTCTTATCCTGCGTTTTAGCCACCTCTTTAGTATACTATAATGATTCCAATGTTTGAATACTCTTACTCCATATTTCAATCTGATTCTGTATATGTCCCTCTCTGATAGGTCTAAGGTTGTTCCCTTGTAATATGGGTCCATCACATCAACACTATTTCCATCTGTGTCATGTCTGAGTCCTAACGTATGACCTAACTCATGGATAAGTACATGGTGAATGTTGTAAGTTTTCAATATGTTGTCTGGACTGGCGTTCTCAACTAGACCTTTTTCTATTGCTTTATCTCCTCTTATACCCTTACCTTTTAGGTCCCAGATGTAATCTGCACAGAATACTACCTTGCCTGAATAACTTCCTTGTCCAGGTAGATATGCGTATGCTAGTACACTTGGTCTCTCCTTTAGATACTCATCATTCTCTCTACGTTTGAATTGTATCACTATGTCTGGTTCATGATATTCCTTACTCATCCATACAGGTCTATATTTCACTGGCACTTCTAAATCCCAAGTTGTCATGGATAAATTTACTGCTCGTCTTAACTCCTTCTTTGTAATTAATTTTAATGAATCATGCCATACCACGTCATACCATAGTGTGTCTTTGGTCCATTTGTGTTGCCATTCTTCTTGCTCAAGAAATTCCACCTGTTTCAATATGCTAGAGTATGCAATACAGATGGGTTTCATCAATAAAAAATAAAAAAGTGAACCTAAAAAGATTGATTAGGCTTTATTATCGTTTTTGTGCTTGAAATAATCAGCACCAATAACAGCGGCTATAGGTGCCAAAAGGGCAATAGCAATACTGTCATCTAGGGCTACTTTATCTAAACCTGTCCATAATGCTACAAGACCTGCATAGAGTCCAAGACCATAGTATCTAAGATTTCCGTCAGACATAATTCATTTGTGAAAATACCACTATAAAACTATTGATTGTACTTGATTCTTGGTATGTTTATTGATAGGTCCTTACATTCCCTGTATAAATTGATATTATGGTTCATGATTTGGGCTATATCTGTAAGACATTTTGGACAGCTTCTTAGATATAGTGGATATGTACTCTCTTTTTCAAAGAATTCTCTTACTTTTGGCTCTCTTAATATGCCTATGCTGCCATATTTCTCTGAATAGTCCATGAGTTGTGCCACTCTGGCAATAGTTTCACCTACTTCAATATTGAAACAGGCTACAACTTTTTCATATTCACCAAAATCTCTCCTTAAATCTATCATACCTTTACTGTTCTCTATACTAGCCCAGTCCTTAGCGTATTGTTCCAGCTTACCTTCAACATCTCCTAACTCTTTATCTATTATACCTTGAATTTCATCTGATTCATTGTATCTATTCTTGAGTGTCTCTAGTGTTAGGTGAAATTTGTTTGCCAATTTACTCATGGCTGTTAAATATGTGAATTGCCTGGTGTCCTTTGGCTCTAGTCTGAATGATTCCTCTGCCTGAGTCTCCTGTTTCTTCTTTACTTCTTTGGCTTTTTGTTCTACACCATTAATTTTAATATCATTAAATTGATTCTTTTCTATGGTTAAAGATGGGTCATTAGTCTCAATAGGTTGCCAATCATCTTCTTCTAATTGCGACAGGGTGTCGCTTTTTAAGTAGTTCTGTTTGTAAATGTCTGGAAGATTTCTTTGTATAGTTCTAGCACTAATTACTATTCCTTCTTTATCTAGTTGTGAATATAGATAAGAACTAATTCCTGACACTTTCATATCAAGCATATTATTCTCAATTTGATTCCTAATTATCTCACCACATTTTGCAACATAATCACCAAGCGTATATTTTTCCCACTTGTCATAATCATTTTTAAATTCCATTAATGTTGTTCTCCATTGTGTTAATAGAAAATCAACGTCTGACACAACAAATAACAAAAACAGGAAGTAATAAAGTTATCTAGTAAATGTTAAATACCATAACAGCTTATAAATAAAGTGAGTAATGTCACAAATATTCACAACACATAGCAAAGAAAGATGTGAGATTTGCAAAGAATCTATGATAGAATTGCAAGTTGGAAGATACAAATGTGTTTGCTGTGGTGCTAAATCAGATAGTTCTTAGATTTTTAGAATCCATTCCAGTAACTCTATTTTTGATTGGAGCTCTAAATATTGCCCATAGTCTTTATGATGGTAGAAGAATCTTACCGTTTTAAAATCTTGAAGTAGTATTCTCAATTCCCTTTCATTAATCATAATAGAGTTACAGGACACATAGTTCAAAGTAATAATGAATCAGTCTTGGCTTCATCCGTAATGCCATTACTTAGCCCTCTTTATACATATCTTTGTTTTGCCTATATCCTGTACTATCAACTTCATACCATAATTATTAATTTTGTTTTTTGGCGATAATTCCTGTAAGAATTTAATGCCTGATTTTTTAATTAATTTGTTATTTTTGAATGGTTTGTAATTTACATAATGATGGTATCTATTAAATTTCCAAACTACCTTAGCTACATCTGGGTGCATTTCTTCAAGCATTTTTGATTTTGGATATGTGCCATTTTTTGAATAGAATTGTTCGTGATTTCCACCACTCATTCTTTGGGTAGTGACTTTCCCTTGTAAAAATGCGTTAAACTGTAAAGTTACCCACCCATCTTTTAGGACTCTTAATGACAAATCAGTATCTTCATTATATCTTCCACGCCATCTATAAGGTATGTTATTTTTAATGAATAAACAACTGTATATTCTAGTATTTAGAATAAATGGTGGTAATTTAGAAGTTGCTTTTGCAAAAGAATAATAATTTGGTGCTGATAATGCAATATTTTCATATCTCATAATAAAATCTTCCATGCACCTAAAAATAGTTCCACTCGTTACTTCTGCTTTTACATTTTTATTCAGTCTATGAAATGCGTCAAGGTTATCATCTAAAACCCAATGATGATCATACCCTAATTCTATTGAATGGTCCCAAGCATAGTTCCTAGAGGCACCTGGTCCTATTCTTGGGTCATCATCATGCCAAAAAGTATCATATTCATCTATGTATTTTTGTGGTGTAATGAGTAAATTATCAGGATTAATTATTTTTGCATAATTATCATATTCATTACTTTCTACTATCATTTTATAAGGAACGTTCATATCATTTAACGCCTTGTAGGTAAGTCCATTTTTCCACCTTCCTTTTGATACTATGTAAATTGGATATTTAGGATTCATCAACCCACCTTTTTACAGTTTTATTCCAATGTGACTTGAATGGAAACCATATACTTTTAGTTTTTGGTGTAAGTTTTTGATTGATTAATTTAGCAAATTCATTTAAATCATTTTCTGTTTCAAATCTTATTATGATTTTACTAAATGGCTCTTTTTTTTCTTGTGTAAATTCAGGCATATTAACCCATTCATCATTTATTGCCATCTTTAAGGCGAATAATCATGCCACGATAAATATGTATCACAATTTTCACAATACCAATAATCAGTCCAACCTATTGACTCAACATTATAATCTAGTTTATCAGATTGACATTTTGGGCATTTGGCAAACATATTATTTCTTGACATTTCTATTATTCCATTCTTCTGTTTCAATATGAATACATAATTTACACTTTTTTTTGTTTTGATAAACTAAAGGAAAATCATGTATAGAACAAATTTTTAATTTATTCATTTTTTTCAATTTTCATCTTTGATTAATCCCAAGTATTTAGATTCCATAGGTCCCTCGATTAGTTCTTTCATGTTCTTAATCATGTCTATGATAACAGAATCCTTTCCAGTCATCTGGTCTATTTGGTCCCATGATATGTTCATCTCTAATTGGATTTGATGTCCTCTTACTTTGGTTGTTGCATAAGGTATTGCCTTTATTTTTAGTGGCTCTCGTAGTCTTGTTACTACTTCCTTAGTCTGATGGAATTCTGATTTTTCACTCATCATAATTCTCCTCTGCGTCTGGGTCTCCATCTTCTTCGTATCTTGCTTTAAGATATGAATCTATGAGATAGTTCAAGTTCATTCTAATAACAAATCCTTTTCAATTAAGCCTTGTGTATTCTCTATACCTTGTTTGGAAATGTAAGCTTCTCTTTCACATCTTTTACAACATTCTGTACAGAAATCTATTGATTCAAGTGATTTAGTCATGCCATATTCATGGTCGCATATTTCTTCTGACCCACAATTATCACAAAAAATATCATAATCGTTTTCTCTTGGGTTATTCATTCTAACTACCATCTTCAATCTCCATTCTTCTATCTACTATTCTGATATGGGCTTCTGCCAACATCATTATTTGTTCGTAATTCATATCTAAATA
>Ga0209043_1002212_pt1 | contig 10466 bp, 9 predicted proteins | sample SaaInlV_100m_DNA_3_FD_184654 | JGI IMG/M metagenome (GOLD analysis project Ga0209043, IMG submission 184654) | Marine microbial communities from expanding oxygen minimum zones in the Saanich Inlet - SI037_S4LV_100m_DNA (SPAdes) (version 2) | ecosystem: Environmental > Aquatic > Marine >... | reverse complement strand
TTTCATTTTCTGGGCCCTTTCTAGGCTCCCAGACTAACTCTTTAAACGGACCAGTTTAAGTAACCTCGACCAAGTGACGAACCGAAAAAGCCTAAAAAGAAGTGGAGGTGGTGGTTTCAAAAGCCAAGGAACGTCCTTGGTGACCTCTGTCCAGAACCGGAGAAGGTCAGAAAAGACCCGGTTGACCGCGCCTCCGACTGGTTTTTTGGAAAATTCATATTCGTCCTCGTACCAAGTCTTTTTAGCACTGCACTTAGTAGAGGCTACGAGGAACTGATTGAAAAAGACCTGCGCCAAGTTTTTACACCTGATTCGTGGACGCCAAATATTTGGTACTTGCTTGCGGGCGCAATGAACTCCTCTTGGTGGATTTTTCTTATTATTGGAGCTCTCTGCTTCGTGACTTGGGGGTACTGGCTCGAATACAGACCCAAGGGGTTTGATCCTACAGATAATAACGGTGGCTATGTCTTTGCCGGGTTCATTTGTCTCTTCCTTTTTTTTTAAATTTTCGGTTTCCAGAATATCAACTGGGCTAGTCATCACAAATCGATCCCGTACTGTTCCTTCACCCGCTCTGTTTGACCGCCGCCTCGTCTGCACCGCTAATCAACTGAACCACTCGGCTTCTCCAGCCCAACATCCTCGCCTCGCTGGCGACAGCCGTTAATTATCCAGTTGTTTGAGAGGTCATTTTTTCAGAGAGGGTCATAGTCATGAATGAGATCCATTTCCGGGGTGGGGTGCTTACTCCGTTCTTGACTAATAACAGGGAGATATGTAACGACCTCACAAACACAAATAAACACCCCTGACATCAATGGACATCGGTGAAAATGGTGTAACTTTTGGGTGTAACTTTGACCTTCTAAAGTCGTAAGTCATTGAAGCTTAGTATGGTGCGCTCGAAAGGACTCGAACCTTCACGCCTTTTGGGCACAACCACCTCAAGGTTGCGTGTCTACCAATTCCACCACGAGCGCATCACGGGGCGGGGAATATGGCTGAAACACCGCCCGCTTGACAAGGCGTTTCTGCCTCCGGCCTTTTATCTCGTCATGAAGGCACACCGGAGTCTGGGGACACTGGAGTGAAAAGCATCTCCGCGCCTGTTGTCATTCAGCTTCTCAAAAACACTTGGCACCCATCCTGGCCGTTGTGACGATTATCGCACTTTGAATTACTTAAATCAGATAATGGTGATCGAATTTGTATTGTTATTGTTTCTTCCGCCGAGTACGTGTGTCTATCATTTGAGTGGCAATTATCTTGGCCAATACTCGATCGAGAGTAAGAAGGTATTACGACTTTACTGATAGTGATGCCGTGATGGTGCTCCACGATTAGTGAATTTTACTTGAAACAAACCAAAAAAATTATAGCAATAATGCTGATAGGCGAGTTGTTTGGCTTGGCCAATTTGGCAATCAAGGTTGTGGCGCAGGAATATAATTTGACCATCCAGCCAGGCGCCGGGGGAGGCTACGAGTTATCCTGGGACTCTGCTGAGCAAAACACAAACTACACGGTCGAGTATGCGTCTGACCTCGCTGAGCCGCAATGGATCAAGCTCTCGACTGGCAGCAGTTGGCCAATCAACGCGAAAAGTTTCAATTTGCCTCTAGTTTCCGGAGAGACAGCGGTTTTTTATCGTCTGAAGATAGAAGACACCGACCCGCATCAGGCTCGTTGGTTCGCCACCGAAATATCGCCTGACTCGAAAAACAAATTAGCGAGTTACCCGGATCCGGAGTTAGGAATATCGTTCGATGACGACTTCATCATCGTAACCAGCAACGGGATAACGACATTTGAGTTCGTTATTACGACGCCGAATAATTTGAGTGGGCAAGATTTCGAGTCGGAAATACCGCGTTTCCCGGAGCCGGCAGATGAGTTGGCGCAGATTTCACTTCTTGGAGAGGTGGCGTTCACTACGACGGGGTTGCCGATATACGGTCCAAACGAGGCGGATATGCCCCACCCTTATGGGGATCCGTACATCAACGACATTCTCGACTTTTGCCACGGCCACACCGCCAATGCAGGAGATTATCATTTTCACTTTGCACCCACCTGTTTGATTGAGGCGCCGGACGGCACTGAAGAGCATTACAACATCATCGCCTTCGCGTTGGATGGATATCCAATCATCGCCCACTATAAATCGGTGCACGGTAAAACCGGGGACGAGGCTTTCGGTTGGCAGGAGGTCAGCGGGTACGCGCCTGATGCAGACTACAAGGAGAACGTGATTGAGGGAAACGAGCTTTTCACTTACGCGTGGGACAATCACAATTACGAGGCTAATCGCAAGGGGCGCACGCTCGATGAGTGCAACGGACGCGCTTTGGTCAAGATAGGCCTAGCTAGCGGCGAGACATTCGATGAGGCGAGCTTTTTTGGCTTTGAATATGCTTATTTTGTTACTGGTGAGTTCCCTTACTTCATAGCCAAGTACCGAGGGCAAACATCACCAATGACGGTGGCCCACCTGATGGAGGGGGAGGTCGACCTCCCCGCCCTTGATTACTAACATTCAGCTCAAAGAAAATGAAACACCTTCTGATCACAACAATCTCAGCCGTGCTGTTGGTGGGGTGCCAATCTGCTAGTCAAACTACATTCAAAACACCAGGCATCTCAATTCATGAAGCAGCTGAAAAAGGAAACATTGAAGCCATTCAAAAACATTTTGATGCGGGAACTGACTTAAATGAAAAGGATAAATATGGAGATACTCCCCTTCATATCGCTGCGGTCCGCTTGAGCCCGGAAACAGTAATACAGCTTATTAAAAAAGGTGCGGATGTAAATTCAAGAACGAAATGGGGTCGTACTCCCCTGGCGGAAGCAGCTTCGGTTGGATCCGGAGAAATCGCCGAGTTGCTTATCGTCGAAGGTGCGGATGTAAATGCTAGGGAGAAGGGAGGAGGAACTCCTTTGCATCAGGCGACCTACGGGGATCATGTGGAAGTTGCTGAACTGCTTATAGCCAACGGTGCGGATGTAAATGCTCAGGATGACGGAGGGTATACACCGATGGACTACTCATTCGGCGAGACTGCTTCACTGCTCCTTGAATACGGTGGAAGAACCAAGGAAGAGCTATAGTTGTCCTGGCAGAGTGAATAATGGACAAATGCGATCCTTTTATCAAACAATCGAAATCTGATATCTTATCGGTGCATCTTCTAATTCCCTGAAAGGACGCCTGTATATTTAAGCCCGTAACGGTAGGCTCTGGATATTCTTTCTGACGTTTCCAGTGACCAAACGATTTCACCGTTGTTATCTAACTCATTAATTTGTTTTGAGTATCCACTGACAATCAGAGTGTTGCCATTGGGCAATCTTTGCACACTACCTTGGTGGTCGGAAAACTCATACTTAAAGCTTTTGACCTTCTTATTAGTTTGGGGATTGACTTCAACCGCTTCATTGTCCCCGTTGCTCACGGTAAGGATATTACCAATACGCATTGATTCTTTGTTTGCATCCGGGATTTGAATATTGGTGCCAAGATATCGATCTGTAATCCAGCAACCACCGTGAAGTCGCCCTGAAAACCCTTGATTCCATTTGTAAAGAAGGTTGGCGCTGGAACTACTGTGGTCGAAGATGGCCATGGTCCTGCCTGGGGCCTGTATATTTACCAATACCTGGTCGAGTGCGGGATTATAACTGACACTATTGATGTATCCCTGAACCTGATCACCGAGTTTCTCTGATACGTTGCATTCCCAAACAACTTTGCCTCCATTTTTTCCTACGGGTTTAATCTCAAATAATTTTCCAGGTCTTCTTCTTTCCTCAAAGCCGGCACATACCAAAATATTGCCATTCGGCATTGGCTCAACATCGTAACTAGGAGTGAAGCTATCTCCGTAGAAACTGAAATCCCACAACACTTCACCTTCCCAACTTATTTTTTGAAACGTGCCACTGGGATGAGCCCCTCCAGGCCGGAAAGTAAAACCACCTTTGTTTAGCGGAAAAAGGACACTACCGTCAGGCAACAAATATGGGGATGTTTGAATGCTGCCTTCTGCAACTTCCCATTGGTGAACTTTTTCTTTTTTAATGTCATAAAGATAAGCAGTCCTACCGATCGAAAACATTGTGTACCCGGGATATGGCTCAGAAGCTCGAATGCTAGATTGGGAAAGGCCCAAAAAAAACAACCCAATACTTAGCAAGCTGCAGATTTGCTTAATGTCTGCCAGGAAATATTTGTTTAATTTACTTGAATTGAATATTGAGTATTTATTTTTCATAACTGTCTTACAGAAAGAGTGGAGAGAAAAAGGCGTTGTAACAAGGAAATTCAAAGGCTCGTCGTTAAACTTTGAAAGCTAAAGGGATCCAAATACAACCCGTATCACAGCCTGAAGGCGGAGGGATTGTTAAGGCGACAGTAAAACGACTTGAATAGCACGCTTGAAGAGATGACAATTTTCGCGGAGTGAAATTAATACTACTCACAACAATCGCGGCTGTGCTGTTGATGGGGTGTGGGAATACAGGTGGTGCGCTGATTCAAGCTGCCAAAGGCGGAAAGGCTGAAGTTGCCAAACATGCGATTGCGGAAGGCGCAGATGTAAATGATATAGCTCACGAAGGAGGATGGGGGGCTTTGCATTGTACGGCTAGATCTGGCAAAAGTGTATGACTATGAAACCCCCAATGACATAATCATCCATGATACATCAACACTGCCCGGTTCGCGGCTTCACGATCATCGCCACTATGGCAAGTCCGGATCATTCCGTCGAAAGCCGCAGAACGACTCCAGCTTCAACTGCCGTCATTTCAAGATCAGATCCGATGATGAACAGAAGCCGTATATCCAAAGCATTAATCTGCGCTCTAATATTGAGCACTACCGTCACGGTCAGCTTGGGAAAAGAACCAGTCGGAAAAGTCAAAAACATTCTTCTGATCATGTCAGACGACCTGAAGGCCAGTGCGTTGTCGGCTTATGGCAAAACCATTTGTCGGACGCCGAATATTGATCGGCTTGCAAAGTCAGGGATGGTTTTTGAACGCGCTTACTGCCAGGGGCTGGCTTGTTCGCCGTCGCGACCGTCGATGTTGCGGAGTATCTATCCCAAGTCAAACGCAACCGCGCCGACGATCGGGGAGCATCTTCAAAAGCACGGAATGCACACGGCACGAGTGGGCAAGATTTTTCATATGCCCGTGCCCCATGCACAGCTTGATGGCAGCAACGGCAGGGATGTCGCTGAATGCTGGACGGAGCGTTACAACACGAAGACCGCGGAGACGTTTTCACCAGGCCTATACCGGTTGTTGAACTCGGATATCGTGACCCTGAGGATTGAAGGCCGCGACGCCAAGGGCCCAAACCGGATGTGGGCGACTGTCGAAACCGACAAGGAAGATGGATCCGATCAGGCAGACTACATGGTGGCGACGAAGGCGGTTGAGTTGCTGCGAGAACGCAAGAAGGCAGGTAAACCATTCTTTCTGGGTGTGGGCTTTGTGAGGCCACACTTCCCGATGGTTCAACCAAAGAAGTTCTTCGACATGTACCCGCAAGAGAAGATGAAGATTCCTCCGCAGATTGCGGGCGACCTAGATGACATCCCTCCTGCCGGCCGTGGGCCCGATGGTAAGGGGCTCAATGAAATGGAGCAAAGCCGCCGCCGAATGTGGCAGGCGTATTACGGCTCGGTAACTTTTATGGATGAGCAGCTTGGAAAAGTTCTCGACGAACTTGAGCGCCTGGGGTTGCGCGATTCCACAGCAATCGTGTTCACCACCGACCACGGCTACCATCTGGGCGAACATGGATTCTGGCAGAAAGCCAACCTGCACGAGGAAGTCGTTCGTGTGCCGTTGATTATTAGTGCGCCGGGGATCAAGCCGGGACGGACATCGTCATTGGTCGAGCTTGTGGATCTCTATCCCACCTGGACAGACCTGCTGGAACTACCGATTCCCAAGGGCCTACATGGTAAAAGCCTGGAACCGATTCTGCGGAATCCGAATGCGAAAGTGCGCGATACAGCTCTCTCAATCCATAATCGGGCAGGCGGTGGTCTGCGCTCGGCCCGGTGGCATTACATGAATTATGCCGGCAAAGGAGAAGAGCTCTATGACATGATCAAGGATCCAGACCAGTACACCAATGTTGTTTCTGATTCGAAGTACGCCGCCATCCTCAAAAAAGCTAGGGCCCAGTACAAGGACCGGATGGCGGCCGCGAAATAAGCGATGTTCCGATGGAAATAACGTTTTTTAGTGTTCTTTTTGAGAGAAGATTTACTTTTCCCTGCAAGCGTAAGAACGGTGTATTGTCACCACAAATTTATTAGATACGATCACTAAATCTTATGAAAAACACAACGCGTAGAGACTTCCTCAAAACCTCAACCGCCGCAGGCAGTTTTTTTATCCTGCCCTCAGGATTGCTCGCCAACTCGCCCAATAGCCGTGTTTGCACCGCCCACATTGGGACCGGCGGCAAGGGCCGCGTGGACACCGGCGAACTGGTCAAGCATGAGCGTGTAGAGGCCGTTGGCTTTTGTGATGCGGATCGAAATCGCGGTCAGATCGACTCCTGGCTTTCTAAGCACAAGAGCGCCAAGTTTTTCCAGGACTACCGAGAGATGCTTGCGACTCTCGGAGACAAGGTTGATGTGGTTTCCATCTCCACACCGGATCACACCCATTACCCGGCCACCATGGCCGCGATGAAGCTCGGCAAGCACGTCTACACCCAGAAACCGCTCACCCACAAACTGGCCGAGGCGCGCGAGTTGGCCGAATTTGCTGCAGAGAAAAAACTCACCACCCAGATGGGCATCCAAAACCAGTCGCGCGCGCCTTACCGGTTTACCCGGCACCACATCAAGAAAGGCATCATTGGAAAAATTAAAAAGGTTTACGTGTGGTCGTTCAAAAACTGGGGTTATGATGGCAAACCGTTCGCCGAAAAATCCGCCGTGCCCGAGTCTTTGGACTGGAACCTTTGGCTGGGTACTGCACCCGTGCGGCATTTCACCGAGAAGGTGTATCACCCTGGTCAGTGGCGGAAGATTCTTGATTTCGGCTGCGGCACACTGGGCGACATGGGGATTCATATCTTCGATACCCCGTTTAAGTCGCTCGATCTTACCGATCCGCTGTGGGTCGAGGCTGAATGCCGCGCTCCCAATGGCTTTGGCCATGCCGAGACAAACAAGGTGCACTACGGTTTTGCACCCACCAAATATACCACCGACAATTTCACCTTCACCTGGTGGGACGGTGCCGGCGCACCTCGCCATAACGGCAACTCGGACCTGCAACTGCCCAACGGCGACAAGCTGCCCAAGCAGGGCGCTCTCTACGTGGGCGAAGCAGGCCGAATGGTGCTGCCCCATTGTTCCATGCCCACCTTCTACCCCAACTCCGTTCTGGATGGCGTAGACAAAAAGGGATTCCAAAACGTGAACCATTACACGCAATTCCTCGACGCCATCCAAGGCAAGGACAAGACGCTTGCCGGCTTCGATTACGCCGGACCGTTGGCGGAGTCCCTTTGTCTCGGCGTGGTCGCCTGCCAGTTTCCCGGAAAGCGTCTGAAGTGGAATTCGAGGAAGATGCGAGTTTCCAATCTGCCTGAAGCCAATCCGCTACTGGAGGGGAAATATCGGAAGTTCTAATTATAGATTTTCGTAAAATATCCATATACCATGAAACAGAAATCCCCATTTTTACCTATTTTACTTGGATGTGCCCTTGGTACGACCTGGATGAATGCAGCCAGCACCGTCGACCGCATGTTCAGCGATGGCATGGTGCTTCAGCGCGGGCAGTCTGTTCCCGTCTGGGGGACGGCCGATGCGGGTGAATCAGTCACGGTGTTTTTCCGTGATCAATCCAAGAAGGCGACTGCCGGCAAGGATGGCAAATGGTTGGTCAAGTTGGATGCCCTGAAGGTAGGTCCAGCGGGTAAACTGACTGTTTCGGGTAAGACCAATAAAGTTGAGTTCAAGGACGTTCTGGTGGGCGAAGTCTGGATCGGTTCGGGGCAGTCGAACATGGCCGGAGGGGCAGGAGGCTACGCCAAGAGAGATACGGACTTGGCCAAGATTATTGCCGAGGGACCTTATCCTCAAATACGCCTCTATGCCGGTTCCTCATGGAAGGTTGCCGATAAGGCATCCATGCCGAGGTTTTCGGCCATTCACTTGTCCTTTGGCTATGCCTTGCAGCAAGAGTTGAAGGTGCCCGTTGGATTGATGGTCGGTGCTGTGGGTGGTACGCCGTCCGGACGTTGGTTGTCCGAGGAAATGGCTGCCGCTGATGCTGAGCTGTCAAAGAAATTCAAGGCTGCGAACGGTTATGCGTTGTCCGGTTTCATCAACGACCGGGAAGCCTTCATAAAGGAATGGAAGGCCAAGGTGGAGAAGGCCAAGGCCGAGGGAAAGCGCGCTCCGCGTGGGCCCGCCAGAATCGGTGATCTCTATGCCCGTCACATTGAATACATGGTGCCCTACGGGATACGGGGCGTTCTTTGGGACCAGGGAGAATCCAAGACGCAGATACCCGGCGTGGTCGACCAGTACGTGGTAATGAATGCTCTGATAACGGGTTGGCGCAAGGTCTGGGGGCAGGGGGACTTCCATTTTCTTCACGTCCAGAAGCCGAGCGGCGGGGTGTGCCCTTGGGATCCCGAGAACCCGGTCAACCGGGGAGCGAAGGCCTTCAGCCCCAATTTGCCGCGCAACCATTTTGATAAGCCCAACTCCTTGGCCTATCATTTGGATCACGTTCGGATGGGCACGCTCAAAAATGCTCCGTTGGTCACCGCCCTCGACTTGGGAACCGGGGTGCATCCATCCAACAAGTCGGGCTATGGCAAGCGGGCCTGTCGAGTGGCCCTCGGCTCGGTGTATGGGCGCGAAATAGCCACTTCTGGCCCAGTCTACAAGTCGCACAAGGTGGAGGGAAAGAAGATACGTGTATTCTTTGATCACGTCGGTAAAGGACTCGCTTTCCGCCACGCCAAGGTTTTGCAAGGATTCGAGATTGCGGGAGAAGACGGTAAGTGGCAGTGGGCCGAGGCAGCCATTGATGGCGACTCGGTCGTTCTCAGTCATCCTGAGGTGTCCAAGCCGTTGAATGTTCAGTATGCCTTCAGCAACAAACCGAGTTACGCGAACTTCTTTAACAAGGACGGCCTCCCCGGGCTGACTTTCACCACGGTCAAGTGGGAACGATGAATTCGGGCCGACTCCACTTTATACTTCGAAATAATTCTATCATGAAGAACCTCATATTACTTCGCGACAGGAATAATTACATGTTTCAGACCACTCATATCCTTGCTATCGCTTTGTTGAGCATCTTAACAGTCATGTCGTCCCGGGCGGATGAACCCGCTCCTTTTCCAATCTGGAAGTCGGGCGCAATGTTGGCGGAAGCGGAAAAACTGCCTGAGATCAGTAACGTCGATTTCCATGTCATAAAAAAGTGGGATAAGAAGTCTGACGGCTACACGTTCCTCCACGGTGTCGGACTCGCACAACACAAGGGAAAGCTCTACGCATCCTTCGGGCACAACAAGGGCGCCGAGAACACGGTTAGTGAAGAGGCTCAATACCGGGTCAGCGAGGATGGGGGGCGGACATGGGGCGCCCTCAAAGTGATAGATGCTGGAGATGAGCCTGATCTCGCCGTTAGCCACGGAGTATTTCATGTCCACGAAGGCGCTCTTTGGGCGTTCCATGGCGCCTATTATGGGAAGATGAAGCGCGTCCACACACGGGCTTATCGCCTCGATGAAAAGACAAGCACGTGGGAGAAACACGGTATCGTCGCGGAGGACGGATTCTGGCCGATGAACCAGCCCGTGAGAATGGCTGACGGGAACTGGATCATGCCCGGATTTGCTGCGGGGCCCTACTCGAGCAAGGGCGTCTTCCCCGCCGCAGTCGCGATCAGCCACGGGGACAACTTCGGGAAGTGGGACCTCGTGAAGATTTCTGTGGCCAAGGGGCTCAAGAATATGTGGGGGGAGTCGGCGATATTCGTGGATGGCAAGACGATCTTCAATATCTCCCGTTACGGCACCGCTGCAGTGGCACTCGTCGCAAAGAGTGAGGATTCTGGTCGAAACTGGTCGCCGTCATCCGCAAGTAACCTGCCGATGACAACCTCGAAACCCGCCGCAGGAATCCTCAGCACGGGCCAGCGTTACCTCGTCTGCACCACCGCGAAAGGCAGCGGCGGCAAGCGGACACCGCTGACGATCGCGCTCTCGGAGCCGAATGAAAACCGTTTCAGCAAGATCTTCGTCATTCGTCGTTCGCGGCATGATGGCGAACCAGGCGAATCGGCCGATAGACTGAGCCTCTCATACCCATACGCGATGGAGCACGATGGCAACCTATATGTAGGCTATTCGAACAACGGCGGTCGACGCGGCAACCTGAACAGTGCTGAGCTTGCCG
>Ga0209043_1002197_pt1 | contig 10513 bp, 8 predicted proteins | sample SaaInlV_100m_DNA_3_FD_184654 | JGI IMG/M metagenome (GOLD analysis project Ga0209043, IMG submission 184654) | Marine microbial communities from expanding oxygen minimum zones in the Saanich Inlet - SI037_S4LV_100m_DNA (SPAdes) (version 2) | ecosystem: Environmental > Aquatic > Marine >... | reverse complement strand
ATTCGAACCTGCGACCTACGGATTCGAAGTCCGGAACTCTATCCAGCTGAGCTACGGGCGCATAAATAAAATTATTAGAGGGTAATAGGAATTAAACCCGCAACCCTTTTTATATAAATAGTTAATACTTCAAAATAAGGGGGAAATGAAATATCCCCTGATTTTCTTTGAGCCAGAAGTTTTATTCTACTTTTTTTTTCGAAAGAAGGGAATCAAAAATTTCAATTTGATTAATATAGGGTTAAACAGAAGATACGGTGTTTATATTCCTATTAATATTCATGACTTTGTACTTGGTTGAAATTCCCAATCTGCCAGCACGATTTTACCAATTGAGTGTCCTTGCTCTATCAGAGCGTGTGCTTGGCGGAGGTTTTCAGCCGAGATGGGGCGAATGACCTGATTGACCGTGGTCACAAGCTCTCCGTTGTCCACGAGATCAGCAATCGCGTTTAACAATCGTTGTTGTTCAATCATGTCGGCGGTTTGGTACATCGATCGCGTAAACATAAGCTCCCAAACAAAGGTGGCACTTTTGTTTTTCAGTGCTCCAAGGTTGACCGGCTCCTCTGTTTCGACGATGGAACAAATGTGGCCTTGAGGTGCGATGGCTTGAGCCATGGCATTCCAATGTTGATCGGTATTGTTGAGACAGAAAATGTAGTCCACCGTATCTATACTCTGTGCGGTCAACTCTTCCATTAATGAATTGCGATGGTTGATCACCTTATTGGCGCCGAGCTTCAAACACCATGCAAGCGACTCTTCTCGGGAGGCGGTTGCAATCACATTCAGCTTGGCCACTTTGCTCGCTAGTTGGATGGCGATTGATCCCACACCTCCTGCACCTCCAATGATCAGGATGGATTTTCCTTCATCATCTCCATGGCGCGAAATACCGAGGCGGTCGAACAACCCTTCCCATGCTGTGATGGACGTTAAGGGGAGCGCTGCCGCCGCCGCATAATCGAGTCGAGTGGGCATTCGACCCACGATGCGCTCATCGACCAATTGATATTCGCTGTTACTGCCTGACCGAGTAATATCGCCCGCGTAAAATACTTGATCCCCAACGGCATACCCTTCGACACCAGGACCGATCGCGGTGACTTCACCTGCCGCGTCCCATCCTAAAATGCGCGGTGTGGTTTCGGTGTCGCTTTTGGGTGCTCGAACTTTTGTGTCGACGGGGTTGACCGAAATCGCCCGGACATTCACCAGAAGATCTTTTCCCGTCGGCTGAGGGCGATCCATTTCAACATCCACTAAGGACTGTTCGTTTTCGATGGGTAAATATTGATATAGGCCAACAGCCTTCATTCTATAACTCCTGATTAGTGTGCGTTAAATGAAACTAAGGAGGGACGGATTAACTTGTGAGATTCGCTATTTTGGAAACCGATATTCAATATCCTTTTTTTTGCAAAATTCTTTCAGAGTATAGTCCAACGAACCTTCTTGTTTTTTCAATTGAAGATATTCGCAATATGCGTTTGCAAAATCTTTATAACCTCTCCGTTTTAACATCTTTATTTCTCTGGCTTCTTCTCGGGTCAGTTGAACTGCTGTAGATTCTTTCCATGCTTCTTGCAACCAATTATCTTCTGATTTCGACTGACTCAATTGCCATGCTCCCTTAATTTGAAAAACTCGTCAATCATAGTTAAAAACTTTGAGACATCAATAGGTTTAGTGATGTAACCCTTGAATCCAATATCTAGGGCCTTTTTTATATCACTATCCATGGTGTCCGCCGTCAGGGCAATAACAGGAATATTTTTAGTCTCATTCATTGTTTGCAATTTTTAAAATGCGGTTAGACCGTCCATCTCTAGCATATGAATTATCATTAAGATCAAACCGGAAGTTTCAGACTGAGCAATTCCATTCAGCCTCGCATTCAACACATTTATAAGAATAGAGGCGATTTTCTGCAATGTTTTTAGGGATGAAACGGGAATTGAGGCAGGATAAAAAAATGGGGTGAGCGACGGGGTTCGAACCCGCGACCGCCCGGACCACAACCGAGAGCTCTACCAGCTGAGCTACGCCCACCATATTTTTTGTATAAGCAGATAAGAGGCAGATTTTAATCCATCCCTAATCCTTTGTAAAGAAAATGCTAATTATTTAATCACGCGTAAATGACTGCGGTCTCGTTTCGCTTTTGCCTCTGATTGAGGGGTCGGTTTGCCGCTTGTTTTCAGAGATTTCAGCTTATTCGGTTTCCCCCCCATCATATGATCTGCCAGGTTCATATCTGTCGGAACGCTTTCTTCCCACACCTGTCCGTTTTTCATATCCGGATCATAAATAGCCCAAACGGCTTCAAAGGGAAGCAGGCATTCATGTGGCCTGCCGCTGAAAGCCAGAGTAGCAGAAATAGCGTCTTCATTTACTGTGAAGGGCCTTCTGAAATTCAAATTGAAAATCAAGTTTAACGATGAGTTGCCTTTCTGGTTTTCGGGAACATCCACCTCAGGCAACCGGGCATCCAAACAAACCAGAGCATCACCTGTCTCCAGTAAATGCAATAAAAAGTCATATTTCTTCTTGTTCAGCGTATCCATAATCTAAAAATACCACAACCTCTACGAGGTAGGCAATAAGACAATACTCCTAAAGCTAAAAAGGGCCAGTCCGCGTGGGTCGTATAGGTCGATAATCTAACAGTCAGAAATATCCTTAGGATTTTTACTATAGTTTAGCTTGCATTTCCTTTCTTGCTAAGAAGACCACTTTTTAAATCGTCATTGCGAACGGAGTGAAGCAATCTAGGGGAGCAAAGCAATTTTGGATAGCCGCACTTCCTTTGGTCGTTCGCGATGACGTGTAAAAATAACCCGTATTTCTCCAAGACAGGGTCTTGTGTTACCATGCGGGCATTTCGTAACCAAATTTTTTGAGGATATATTTTTATGCGTGGATTGAAGTGGGTTGGGGTTATTTTGGCAGGACTTCTCTGTTCAGGTGTGGCTTGGGCAGAAGAGAAACCTAAAACCGTCGAAGTCTGGAAAAATCTGTTCACATTGACTCACGGTGAGGGCATCGACTCTAACACCACTTTTCTTATCAGCAATGAAGGAGTGATTGTGGTTGATACTCGCGTTACACCGGCTGAAGCGAAAAAAGTGAAAGAAGATATCCGCAAACAAACGCAACTTCCCATTTTATACGCCATCAACACGCATTATCACGGTGACCATAGTTTTGGCAATCAGGTATTTAAAGACACCCACACCATCATTGCGCACGAAAATGTTCGCAAAGCTCTGGAGGGAGAATCGGGTCAAACGCATTTGGAAGTTTTTAAGTCCTTTAAAATTCCTGGGATGGATGAAACGGTGATCACCCCACCCAATGTAATTTTTAAAGAGAAAATGCATCTCTATGCAGGGGAGTATCATCTGCAATTAGTCCATGCTCCGGGTCATACCGATGGCGACCTGTTTATTTATATCGAAACTCTAAAAACGATTATCGCAGGGGACCTGATCACGAGCGGCAAGATCCCTTATATGGGTGATGCTTATATTGAAGATTGGATTAAGGCCCTCAATTATATAGCTGACCTTGATGCGGAAATCTATATCCCTGGTCATGGCGACCCCGGCGGCAAACCCCTTCTCATTGCCATGAAACATTATCTAATTGATCTGCGTCGGTTGGTCACGTTCCAGATAGAAGAGGGCCGTTCGTTAAAGGAAACTCAGGATGCGGTTAGACCGGTTTTAGAAAAAAAATTCAAAAAATGGAAAAAACTGGAATGGCTCGATGACAATATCAAACGCGCTTATATGGAATTCAGCACGAAGCAAAAGTCCTAACCTCCCTCTGCGAGGGTGGCAATTTTAGCGAACCTATAGTTAAAGGCTTGATAGGTCTTTTTTGCTTTATGGGCATTGACCTATTGAGGCCAGCGTCAGGCTGGTAAGTTTATTGTGCTCTTCCGATGAGTTGATATGGTTCGAAGGCTGCGTTCATCTCAAGGAGAACTTTCTGGTCGGAATATTTTTTCAGCCAGGCTTGGCTTAGGGATTTTTTTATCAACAACAGAGCATTAGGTTGTCCTGAAAATGGATTGCCAGATATTTCTGTTATGGGTGAATCCAAATAGTAAAGAAGGTCTTCTCGTACTTTGCCATAATTGAACAGAGACCGATTTTCTGAAATTTGTTTTAACTCCTCTGCAAAGGGGCGAAATGATGTGTGTTCGTTGACGATCCTCGCTGCTGGCCCATAAACCCCTAGGTATAATAGAAAAGCCCAGCCTGTAATTATCCCGCTTATTTTCATTCCTGAATTTTTATGCAAGGCATACCCAAAAGCCAGCATACCTACCGTTCCCATTGCCAGAAGCAGGGTCGAAGGTCGATGCTTGTCGTAAAGCAGTTGTGCCATCCATCGGTCTCGGGAATTAAGAGATAAAGAATCAAAATTCAATTCGGGCAACAGGGTGCTGAACCCTAGAACCAGAGCCAAAAGCATTATCATGCCCATAAAGATTCGGGTGGGAATAGTTAGACTTTCTTTTGCTCGCGAAAAAAATACGGCCAGCATAACCGCTCCCATAGGATAGAGAGGTAGGAGGTAGTCGCCTCTTTTTCCTGGAAACAATGAAAGAAAAATAAAAAGTGTAGCCAGAGCGATGAGGCAGAATTTCCAAGGGACATCTTGATATTTCTTTCCATGCCAGAGTGCGAATGGTAGGAACAGACTCCAGGGAGCCATGCCACCAAAAATTTGAGGAATATAATAATAAAAAGGTTTGGGGTGAATATGTATAGCTTCGCTTCCCGATACTCTGCCCACGGTTTCCTGATAAATCATTTTGGAAAACTCTTCTCCGCCAGCCATCAATCCGACCCCTAGCCAGAGTCCCGCCATTGCCAGCGGCAATGCCAAGAGATAGGCCCATGGCATCGAGAAGGGTTTGTGCAATCGGCTAAAAATAAATATGGCCAGCAGAGGAAACAGCCAACCTAGAGGACCTTTGGTCATTACAGCGAGACCGATTGCCAGTCCTGCCAGCCATTTGAGCGATTTTTTTTCGCCGCGTGACAGTTCCCATAGAGCAACAAATGCTAGAGTGATAAAAAAAGTGAAGAGCATATCGATGCGGGCGTGACTTCCCAGATATGCGAATCGCCAACAGGTCGCTATGATTAAACCAGCTAAGCAACCGATGGTCGCAGAAAACTGGCGCATACCGAGAAAGGTGGTGAGAAACACGGTTCCCACACCCGCTAGAACCGAAGGGATTCTTAAAGTGATTTCACTCACCTCCCCGAAAAGTTTCGAGGTCAATAGTCCAGACCAGTAAAACAGAGGAGGCTTGGTGCGTAGTTGTTGCGGATTGATTTGAGGAAGCCAGATGTTGCCGCCCCGCATCATATTTACTACGGGTACACCTTCACGCGCTTCTCTTTTGGATAGATCGGAATGGAAAATGGACCAGGAAAAAAGGAATGCCGCCAGCAAAGCAGGGCCAATTAATAGGAATGGGTTCAACGATCCATTATTAGGTGCGAGTGAGGGCACAATATTAGTAACCTTTTAGTGAAGAGCGTCCCTCGTTTTACTGAAAAGTCCGATCTATCTCCACCGCGTTAGCGGTTTTTCTTTTTCCAGTAATCCCGAAGTGATGTAGACGCGTCCAGACAGGTGTCCAAGTAGGTATGGTTCGAGGGAATCATTGGCATAACATGGCCACGGCTTTTGTCGTTGTATGGGTACTTCACATCAAGAACGTAAGGTCCTTTATGCTTTAGCATACGCTTTAAAGCTGGAACAACTTCTTCTGGAGCCGTAATACTTTCTGACTTTATGCCAAACGCGTGCGCGACTTCGGCAAAGTTGGCATCACCAATAAAAGTGTGGCCTCTGAGAGATTTGTAAAACCGGTCTTCCCATTGCGCGACCATCCCGAGATGAGCGTTGTTGAGGATAATGTTTTTTACAGGAATATTTTCAATTTTCAACGTTTGCAGTTCCTGAATATTCATCAGGAAACTTCCGTCGCCTTCGATGTTGATTACCTGTTTTTTTGGGAAAGCCACTTGCGCTCCCATCGCCGATGGCAGGCCATAACCCATTGCACCCAAACCGGATGAGCAAAGCCAGTTGTTAGGTTTTTCAAAGTCGAGAAACTGCGCCGCCCACATTTGGTGCTGTCCCACCCCGACTGAGAATATAGCGTCTTTATCAGAGATGGTGTTGATGTGGTCGACAACACATTGCGGAACAATTTGTCCCTTTATGCTTTCAAAGGCTAATGGAAACTCTTTTTTCCAATCGGTAATTTGTTTTGTCCAGGGTTTGATATCTTTTTTCGGTTCTACATATTTGTCGAGAATTTTCAGTGTTTGTTTGACATCGCCTTGAATTGGAATGTCGACCAGAATATTTTTATTAATTTCCGATGGGTCGATGTCAACGTGAATGAACTGAGCGTCTTTGCAGAACTCGGCAAGTTTTCCTGTAACCCGATCATCGAAGCGCACACCCATGGCTATAACCAGATCGGCATGGTTTATGGCGATGTTAGCATAAACCGCTCCATGCATCCCCAGCATTCTCAAAGATAAAGGGTCCTTAGAGGGGTAAGCACCTAGCCCCATAACAGTAGTGGCTATAGGGATACCCGTTTTTTTTACAAACGCTTGCAACTCCTGCGAAGCCCCGCTAGAAATGATGCCACCCCCAGCATAAATGAAGGGGCGTTTTGAAGCTTGAATAGCGTGTGCAGCTTTTTTACATTGCTGAACCGAAGGAGCCAGGTTTGGTTTGTAACTTGGGACATCAAACTTGACATTAAAATCAACAACCGCTTCCTGCTGTTGAATATCTTTTGGCAGATCAACAAGAACCGGACCGGGTCGTCCTGTTTTTGCAATATGAAACGCCTCATGGACAACACGAGGTATATCTGCAATGGCCCGAATCATGTAACTGTGCTTTACCAAAGGAAATGTGGAGCCCATGATATCAGTTTCCTGAAACGCGTCGGTTCCTAAAACAGTGCTGGGAACCTGTCCTGTTATGGCAACCATGGGAATGGAATCCATTTTTGCATCTATAATCCCAGTGATTAAATTTGTTGCGCCAGGCCCTGAAGTGGCCAGACATACACCCACATCACCTGTTGCACGTGCGTAGCCCCCCGCTGCAAAAGCCCCCCCCTGCTCATGCCGAGGCAAAACCATGCGGATTTTTTTAGAGAGAGCCAGGCCTTGATGGATCTCCATAGATGCTCCACCAGGGTACCCAAAAATAACTTTGACTCCTTCATTTTCAAGTGCTTTTACGAGAATATCGCGACCCTTCATGGGGTGTGCGGAAGTTTTCGTAGGCTTTTTAGGAGTAGTTTTTTTCTTAGCTGTATTTTTATTTTTTGTAGTCATAGCTATAAAACCCTCTAACGAGGGGAGCGATACTGAATTAGTTTTTTTTGAATAGGTATGTTCTCACCGGGTGGAACATCAAAAAACTGTATCGGAATTGCCCCTTGAAGTCAAATTCAAATCAATAAAAAGCTCTTTTTTGTCAAAACGTTAGAAGGGTTGGAGATTGTAAGTCGGGAAGCCTCTATATGCTATTCACGGCTTTTAGTATGATCCCTTCCCGCAGACTGTACTCGCTGACCGTAAGTGATTCGCATTTAAATGCGCGCATGGTTTCAAGAACAATTACAATGCCGGCAATGATTAAATCTTCTCGTCCCGGTTCAAGAGGTTTCAAAGCTAATCGTTCGCTGAGAGATTTACTTTTAAGATCCGCAAGAATTGATTCTGCATCTTCCCGAGAAAATATTGAAGTGTGGATTTTTTCTGGATCGTAGGGATAGATATTATTTTTTAATGCCGCAAGTGTTGTCACTGCCCCCGCTGTTCCAATCAGAAGTTCAGGAGGAAACGTAGATAGTTTTTTTTTTACAGCCTGCAGTTCATTTTGAAGGTGGTTTTGTAGGTTAAGAAATTCTTTCTCATTAATCGGGTGCTGAGTGATGAATTTTTCAGTTAGCCTCACCACACCCAGCGAGGTACTGCAAAAACCGGATATTTCTTTTCCTTCAGAAAGAATGAACTCGGTGCTGCCGCCGCCGATATCCAGAGTGATAACCTTGCGGTTATTATGGGGTATCTTCCAAAATACTCCTTCTAGAGTGAGTCGGGCTTCTTCTTCCCATGGGATGATTTTGATATCAATACCTGTTTTTTTTTTCGCCTGATGAACAAATTCCTGCCCATTGGAAGCTTCGCGAACGGCACTGGTTGCAACTGCAAATAAAGGAGGGTCGCCATTCTCCAGACAGGCTTGGCGAAATTCGGAGAGTACTTGAAGCGTTGCTTCTATTCTGCTTTTTGCGAGCTTGCCTTGCGTGTCCATACCTTCGCCCAGGCGAGTGATGCTTCTTTTGGAAACGAGCAACTTGAACTCTTTATTGCCCGTCGACTCAAGGATAAGAAGACGGACGGTATTGGAGCCGATATCAATGGATGCGATTTTTTTCATGGAATGAAGGATCTAGAGTAAAAGGTTTGGCGGTTACCTTACCTGCGGCGGCTCGTTGCTATATGGGGAAGGCTTTTTCGCTGTCCATGGTGAGGAGCAGATAAAATCCTAAAACGGTAAAAAGCAGATTGGGACCCCACGCCGCTAATATGGGATCAAAGGTTCCACCTCGCCCCAGCGAAATGCTCATCGCATAAATAAACGAAAACACAAACCCCATCGCAAGGTTGATGCCGACACAAAACAAAAGACCGCCGTGCCTGCTTGATCGAATAGATAAAGGAATCGCCAGCAGGGCCATAACCACACTTATAAAAGGATAGGAAATGTTTCGATGCAATTCAATCCATTTCATGGAGGTGTCTTTTCCTTCCGAAGCTTGAGCTTTTATTATTTTGTACAATCCGCTAAGGCTCATCTCCTCGGGGCGTTTATGAGCCCTGGATAAGTTTTTCGGAGTTTCAGGCGTAGGGAAAGTTTTCTTTGCAAAATATTCTGTTGATTGTATTCCGCCTTTACCAAATTTGCGTATATAGCCATCTAAAAATTCCCATTTATTGATAGACCAGATGGCCTCTCGAGCATCAATGCGCTGTGAGATCGAATTATTTTTACCAGGTTTTAAAATAATAACTTTTTCTAGTTTTGATTTGTAAGGGTCAAAATAATCGATGCTCCAGATATCGCCGTTGGTCGATCTGAACCAGAGGTTCTCAGTGGGAATTTTCCCATAGGAAGTGCGCGCCTGTATTTTACCCATAAAGATATAATTCATTTTCTGATTGGTAATAGGAGATAAAAATTCACTGCTGGCAAGAATTGTCAAAGCAATAACCAAGGAGGCGCCGATAATGGGTAGGGTGATGCCGGTAATGCTTATTCCGCAGGCTTTCATTGCTGTGAATTCATTGTTTTTTGCAAGTGAGGCGAGGGTGATAACGGTTGCAAGAAGAACTCCCTGAGGGGCCATGTAAAAAGCAATGAAAGGGACTTTGAAAATATAATATGAGACGAGATCAATCATGGGTGCGTCTTTTGCCAAAAACTCGTCGATGCGTTCAAAAAAATCCACGATCAAAAAAATTCCAACCAAACCACTGGCGGTCAATAAATATATTTTCACAAATTGTGCAAGCACATATCGCTTTAACAATGTCATAATTTTGCTGCTTTTATTGTTGAATAATTTAATTAGCGTTTAACGTTGGTATTGCAGAATTCAGAGCCGGGCTTAAAAATTTGAGATCGCGGCGGTTGACTAGAGTTTGCCTTATGTAATCCAAGGTCGGTTCAATGTATTGCAGATAGCGGTCATTGCCTAAAACTTTATGTTGGTAGGCAAAAGTACCAATCGCTTTTAAATTTCTCTGCAAAGACATCCAGTCAAAAATTTTATAAAAGGGTTCCCGTATAACTTCTCTGCCATTTTGTTTCATGCGCTCGATATAATATTCAAGCAACTCACTCCTTAGAGAGTCATTCAAGACAACATAGGAATCTTTCAAAAGGGAAACCAGATCATACTGGCACGGACCCATTCTGGCATCCTGAAAGTCGATCACCTTCAGCTTACCATTATGTATCATTATATTTCTTGAATGATAATCTCGATGCGTGAAAACCCGATCCTCTTTTGACAAGGTTTTGCAAACTGTGCGCAATGCTTCTCGGACTTCGTTTTTTTTGTCCTTGTCCAAAGCGCTCATCAGCATCCCTTGCACGTAATGTTTCAGCATGAAATCGATTTCCCACATTAGTTTTTCTTCATCAAAAAATAAGGAGTGGGCAGGAGAGTCGGGTGTAATGGTGTTGGTGGCGCGAATATGAAAGGCCACGATAATGTCGATGGCTTTTTGATACCAGAACACGGTTTTTTGGGGTTCCTCAGTAATCTGATCCGCCAAGTGAGTGTCGCCACAATCCATCAGGAATAGTAATCCCTGTTTTGCATCGAAATGAAAGATGTCGGGTACGGGTATATCCAGATTCCTGAGAAATT
>Ga0209043_1002186_pt1 | contig 10548 bp, 6 predicted proteins | sample SaaInlV_100m_DNA_3_FD_184654 | JGI IMG/M metagenome (GOLD analysis project Ga0209043, IMG submission 184654) | Marine microbial communities from expanding oxygen minimum zones in the Saanich Inlet - SI037_S4LV_100m_DNA (SPAdes) (version 2) | ecosystem: Environmental > Aquatic > Marine >... | reverse complement strand
ACCTCCCTTTCGTAATTATTTCCCTATGATTTTTACTACCAACAGGTTTACATTCTTTATTACACCCGTGGTTTCCTTTATTGGCTGGTTTCAAGCCGATGCAAAACCAGAGGTATCGATCCCCAAAAGCATTGAACCTTTCTTCGAAAACTACTGTTTCGACTGCCACGATACCGATACCGCCAAGGCTGACCTTGATCTGGAAAGACTTACCCGGTCCATCGTCGATGTCGCGGATGCCCAAAACTGGCAGGATATTCTAGACCAGCTCAACTCGGGTGAGATGCCCCCAAAAAAGAAAGCTCAACCAGGCAAGGAAGAATTGGCAAAAGTTGTCGGCGATCTCACGGAATCCTTACAATCCGCCCAGGCAATGCTAAAAGACAGCGGGGGGGAAATCGCCCTGCGTCGAATCAATAGACGGGAATATGAGTCGACCATCAAAGATTTATTGGGAATTCGAATCCTTGCCCTAAAACTACCAGATGATGCAAGTGGCCGTTTCGATACCATTGGTCAGGACCAGACACTCAGTTCCTTGGATTTGGAGAACTATTTCGAGCAGGGGCAGGAGGTCGTTCGAACGGCGATACACTGGGCAATGCTCCCCCGGGAGAAGGCTAAAGTGGTCCGGAGGGATCCCAAGGAAGTGTCGAGAGGAACAAGGAAGTTCTACGGGATCCTGGATAAGGTGCAGGAGGTGCACGACACCGATCGCACCTGGGCAGAAGTGGGTCTGACCGAAGACGAATGGAATAGCTACAATCGCGGTTCGAAAAAGTATCCGCGGCATGCCAAGTATCAGGAGCGGAAAAGTGTCCTCGGCTGGTACTTCGACAATGTGAAGTATCACTCCCTGGGGCTCATGTTACCGATCCGGAACAGGTTCAGCAAAAGCGTCAAAATCGGGTTTAAGCGCGACGCCCGGGCCTACTACCGGCTGCGAGCCTCCGCAGGTGTCGTGGATGGGGTGGAAATTCGACGATCTATCCGCATGACGGTCCCAAGTGGAAACCTGGAAGCATCGAACGGAAAACCGATCGGTAGTCTCTACATAACCGGGTCGATTGAGGAGCCCTCGACTCACGAGATGGTGTGGTATCCGGAATTCGAAGACGACTTCAGACCGGCAACAGATGAGGAGGCGAGAGGGGGAGGAGTCGCCTTCCTCGAAGATCGGCGCGGTGGCCCGGGGAGGGCACAGCTTTTTCAGTACTACTGGCCCATCGAACCCGATGCTCCGACGGAAACCATCCTGTTGAGGTGGATGGAGGCGGAGGGGCCTTTTTACGACCAGAAAACACCATTCGAAAAAATGGTAGACGCCTACAAAGACGCCTCAACGCGTCTTACTCCAGAGAAACTAGATGCATTTGCAGGATCGTTTCTAAAGATGTTTGCCGCAAGTGCGTTTCGAGGTCAGGAAGTATCAGATGAGTTCGTGTCGAAACTAAACACTTACTACATGGCTGAGCGGAAAGCGGGTAAAAACTTTCTCAAGGCCATGGTGGACCCACTGGCGATGATCTTATCTTCTCCCCGTTTTCTTTACTTGGTAAACCCATCGAACGACGACAAACAAAACAATCGGGCACTGGATGGGCTCAGCCTTGCGAATCGCCTCTCTTCTTTTTTATGGAGCGGGCCACCTGATCAGGAGCTACTCGAACTGGCCAGAAATGGATCGCTCCTTGATAAGTCTGTTCTCTTGAAACAAACCGAGCGGCTCATATCGCACGCCCGGGCGGAAAATTTCCATAAGGGGTTTATCAGCCAATGGATGCATTTGGATCGTCTGGATGGCACTGGTCTGAGCTCACGGTTCCACCTTCACTTCACGGATGCATACATCCACTCCGCAAAACAGGAACCGGTTGAGTTTTTCAAGACATTGCTCAAGGAAAACCTCCCCGCTAATAATCTGATAGATTCTGACTTTGTTACTGTCGATGGTGTGCTTGCCACAAAGTATGGACTCCATGACCAATACTCGGGCAACGGCTTTCAAAAAGTGAGCCTGAGTGCAGATTCTCCCCGTGGCGGACTGATGACCCAGGCCTCCTTCCTTGCCATCGGCACGATGGGCAACCGCACATCACCCGTCATTCGCGGCGCCCTTGTAAAAGAGATCCTGCTCAATGATCCGCCTCCTCCCCCGCCTCCGAATGTTCCCGAGCTTATTGCATCCTCTGCGGAACCCTTCCCCAGTGTTCGGGATCTTGTCGATCTGCACCAGCAAAAGGCCCAGTGTGCTTCCTGCCATGCCCGCTTTGATTTCATCGGACTGGGATTGGAAAACTTCGACGCTATTGGTATGTGGCGAGAAAAGGAACTGGTCACCCATGTTGAGCATTTCCACCAGCTGAAAAATCCCAGGGCGAAAAGAAAGCTTTATCCTGTGGATGCCAGTGGGGAACTTCCCAATGGAGAAAAGTTCAAGGATATCAATGGATTGAAAGCCGCCCTGATGAAACAGCAAAGACAGGTAGCCGCGTCCCTTTTTGAGGGGCTTTTATGTTATGCCCTCGGTCGGGATGTCAGTTTTACCGATCGTCCGATCATCGAAAAAGCCCTGAACGAACTGGAAAAAGAAAAATATCCAGTTCGCGACATAGTCCTCAAAGTGGTCTTGAGTGATCTCTTTAGCCGAAGCTAAGTTCATTGATAAAACTACGATTAGAATATCTCCTTTGGTTTGGAATTATCCAAGCCACTCTTTGGGTTGCAAATGCCAAAGTATCGATCCGTGATTCAATCGAACCCTTTTTTGAAACCTATTGCTTTGACTGCCACGACTCGGATACAGCCAAAGCAGATCTCGACCTCGAAAGACTGACCCGCTCCATAACCAACGGGACGGACGCCCAGCACTGGCAGGATATTCTCGACCAGCTCAACTCCGGCGAGATGCCCCCTAAGAAGAAAGCTCAACCTGGCAAGGAAGAATTGGCCAAGGTTGTCGGTGATCTTACTGAATCCTTACAATCCGCCCAGAAGATGCTCCGAGACAGCGGGGGGGAAATCGCCCTACGCCGATTAAACAAGCGTGAATACGTTACGACCATCAAGGATTTAATGGGCATCCGGATTAATGGAGAGAAACTCCCTGATGATCCGAGCGGTCGTTTTGACACGATTGGACAAAACCAGTCACTCACCGCGATGCAACTGGAAACCTATTTCAAATTTGCTCAGGAAGTCGCCAAAACAGCTTTATATTGGGCTTGTGAACCACGCCACGAATCCAAAGTGCTTGAACGACGGGAGTTTGCCAATACCGAAACCCGGAGCAAGCGGATCTATGAGTTCATGGAAAAAGTCAGGTTGGTCAAGAAAGAGGGAAAGACGCCCGCTGAAGCCGGACTAACCCAAGAAGAATGGAAAAAGTACGACACCGATGGACCAAATGCGCAAAACGGCGTATGGAAAGGTCAGGAACAGTACTACCAACGGAATATGCACATCCATGACAAAGGTCGCATGTTGTCGCATGACCTGCTTGTGGAACATGTGGGGGTCTTCTTCCGCCACGATGCGAGAGCTCATTATCGGGTTCGGTTTTGCGGCGGAACCGTCGACGGCGTAAAAGTACGCCGGGGCGTCCGTCTGATGGAGCACAATGGAAGATTCAGTGGCAAGCACGGTAGAGCTATCGGTAGTTTTTGGATTCAAGGAACGATAGATCAACCTTCGGTACATGAGGCGGAGTATCATCCGGTTTTCGCACCAGACTTTCGTCCGAAACACTGGCACCAATCCCGCAAACATGTCTTCGCACTCGAAGACAAACGGGGCGGACCCGGGTTTGAACAGTTCTACCACCACTATGAACCCATCGAACCAAGTGCACCGAAGGATACAATCTTTGCCAAATGGATGGAAGTTGAAGGCCCGTTCTACGGTCCCAAATCACCGTTTGAAAATCTGATTGAGAAATATCAAGTAAAGTCGGCATCCGACGAAACGCTCGATTTGTCCGCAAAGGATTTCTTAGCTGAGTTTGGCGAAGTTGCTTATCGTAACCGAAGCATCTCCAATGAGTACCTGGAAAAGCTATTGGTATACTACCAACAACAGCGAAAGTCCGGACTCGGGTTTCGTGAAGCAATCATTGATCCCCTGGCGATGATCCTGACATCCACACGCTTTCTTTATCTATGCGAACCGGATGATATTGAAAAACAACCAACCGAGCCAAGTAAATCAGAAAGCGAAAGGACTCTGCCAAATCAGGTAGTTAGCAAAGAACAAATTAATAGAAAATCAAAAGCACTCGACGCCTACAGCCTGGCCAGTCGTCTTTCATACTTCCTCTGGAGCAGCGCCCCAGACCAAGAACTTAACCGGCTTGTCGAAACAGGTGACCTGCAGAAACCACAAGTTATAGAAAAACAGGTCGAGCGAATGCTGAAGAGCCCGAAAGCGAAGAATTTCTTTCAGGGTTTTATGGCACAATGGACACATTTGAAACGTTTTGATTCGGTCGGCCTTGATTCGAAATTATTTTTGCATCGCACGGACGGAATGATTCATTCCTCAAAACAGGAGCCCGTTGAGTTTTTTAAAGTCCTTGTGCATGAGAACCTGAGTGCATCCAACCTTATCGATTCCGATTTCGTAGTGGTGAACGGGGTGCTCGCTAATAAATATGGTTTGTCAGAACACTACGATGGAGATGACTTTAAGAAAGTATCCATCCCCCCAGTTTCCCCACGAGGGGGGTTGATCACTCAGGCGGCCTTTCTTTCGTCGGGAACAATGGGCAGTCGCACCTCACCCGTCATTCGGGGATCCCTAGTGAAGGAGATTCTGCTTAATGATCCGCCTCCCCCTCCCCCTCCCAATGTCCCTGAATTGATCGCATCCACCACAGAACCCTTGCCCAGTGTCCGGGATCTTGTCGAACTCCACCAACAAAAGGCTCAATGTGCCTCATGCCATGCCCGCTTTGACTTCATCGGACTGGGATTGGAAAACTTCGATGCAGTCGGTATGTGGCGGGATCAAGAATTGGTTACCGATGTTGAGCATTTTCGTCAGCTAGCTAACCCGAAGGCGAAAAGAAAGCTTTATCCTGTGGATGCCAGTGGGGAACTTCCCAATGGAGAAAAATTCAAGGATGTACATGGACTGAAAGCCGCCCTGATCAAACAGGAAAGGCAGGTAGCCGCCTCCTTGTTTGAAGGGCTTTTATGTTATGCCCTCGGTCGGGACGTGAGTTTTACCGATCGTCCGATCATCGAAAAAGCCATCCATGAACTGGAGAAAGAAAAATATCCAGTCCGTGACATGATCAAAAAAATCGTCCTCAGCGAACCTTTCTCAAAGTCATAACCAATTACAATTGATAAGAATTTTATTTCAGAGACATATTATAATCATTAACATTCGAGAAACACGATGAACCTCTCCACCAGTCCCAGCCGCAGATCCTTTCTCCGTAACGGAGCCAAGGCGATCACCCTCCCCTTTCTTGGCAGTCTTTTACCGGCTGCACTCCAAGCCTCCACGAATAGCACTCTGGCCGGTGGCACACCGAAACGGCTGCTGTGGATGTCCATGGGCCATGGTCATATGGAAAGACACTTTTATCCGCAAGATTCCGGCTCGCTGGCTGACCTTTCTTTGCCACCCGGCTGGGACCCGATTAAGAAAAACCTCCGTCACACCACCTTGGTATCCAACTTCTCCAACATGCAAAACAAACAGCCGCATGAAGGAAGTGAAGCGGTTCTTACCTGTGCCAATGTGATCGGTTTCCCGGGAAAAGCTCGGCACAACAGTATATCCTGCGATCAGGTTGCGGCTGCTCATTTGGGAAAGGATACCCGCTATCAGAGTCTGCAGCTTAATTGTCCAAAAAGTGACACCGGAAATGGACATGGAGGTGTGGCTATATCCTATCGTGAAGATGGCAGTCCCTTGACTGGCTTCGATTCCCCCCTCGAGGTTTATCAACGCTTATTCGGGGGTAATGTTTCCAAGGAAGAAGTCCTCAATACCCTCAAACAACGAAAGAGCATATTTGACATCCTCGAATTCGAGAGCAGTTCCACCAAAAGAATTCTTGATCGGGATGACAGGGAAAAACTCGAAGAATACACCACCAGTATCCGAGACATCGAGCTAACGATTAGCCGCGAGGAAGAATGGTTGGATGTTCCCTATCCAAAGACCACAATGAAGGCTCCCAATGATAGTCAGGTTTTGGCCAGCGGTTCCCACGGTGAAAAAGCAATCCGTACCATGCAGCAACTCATTCTCGCGGCCTGGAAAACCGATACCACACGTGTGGTGACCTACCGCATGCCCGATGCCGGCCTGCTCAAAAGCATGGATATTTCCTCCACGCCTCACACACTTTCTCACTACGGAAGCAATTCCTCCCTTCATGAACTGAATCTTCGACGCACCCGCAAGTGGATGGAATTGTACTCCGATTTTATTGACCAGTTGCGATCCGCCAAGGACCCCATGGATCCCAACGGAGGCACTCTCTTCGACAACAGCCTCGTTTATTGCGGTGGAGGCTTACGTACGGCTCACCGCAACACCAATGTCCCCTGCCTGCTCACCGGAGGCGGGTTTAAAGGACTTACCCACGGTCAGCACCTGTTCGCCCCAAATAAAGACACTCCACTGGCCAACCTCTGGACCACCATGCTCCAGGATGCCGGAACGGGGGTCGACCGCTTCGCCGACGCCAACGCCACGGCCCATTCCATCTGGGGATAGAGAGTATCTCCTAAGCGTTCGATCTGTCCGAAGATGTCCAATACTTCTTTAAGCGTCCCCGGGTAACCCACGATCAACACGGAACCGGCCCTTATTTACTAGCTGCTTCAGAAATTATGAAGCTTGAAAAATGTTTAAAGCGAAAGGTTTTAAAAAGGTACTCATGAAAAAAATATTAGCCATCTTGTTATTGCTGACATGCAGTATTTTCGCGGCAGAAAAAGATAAGCTCAATGTCATTGTCATCATGGCCGATGATTTGGGTTATGCGGATTTATCCTGCACAGGTTTGGCTGATGATGTGCAGACCCCCAATATTGATCGCATTGCCAAAAAGGGGATTCGCTTTACTAATGGCTATGCAACATCTCCTATATGCAATGCTTCGAGAATTGGCTTAGCAACAGGTGCTTATCAGCAACGTCAGGGGATTTACTGGTATCAAGGCAAGGGACTTGATGACCCCAAGTTTATCACCATAGGTGAATCTCTGAAAGCCAATGCTTATAAGACGGGCTATGTGGGAAAATTTCATCATGGCCGAAATGATCAACCCAAGCATAGAGGGTTTCCACTCAATCATGGTTACGATAGCTTTTATGGTTTTTCGGGTGGCACTAAGCACTATTTAATACACAACAAGGCTAGTGAAAAAAAGATTTACCGTGCCGGTCCCATGTATGTTCAGGACAAGCATGTAGATGTGGAAGGTTTTACGACTGAGCTCTTCGGTGAACAAGGCCGGGGTTTTGTGCGTAAGCATAAGGATGAGCCCTTCCACCTTTTTCTCTCATTTAATGCGGTTCATCATTACATCAACCAACTGCCCAAGTCCTACCTAAAGGAAAAAAATCTAAAGCCTATCCCTGATTTTAAAAATACTAACGAAGATAAATTTAAATGGCGTGAAGAATTTGATTTCCCGAATCATCCACAAGGCCGTCAATATTATCTTGGTCAACTCTATTATTTGGATCGTGAAATCGGCTTGCTTTTAGATGAATTGGAGACTCTTAAAATTGCCGACAAAACCATTATTGTTTTTATTGGAGATAATGGTGGTTGTCTCACCATATATGCCAATAATGGGGTATTGAAAGGTGGCAAGCGTACTAGTTTTGAAGGTGGCCTGCGTGTTCCAATGATTATTTCACATCCTGATATCAAAACGGCGAATATGGTATCCAATGCAATGGTTAGCGCTTTAGACCTGCATCCAACGATTTGTGCCATGACTGGTAGTGAAATTCCAAAGAATGTCGATGGCATCAACTTAAGCCCCATGTTTAACGGAGAACAGTTAGATACTGAGCGTCGTGCCCTCTATTGGGATACACCTTACCAAAAGGCAATCCGCAAAGGGAAATGGAAGCTCTTAATCAATGAGAGAGATCCAAGCGCCGGCAAGCCTGAAAAAAGAGTTGAAGTTCTGAAAGGCACCTTCTTATACGACTTGGAAGAAGATCCGGGAGAAAGTAAAGATCTTAGTTCTGGGTACCCTGAAATAAAACAAGACTTATTAAAAGACCTGCAAAAATGGCAGGCTGAAGTCAACAAATCTCAAAAATAATTGAAGGGAATTTATGTTCAAGAAACACCCTCAGCAACAAACTAAAAAAACTTTAGGTGTCATATGAAAACAAAATCCTTGCTCCTCGCTGCAACGGCAGCTCTATTAAGAAAGCGGACCTTGGTTACATTCCCCTCTCAAAAGTAAAACGAAGATTTCTCTGAAGGAATTGTGTCAGGAAATTTAGATAAGAAGTGTTTTACCTTTTTGAAGCCATAAACAACACCAAGCTTTCCATCTACACGAAGACAGCCAGGATGAATTTTCCCAAGACCAAAACAATTAACCAGAAAAATATGTCACAAGCCAAGGGTGCCACTTTGTCTGACTTCCAGATCTTTGACCTTTCGCAGGATATTGATGAGAGCCATAACTTGGCAGAGACGAATCCAACCAAATACAAGGAGCTCTTAAATACTATGACATTTCATTACCGTGAGTTGGTCAATGATTCCTATGTCTGGAAATAAGGAATCAAGTTTTTGGAAATTATGAAAAGATATATCTTTACCCATTTAATTGCTTTGGTGTTGGGCGGACTGGTCGCAATGATTTTGTCCGACCAGTTGTATCATAATGCTAGCGAAAAAGTCGTTGAAGATACTGCCGTCGAATCAAAAGTTCAGCCAAAAGAAAAGCAATCGATCTTACCTGAGCAAAGAATGAATGATAAAAAAGATTCATTGATTCAAGTTTCTAAAAAAGAACCTGAGAAGATACTGACCCCAAAAGATCACATTTATGAGCAAATGATTGGGGAAATCCCAAAGGATGAAATACTCGAATGGCTGGATAAAAGAAATGGAAATTCGGAAGCAAATGCAATGGTAGGAATACTGCTAGAAGATCCTGAGTTATTTAGAAATGCAATCAAGTTAGACCCTGATAATCCCTACATACATTACCTTGCTGCAAATTTCTCGGAGTTTTCAGATGCTGAAAAGCTGCACCACAGTGAACGGTTTTATTCACTGGAATCCGATAATAGTTATGCCGCTATGAGCTATTTAGTTCAATTGTTGAATGCAGGGAGAAATGATACTGCAATCGAGGTCTTAGAAGAGATTACCCATCGTGAGAATTATGAGGATTACCGTTTTCAAACAGCACTTTTAAGGCAGGAAGCACTCATCGCCAGCGGAATCCACCCAGTCGCAGCAAAAATTAGAGGATTTTTGGTACCATCGGGTATGAATTCTGGCGAGTTATTTGAATCTATAAGGCAGTTGAGTGAAATCATACCATCTGAGGCGGAGAATAAACGTTCCTCAATTGCCAATCTGAGTGCTAATGCAGTTCTACGTTTTAGAGAGAACTCAGCGGAAAGCCTTATTGATAATGTTTACTTGCTTAAAGCTGAAAGAGAAGTGATTGAGAAAATTAATGATGAATCATTTCCATTGTATGATGGTTTGAGCAATGAAGAGGCGAGGAATACAATCCTTTCAGAGTACGAAAAAGTGGAAAAACTCGCTAAGAAATTAGCCAAAGTAAATGTCCCATTATTAAAAAATCCTGTTATCTACAGCCAGTATATCGATCGGAGAATGTTATTTGGTATGGAAAACGCCATAGATTGGGCACTCAAAAATTTAGAGATTGAAGGAGAATGATCGAGGGCCTAAGCACCGAAATTACACATCGTAAATTGAATCACATGCAAAAAATACTACTCCTGTTAGCCTTGCCCCTTTTCCCTGCATTCTGCTTTGCAGAAGAACAACTCGGATTGTCTGAAGATTCCAAAAAGCAACTCGCCGCCTTGTTTGTGGCCAACGATTACCTTGCGGTAGTCGAAATCAATGGATGCACTTTCACCGGGGCTTGCATGGTGCACGACAAAGTCAAGGTCGTCGCCAATTTCAAGGGGAGGCTACGCACCAGAGCTCTTTTTTCTTCGGTCAACGCAGACATAAACGCCCTCGGGTTACCGCCCCGGCGAATCAAACCGATGCCGATTCTAACTTGCGGAACCTATTTGGTCATCGTCCAAGCACAGGAGATCGTTAATTCAAAGGTCGGTAAACCAAAGCCATCCTTCAATTATTTCATTCAGCACTATGAATGGACCCATTGTGCTTGGGCCGTGGACTCGAAGGAAGCGAATTACCTTCGGGAACTTGCCAAAAAAAACAAAAATTTCCAGGGAGACTAACAGAAAGCATACCCCACCCTACCTTGGTTCAATGAATTTGAAAATGACGCTCTGAAGGGATTGTGTCAGGAAATTTGGATAAGGATTG
>Ga0209043_1002141_pt1 | contig 10687 bp, 6 predicted proteins | sample SaaInlV_100m_DNA_3_FD_184654 | JGI IMG/M metagenome (GOLD analysis project Ga0209043, IMG submission 184654) | Marine microbial communities from expanding oxygen minimum zones in the Saanich Inlet - SI037_S4LV_100m_DNA (SPAdes) (version 2) | ecosystem: Environmental > Aquatic > Marine >... | reverse complement strand
TGCATCATGGGGTCTTCAAATGAAGATAAGTCGTTAATCATTTCGGGGTCAAAAATACATATATCGGCTTTGAAACCCTCTCGGATTTCACCGCGTTCGGCCAATCCAAACCTGCGTGCCGGATTCTGAGTCAATCGCTGTACAACTTGTTCAACTGGGTATCCGTGCCGTCGTCGTAGCCGACCCAATATTCTCGGAAAGGTACCCCATGCCCGAGGGTGCTGTAACCCGCCCACGGGAATAGCATCGGAACCTACCATGTAGTCAGGGCGATCTAGCAGACTCATTACGTCTTCTTCAACAGCCCGCCACAGCCGGGCACTTTGAGGGGGAACACCACGAAGACCGCATGAGAATCTCTCTTCGAGCATCACTTCACAGATCATCTGCTCAATAGACGTTCCTCGCTCCGCAGCGACATCACCAAAGCTCATGCCCTCGTAATGTCGATTAGCGTCTGAGGCAATCCACGTCCAGCTATAGTTGTGCAATATTTCGGAATCGCGGGATTCCAACTCACGAATCAGCATTGCCTTGGTTTCAGAATCGGCAAGCCTGCGAAGAGCAACTTCCGTGCCACCTTCGTGGAACCAACTTGGAAAGTGAGATAGCGGGTGTCCAGAGCCGACCGGGTATGGATATAGCTCCAAAGTAACATCGACGCCATCTGATTTTGCGCGCTCGATCGGCTCCATTATCTGATCGACCTGACCGGCGTTACTCGCACTGGTACGGTAGTGCTCGATGTGGACTTTGACACCTGATCGGCGACCTATTTCGAGCGCCTCTTCGACTCCACCACCGAAATATGCACGATCAGTATTGTGATTTCGGGTATGAATGGAAAAGGCTTTATCGTAGCGTGCTGCGACTTTGCACAATTGAACCAATTCTTCAGAATCTGAAAAAGAATTCGGGTAATAGGAAAGGCCAGTAGCGAAACCACAAGCTCCCTGCTCAAACGATTCTTCCATCGTTCGGGTTGCCCGTTTGAGTACCTCACCCCGTAGAGGAACGTCTTCCATCCCGACGGCACCAAGCCGAATTGGGCCATGTCCGAGGAACATGGCAACGTTAGGGGCAGTTTTGTGGTGGTAGTTGTCAAGAGCCGAACTTATGGACGACATATCCAAATCTTCTGGAGGCAAGCCGAGAAGACCAGATAGATATTGCCGATACATAAGGTATTGCTCACGGGGGAGGGGAGCGTACGTGAGTCCGTCGGGACCGACGATTTCTGTAGTTATCCCTTGTCGTACGCCTTCGGCATGTTGACCGTCGTTGAGAAGCGCACCATCAGAGTGAGCATGTGTGTCAATAAACCCCGGTGAAACTACGTGACCAGACGCATCGATTTTTCTTTTTGTATCGGTAACAGATAGATCACCAATAGCAGTGATCTTTGTTCCGGTAACTCCAACGGAAGCATACTTCCCTGCAGCCCCAGTACCATCTATAACCAATCCGTTTTCTATGACGAGATCAAAACTCATGTCCTATTACCGATCTGTCTGTTCGTTGTTTAAGCTCATTTAGTCCAATTGGTTTAAGCGAGGATCGAATCTGTCTCGTAACCAGTCTCCAAGGAAGTTAAATGACAATACGATCAAGAAAATCGCTACTCCAGGAGCGATCGACATCCACCAAGTAGTCGTCAAAAACTTCTGGCCCTGAGCGATCATCAAACCCCATGTGGGCACGGACGCAGGCACCCCAACTCCCAAGAAACTCAGTCCGGCTTCCGCAATGATCATCGAACCTGTGCGAAGAGTCGTAATTACGATGACCACGTGCATCACATTAGGTAGAAGGTGACGGAGAATAATTCGAATATCAGAGGCATTCATAACCCTTGCCATCTGTACGTATTCTCTGTTTCGTAGAGAAAGAACCTCACCACGAATATTTCTGGAACCTGCCGACCAAGAACTGACGGCAAGTAGCGCTATCACCATGCCCAAACTTGGACCCACGCTAATAGCGACGATTAACGCGATTAACAAAAATGGTAAAGACGACCAAAGATCTACGAGTCGCATCAGCACTTCGTCAACCATGCCGCCGTAATACCCCGCAACTACTCCAGTTAGGGTGCCCATGACTAAGCCAAACGCGACAGCCACAGCTGCTACGAATAACGAAATTCGAGCCCCGTACAACATACGGCTGTAAACGTCCCTGCCGAGATTATCGGTACCGAGCCAATGCGTCGAATCACCACCATCCAGCCAAACCGGGGGGATGTTCCTTGCTCGCAGGTCACCCTTTTGAGGTTCGAATGGAGCAATCACAGGCGCGAATACCGCGCCAAATACAATCAAAAACATAATCACTGCTGGGATGATGGGCCAGCGTTTAGTGAATCTAAACACCTGCATGGGCACAGCAACAACGCGTATAAATGTCGACTGGGCGACTAAAGGTTGACTAGTCATATCGGATCCTTGGATCGATAACCGCATATAAGACATCCGCAATAAAATTCATAAACACGTAGGCACTACCAAATAACAAGACAACTCCAGCTAGAACCGGGAAGTCGTTGTCGAGCGACGCTTGGACTGCCAGTCGGCCAATTCCAGGCCATGCAAATACGGTCTCAACAAAAACACTTCCTGTAATAAAGGACGCAAGCACCAACGCAGAAACCGTCAATGGCTGAATCAACGCGTTACGAAGCGCGTGTCTCCAAATCACACTTTTCCCTGAAACACCCTTTGCCCGAGCTAGTTTTACGAATTCAGAGTCAAGTACTTCAAGCATCGAAGAACGGGTTAGCCGTAAATAGGTCGCCCAAGGATCAAATCCAAGAACCATGGCAGGCAGCACAAAATAAGATGCCTGAGTCATAAACGATTCCGTAGAAGCCGCCTTGGTCGCAGGAGGTAGCCATTCGAGCCTAACTGCCACTAATAAGATCATCAGGATGGCCAGCCAGAACGATGGGGTCGCTTGCCCGATAAGTGCAAGGGTTCGGGTGAAATAATCCCACATCGAACCTCGCTTAACAGCCGATAACACCCCTAAACCTACTCCGGGAATCGACGCCAGTATCCAAGCGATCATGGCCAGTTGAAGGGTGGCGGGTAGTCGTTCTGCAATAATTTTGGTGACTGGCCGCTGAGCAGCAATACTCTCACCAAAATCACCTCGAGTGATTGCTGCCATCCAGCGTAGATACTGGATATGGAACGGTCGGTCGAGACCCCATTTCGTTCTTAGTTTATCGAGCGTTTCTTCACTGATTCCATATGAGTCATCTCGTACATATATAAGGAGTGGGTCTGGACCCATTCTCGAGAGACCGAACACGACGAACGTGATACTCCAAAGCGTGAGAATAGCGAATATCAGACGTCGAATAAAAAACTTTTGCATATAGTACCTAGGTCAATTCCAAAGAGACCGACCCCACAATCCTAGGACTGCGGGGTCGGTCTCTTTTGAGGAGGGAATTTACTACTTCAGCTTGATCAACTCTGGTGAGTTGCTTGTCTGTCGTAAGCCCAACTCCATATCCCATGAGGAAATGCTGTTGGGGTTGAACACAAGCAGACTTGGTGACGCAACAATTCCGAATCCTGGGAGCCATTCGCTCATCCAGTCAGCGTAACCGTTGTTCAGGTCTATCCTGCCTTCCAGAGTTGCCTCTCCTGAGACCGCCTGGTAATTCGCAGTCGACTCTGGGTTTTCCAGACCGTGGCTCTTACCACCACGGGCAAGTGCGCTCATCTGGATTCCACGAGGCCAGTCCCAAGGCGTGCTTGCGTAGTTCTCAAGTGGTCCTGTGTCGGTCCATGCCTGAGTTGCAGACCTACCAACCAAAGTTGGACGGAATACAGCGTATTCGTAGTGCAATACGTCCGTGCTTACACCGATTTCTTCCCAGAAGATCGAAACGTTGTCGCCGATCTCTCCATAGAAGTGACCAATTGGCCATGCGAACATCGGCATGCTGAACCGCTTACCTGAAGAATCACGTGGGAATCCGGCCTGGTCGAGAAGCGCTTCTGCTCCATCGGGGTCGTATTCAATCTTCCACTTGTCATCCCAGTTAGGGTTGTTGATGTCGAAGTAAGGAATGTACACGGGCCAACCAAGACCGCTCAAGGCAGCTTCGTTGATGAGGTCACGGTCGATCGACATAGCAAGAGCCTGTCGAACAAGTCGAGCCTGTTCCATGTCATCCATGCCAGCAGGGTTGTTGCTGTCAGCAGGCTTGTGTGGATTACCTAACCAGGGAAGGTCGTGTGTGTAGGTAACGATGTCCAACTCTTCACCCGTTGTCGGGTGGTTGGTTTCCCACAAGTTGCCGGCGAACATCATTGTCACCATGCGAGCAGCGCCGGAACCCTTTGCGGTCATTCCGATTCGCTGAGCTTCCGAAACGTTCGAGATGCTGACATCTGCGATGTCCGCGTCACCAGTAGCTAGCTGAGCAAGACGAACGGTCTCGTCTGGAACGGCAATTCTGGTAATCGACGTTACTTCAGGAGTCTGTCGCCAGTGGTTATCCACGGCTGTAAACACTGCTCGATCGCCTCGTTGCCACGAGGTCATTTCGAATGGACCAGTTCCAATTAGCTGATCCTGATTCCATTCTTCGCCTTCGGTATCGTAAGCATTCTTGCTAACGATTCCAGCTCCTAGACCGTCTTGGCCAAAGAACCATGTGTCCCAGCGAGGGTCAAATGACTCCCAGTTTATTCGTACCGAATAATCACCAGTTTTCTCGGTTGCGTTAGCACCGAGGAATCCAGCCCAAGTACCAGAACCGTCAGTGATACTGATGTTTCCTGTACCCAAAGTTTCCGACAAGTTTGGGTTGGTATCGTTGATATTCCAAACCAAGTCGTCGGCAGTCAATTCACCGTATCCACCGTGGAACATGATTCCAGATTCGATGGTTACATCTACGTACTTAGGTGGTGAGTTCGTTGAGTCAAGTTCCCAAGTCTTGGCGAGGAGCGGCGTAGCCGGTCCGCCAGCGTGAGTTGGCTTGAATAGAGTCTCAACAACGCTCATCATTTTAGCGCCGCAACATAGGTTGCCGGCGTTAAATCCACTTCCGATGCCAGAGTCGGCAATCGTAGACCAAACTAACTGCCCCGAAGCACTCTTCGACGGGGGGGCAGGTTTATCAGCTGGAACCGGCGTTGCAGTTGCAGGAAGGACAGGTGTCGCTGTTACGACAACTGTGTCTCCCTTAACTGTGACCGTGTCACCTTTTTCGGTGACAACTACAGTTTCAACAACCGTGTCACCTTTTTCGGTGACGATTACAGTCTGGATGACGATTTCAGGTTCAACTGCAACTGCATCTCCATCGCTACAAGCAACTACCGCCATTGCTGCAATAGCCAACATTAGCAAAGTTAGCTTGGGCCATAACTTCATATACCGCATTAACAATTTCCTCCTCACTGTTCATGTATTCATAAACAGTGTTTAGATATCGCCTGAATCACGGAAACAGAACCAGTTTTTGTTACCCGTTAGAGTCACAGCACCGGACTGCCCAACTCAGACGATCATAGTCAACGAGAGTTTTACGCTGTGAAGTTAAAGTCACAAGGTAACGAAAGTCACTATTTTAGTTACTTTCGTCATGTTGCCTGTCTAAAAATACGTATTTCGTCAAACATTACGCTCAAATTAAAGTGAATAGATGTACCGATGGTTTGTTTTACTGTCATGGCAGTTGAAAATACGATTCGGACGTGATATCACAACGTTGTCGTACTGTGCACAGGCTAATATGTGCAAATGATTTCTTAGATACGCATCCTGGGTTGATTGTCTGGCATGCATGAAGCGGATCCGAAAACTAATGACTGATACCGATTTTTACAACGAGATCGAGCATTTACTGATCGACAACTCAGTAAATGCTCATGTTTGGGACGAAATAGCGAATGTAATCAAAAGAGTCATTCCTTGTGATCGCATGGTGATTGCATCTACTGACGTTATTCGTGGATTGTTTTCTCCAGTTCATATTTCAGGGTTATCTATTCCAGATTGGGATTCAAGTCCTGTGCACCGACTAGGTCAAAGTCTGATTGGGCAGACTGTAAATGTCGACACTCCTGTTACTTCAAGCACCATTCCTTCGATGTATACGAAGCAAGACGGCGATGATTTAATCCCGGGCGCTCCAGGTGATAATTGGGCCTCAGGTGTAGGAATGCGTATCGTGAACGCCGGCGAGGTTGTGGGCGGTATCGTTTTTTTCTCGCACATCCCCGATGTGTTCGACTCTGATGATTTTCTTATGGTCGAGAAAGTAAGTCGGGTATTGGGTCCATATCTCAGTCAGCAGACACTTCAAAAACAAATTCTCAGAGCTACTGAACATCAGACGAAGTTAGAGCACTTGCTGCTCCACCTCAATGACGATCAAGACCCCGCTACTTTCTTCAATATGTTCTATTCGACTTTCGCTGCACGAACGTCGCTTGTGTACGGCGCCTTATTCGACTACGACAGGTACTCGGATAGGTATGTTCCAATAGCCCATGTGGACGGAATAGACGGGTCCGCAGGCTCAATTTTGCAAGACTGTACAAGGCTGCTCAATGAAAACGGTCTCTCTAGTAATACAGTCCATTTGGCATGCGAGCACAAATCTGTACCCTCATCTCATATCGGAACTGCTCTGGTGAGCATAATCGGATCGTCATCAGAGTTCAAAGAATTGTGCGTAATACCACTTACAGCAGGTAGCAAACGAGTCGGTGCCATCGTATTTGCAATATCAGATTGCAACCCGAGTATGCTCGAACGAGTGGAAGATATCGAATCAGCTGGGCCTGTGGCCAGTGCCTTCCTGCAACTGCACCAGACTTCACGTCAGTGGGACCGCAAACAGCATATTTCTACTGTCTTGCAGTATGCCGTTGATGGGCTGTGCGATGTGCCGAACAGTCATCAAAAGCATGAGTTCTTCAAAGAAGTAATGATTCGATCGATCGGCGCTTCGGCATATTCATTTAAGATAACTCATCGCGTCACTGGAGTTTCGTTTTTTAGCTATGCCTACCCTGAGGATTTCAACGCCGATTCCGTTTCGATGGTTTCTGGTACTGAGCAATTGCGAGTGAATTCACGATTAGATGGTACCCACATCGTTGATCTAGTCGCCTCGTTTGATTCAAGTGCGAACTTAATATCTGCAATGCACGAATTACGGGCCGTCGTTCGAGTCTGTGCATCAATACTAGGTTCATCGATACTCTCTGAGCCTAAGTCTGCAATCACGATTCAATCTCAATATTCTTCTGATTCTCAAAATCATCGTGGGGCTGAATACACCTCCAGTTCTTTCGGTCTCACAACTCGTGAATCGGAAATACTCAGTTATTTGTCAGAAGGCGCAACCAATGATGAAATCGCAACACGCTGCGGAATCACATCGGGTTCTGTGAAAAACCGCCTTGTCTTTATCTACAAAAAACTCGGCGTGAGGAATCGTAGTGAAGCGTCGATTAAAACGCTTGTCACTGGTCAATCAATCTGAACGAGCGGATGATTCGAGTCCCATAATCAGAAATACCTACTCGTTCAACTTGAACTAAGTTATTACGACGATCGCAGGTCATTTCGTCAATTTGAGCTTCGACAAACCATAAGAACTTCCCAACACACTTCTTAGTAATACGCGAAAGATTCTAAAAAATGCCTAGCTATGATCTCCTAATCAAAGGAGGGCGAGTAATTGACGCCGCCAACGGTGTGGATGGCTTGATGGACGTTGGAGTCTCAGGTCGGTCGATTGGCGCTGTGGAACCAGACATTCCAGAGTCACAAGGACGCCGAGTTGTTGATGCAACTGGCATGTACGTGACGCCCGGACTCATCGACATACACGCTCACTGTACTGGGTGGGCAGGATCGATGTTTCCTGAAGAAATGTGCTTTCCATATGGAGTGACTACCATGGTGGATTGCGGGGGGGCCGGATGGCGTACTTTCGACGATTTCAATACAAACGTCGTGCGAAAATCAGCGGTTAGGGTATTTGCTCTTCTTAATATCGTTGGGCAGGGAATGGAAGGTGATGTAGAGCAAAATACCGAGGATATGGATGCTGAACTTACTGCGGCTAAAATTCGACAACGCTCAGACGTACTGGTTGGAGTGAAAGTTGCGCACTATCAAGGTCGTGGATGGGAATCTATCGACCGAGGAATCGAAGCGGCACGCCTCTCGAATTCATTTGTACTAGTCGATCAGAACTCAAAACCCACACGGACATTCGACGAACTGCTCAAGCGCTTGGGACCCGGCGATGGTGTGACTCACTGCTATGGGTATGGAAAGCCGATGATTGGCAATGATGGCAAAGTGAAGCAGCACTACATCGATGCTCGAAAACGTGGTGTGAAATTTGATGTAGGACACGGTAACAATAGCTTCTCGTTTTCGATGGCAGTTCCAGCCCTCGAACAGAATTTCCCGCCTGACACCATTTCCACTGATATGCACCGCTCAAGTCTGCATACGTCTCGAGCTCAGATGACCGAGGTTATGAGTAAATTCCTCGCCATGGGCATGCCGATTGGCGAGGTTGTGGCTCGGTCTACGTGGGAGCCGGCGAAGATGATTAATCACACAGAGTTGGGGACGCTAACCCCCGGTGCTCCCGCTGATATCTCGGTATTGGAATTCCAAGATCGCCCAGCAGGACTTTCGGATTCAGGCCCGACTGGCTACCGCATCATGAAGGCGCAAGGGCGATTGATTAACCAATTGACCATCAAAGATGGAACCGTGCGTTTCGACTACGATGGGCTGTCGAAAGACGACTGGAGCGATACGCCAACTACAGACCTAGACTTGCCATAAACACAATCATGAGTCGTCATGATCTAGTGATAGAAATAGTAATTGCAGGATCGAATTGAAGTTTAGGCACCTAGGGAAATCTGGCTTAGAAGTCTCTGAAATCGGACTCGGAGCAAATAGCTTCGGAGAGACCGGGCGACGTGATATCAAAGAATCGACCGACACAATTCATGCGGCGATAGATCACGGTATTAACTTCATCGATACCTCAAATGTCTATGCACAGGGCAAGTCTGAGGAATATATCGGTAGTGCTCTTCGGGGCAGGCGAGCGGAGATGTTGATCGGAACTAAGTTTGGATCAATGCGGCGTCAGGGTCCCAACAATTTCGGTGGGGCACGAAATTACGTATTACGTTCCGTTGAGGAGAGCCTTCAACGGCTTCAGACCGATTATATCGATGTCTACATGATTCATAGGCCAGATTCTCGAATGCCAATAGACGAAACGCTAAGAACGCTCGACGATCTTGTACGCGACGGAAAAATTCGGTACATCGCTGGTTGTAATTTCGAAGCATGGCGATTGGTCGATGCTCAATGGACAGCCGAAGACAACAGTTTTGCACCGCTTGCAGCTTCTCAATTTGCGTATTCACTGATGACACGCAGTGCTGAGGAAGAAATGATTCCAGCCTGCAGAAAACTGGGTATCGGAGTGATTCCGTACCTCCCACTAGCTGCTGGACTACTTACTGGAAAGATGAACCGCAGCGGTTCGGCACCCGCTGGTACTCGAATGTCTGTTGAGCAGCACACTGCCGACCGATGGATTACATCGCACAACTTGAATCTCGTACAAAAGCTCGGCGATTGGGCTCATGAGCGTGGGCACACGGTGCTTGATCTGGCGTTCGCGTGGCTTCTTGCCGAACCGATCGTTGCAACAGTTATAGCCGGTGCAGGTTCGCCCGAGCAAATTCGTCAAAACGTCAATGCAGCTAACTGGCAATTGACCACGGCTGAGCGGCTTGAGGTCAGCGCTATTGTCGAAAGCAATCCGCCTGAGAATGGTGGCCCCTACTATTCAACCGCAGGTTATTTCCACGCGCCCACAGAACTTGCGCCCAGATTCTAAGATTCTTTGCATCAATCTTCTTCTCGATCGCCAATATCAGTGCAGCGACGATGTTTGTCTGAGGATTCTGAGAATCCACAGAAGGTTGGTCGATTGGCACCTATGCTCGATGGGCCACCCAAATTGTTGAATTTAGGAGAGAATCCCTTTGATTCTCTGAATGACTGATTCGACTTCTTCATCTGAGAGCATCTGAACACCTATCGGAATCGTCTTACCCTCATCGAAGGTTCGAGTCCAAATGGGCGGAGAGCCCTCTTCAAGCTGGCGAATGATGTCGAGACCAGAGACACCCGTTGTGTTCTCGTCTATATGAATAACAACGTTTACATTTGGTCCGAGCTGAGGAGTCGTGGGAATAGTTACATCGACGCCTGCTACATCTTTTAGACCACGTTGGAATGCAGTTCGTTTCGAATCCTCAACGCCTAACCGTTCTTCGTGGTTCATAGTGAACCAGCGTCGAAGGGCAGCGGCAACACCGATAACTTCACCACGATCAGTCTTGTACGGGCGACCGTAAGGGCGTGCTATCCCTTTTTGACCTGCCAGTTCGTATCCGATGAAGTTCTGCTGAAACGCCGATTCAACAAATTCCGCACGCCCAGTACAAATTCCAGTCGAGTGAGGTGATCCAATGTATTTGGCTCCGAATGCAACCACATCTCCGGTCTGAGCAACTTTCATGAACTGGTCTAGCGGGTAAATCTGCCCGGCAGCATCGACGATCAACCGAATATCGTGTTTGTCCGCTAGCGCCCG
>Ga0209043_1002123_pt1 | contig 10731 bp, 12 predicted proteins | sample SaaInlV_100m_DNA_3_FD_184654 | JGI IMG/M metagenome (GOLD analysis project Ga0209043, IMG submission 184654) | Marine microbial communities from expanding oxygen minimum zones in the Saanich Inlet - SI037_S4LV_100m_DNA (SPAdes) (version 2) | ecosystem: Environmental > Aquatic > Marine >... | reverse complement strand
AATTCAGGTTGTGAAATATTTTTTCCCATTACTAAAAATCTTGTTAAATTGCCACTTTCATTTTCAATATTTTTTTTAACAATATCTAGTCCGTAAATTTGAGCACTTAGAGAGGATGCTATCGCAGCTTGCTTAACATCTTTTGTTTTTGAAATCATTTTGGCAGAGCCAGCTGTGTCTGCCCTAATATGCTCTACTAAATTATTATCTTTTATAAATTTTGAACATTGAGACAAACCTTGTGCATGAGAATATACTTCTTTTATATCACCAAGTTTTGCACCAGGTTGACCTAATAAATTATGTTCTATTTTTTGAAAATGTTCTTTGTAAATATTTAGTCTATGTTTGAATATTAAATATTCAATACCAATATTTCCTGTAATTCTATTTGACTCAGGAATAATTATTTTACAATCTGGTTCTAGACTCGCTTTATTAAAACATTCATCAAAAGTTTTACATGGCATTACTTCTGCATCAGGATCAACTGACAATGCAGCTAAATGTGAGTACGCTCCAAAAGTACCTTGAAAAAAAATTTTTGACATTAAACTTTATATTCCATAATTTTTTTTAAGGCTAGATAATCTTCCTCTGTGTCAACACCTATCGGGGAAGAACTTGCAAGAGCTACATTTATATCGATATTATTATCTAAAGCTCTCAACTGCTCTAATTTATTTTCAATTTCATCTTTTGATTGATTTAGTTCAACAAATTTTTTCAATGTTTCAGTTGAATAGCAATAGATTCCTATATGATGATAGGTATTAGCTATTTCTGAAGATCTTCTTAAAAAATTCCTTGCTTTAGAAAACTCGTCATCATTTAAATTTTTGTTAGTTATAACTTTTACAATATTTTCATTATCTAGGTCTTTGAGATCTTTCATTTTGGCAGCAAGAGTACCCATTTGAGATTTGCTACTTACCATTTTTTTATTTAGACTTATAATGTCCTCAATATTAATTGCTGGCTCATCACCCTGTAAATTCATTATCAAATCTACATCTTTTACCTCTAGTTTTTGTAATGCCTCGTAAATTCTATCAGTTCCTGTTTTGTGATTTTTGCCTGTTAAAATGGCTTTGCCTCCATTTTTAACAACATCATCTACTATTTCTTGATCCTCAGCTGCAACAACTACATCTCCAATATTCGCCTCCTGAGCTCTTTTAAATACGTGTGATATGATTGACATATCTCTTATTTTTAAAAGAGGCTTGCCAGGCAGCCTAGTTGCTGACAATCGTGAAGGTATAATGGTTAATGTTTTCATTAATAATAGAATTAATATTATACATATTAAATAGAAATAGAGGCAAATTTATACATTAAATTTTAGTAATTTTTTAATTTATCGTGATATATGTTCAAACATAATATTTAAAAAAAATGGATTCTTTTGAAATTAATAAAATAGTAGCTGCTGTATTAATGGTTGCACTTTTGCTCATTGGTATTGGTAAATTATCAAAAGTCATATTTCATGTAGAAAAACCTAAAACTCCTGGATATGCAGTTGAACTAGAGCAAACCACAACAGTATCATCATCTGCAGAGACAGCAACATCAGTAGAGAAAAAAGTTGATATCGCAGCACTGATGACGATGGGAGATATCACTTTAGGTAAAAAAATTTTCAAAAAATGTGCAGCTTGTCATTCAATTGTTAAAAGTGGCAAAAATAAAATTGGTCCTGCATTATATAATGTAGTTGAAAGAAAAGTTGGAGGAGTTACAGATTACAAATACTCAAAAGCTTTGGCTGCTTACGATAAAAACTGGACGTTTGAAGAATTAAATGGGTTTCTTAAAAAACCAGCTAAATACATTAAAGGAACAAAGATGGCCTATGCCGGACTAAGAAAAGAAAAAGATAGAGCTTCTGTTATAAAATACTTAAATCAAAATTCAGATAGTCCTGTACCACTACCTTAATTTTCCAAAACAATATAATAAAATACTTTTTTGGACATGCACTCTATTAAGAGCTTGTTGCCATACATGAGATTTTTTTCCTAAAAAAACTTCATCACTTACTTCAGATCCACGGGGCAAACAGTGAAGAAAAATACAATCTTTCTTGGCATAACTCATTAATTTTTTATTTATCTTAAATTTTTTGAATTGTTCAATTTTTTTCTTTTTATTTACTTTATCATTTAGAGAAATAACTTTATCTGAAAATATAACATCGGCTCCTATAGCAGCTTTTTTTGCTTCATTATAAATAAATATTTTTTTATTATTTTTCTTTACCCACTTTTTAACTTCCTTGCCTGGTTCAAAATTTTTTGGACATCCTATACTAAGTTTGAATGAAAATTTTACAGATGCAGCTATTAAACTGTCCAAAACATTATTGGAATCTCCAATCCAGCAAATATTTAATTTTGAAATTGGTTTTTTCTTTATTTCTTCAGCGGTAAAAATATCAGATAAAACTTGGGTTGGATGTGAAGATGGACTTAAACCATTAATTACTGGTATAGTTAAATGATCTCTAAAGCTTTCAACTTTTTCATCACTATCAGTTCTCAACATAAAACCATCACCATATGTTGAAAGTATTTTTGCAGTATCTGCTATACTTTCTCCACCTTGGCCAAGATGAAGCTCATTTGATCTAAGAGTAAGTGTCCCACCTGCAAGCTGTTTCATTGCTAATTCGAAGCTTAATCTTGTTCTTAAGCTTGATTTTTCAAACATTTGAATAAGTAATTTACCTTTTAATGGTGCCCCCTTGTCAACTTCTAAAGTACTTAACTTTTTTCTAAGGTTTTTTCTTTTTTTTGCATCAACGATAATTTTTCTAAGGTCTTTAGCCGGTATATCTTTTAAGTTTATAAAATGTTTCATTTTAATTTAATTCTGAACAAACTTTTTTTATTATTTTTAGTGATTGGTTGATTTCATTCTTTTTTACATTAAGTGGTGGTAAAATTCTAACTACATTTTCAGCTGCTCTAATAGTCAATAATTTATTATCCATTAATTTTTTTATAAATTTTGTTTGATCTGTTTTAAGCTGTATTCCAATCAATAAACCTCTACCTCTTATCTCTTTAATAATGTTAGGATACTCATTTTTAATTTTATTAAGATTAAATAAAAAAAATTTTGAAATACTTTTCACATTTTTTAAAAATTTCTTATTTGAAATTATATCCATAACTGAACTGCCAACAGTCATTGCTAATGGATTGCCACCAAAAGTAGATCCATGCGTTCCAGCAGTCATTCCTGAAGCAACTTTTTTATTCATTAAAACTGCTCCAATTGGAAACCCACCTCCAATACCTTTTGCAATTGGAACAATGTCTGGTTTTACTTTTGATTTTTCAAAAGCAAAGAAATCACCTGATCTTCCTATTCCACATTGGACCTCATCTAATATTAATAGAATGTTTTTTTTATTACAGATTTTTCTTAGTTCTCTTAAACACCAATCTGGAATTACCTTAATACCCCCCTCACCCATAATCGTTTCAACCATTATAGCTGCTGTATTTTTTGTAATTTTCTTTTTTAATGATTTATGGTTACCAAATTCAAAATGATCAAAGCCACTTACTTTTGGTCCAAAACCTTCGGTCATTTTTTTTGAACCACTTGCATAAATTGCAGCTATAGTTCTTCCGTGAAAACTATTTTTAACACATAAAATTCTATTTTTTTTAGGTTTACCGATTGAATAAAAATATCTTCTTGCAGCTTTTATTGCAGCCTCTGTCGCTTCTGCACCACTGTTTTGAAACATTACGTAATCAGCAAAAGTTTTTTTAGCTAGCTTTTTAGCTAACATTTCTCCCTCTGGAATTTGAAATGCATTTGAAATATGCCAAAGTTTTTTTGATTGTTTGTTTATAACATTTACCAATTTAGGATGTGCATGTCCTAAAGAATTTACAGCTATACCTTGAACAAAATCTAAATATTTTTTTCCATTGGTTGAATATAAAAAGCTTCCCTTTCCATATTTAAATGAAATTTTTTTTCTATTATAATTTTTTGCTAAATAACTCATAATCTTAATCAGTTTTTATAAATTTTAATTATTAGATACAAGTTATGATTGAAATTACCTATAAAACATTTCTAATATTTTTTGTTGATAACTCTCATATATTGCTTGTTTAAATATAACTCGTATCAGTATATTGTTATTATTTAAAATATTAATACTAGATGTAGATTATGAGCTGGAATGAAGAAAAGGTAAATAAGCTAAAGGAACTTTGGGGCAAAGGGAATACAGCTAGCCAAATTGCTGAAATTATAGGTGGTATCAGTAGAAATGCAGTTATTGGAAAAGCACACCGTTTGAACCTTTCTGCAAAGATTAAAACGAGGGCGGCAACCTCAAATCAAAATTTTGATAATTCTCAAATAGAAAAGAATAATAATTCTAAACGAGGACGAAAAAGTAAATTTAAATCTTTAATTATTGAAAAGGATTTTGAACCTGAAAACCCTAAACAATTAGAAGATTTAGATGAGAGCTCATGTAAGTGGCCCATTGGACATCCTGATGAGAAATCTTTTTACTTTTGTGGTAGATCTTCCCTGAAAGATTTTTCTTACTGTAAATTACACCTTTTGTATGCTTATCAGCCTAAAGGTAAAAAGGACGAGGCGCCAGAAAAAGAAGAAGTTCCAGAGTTCATTGAAAAAAAAATTCAGTCAGCTTAAAATTTAATTATCAGTTTTATTCTCTAGTTTATTTTCAGATAAGTATTTTTCTGTAGAAAATTGACCACCTTCTCTCCACATATAACTATATTTTTTTACTTCTTGATCAAAAAATCTAACACTAGGAACTCCAATATCCGAATTAGTTTTATATTTTCCAGATTTAATATTATCATACTTTAACAGTCTCAATTGATCACTTGTAATTAAAGGGTTTGGCAATATCTCAAAAAGGGATGCTGTTAATTTTGCTATTGGTAATGGAAAAGGTAATAAAATTCTTTTTTTATTAATTAATATTTGTAATTTTTCTAAAATTTTTTTTAAAGATATAATCTCTGGTCCCACACATTCAATAATTTTTGAGTAAATATTATTAGAAATAACATGATAAATTGTATCTGTTAAATCCGAGCAATGAATAGGTTCAAATTTCGTTTTCCCACCATAATAAAGAGGGAATACTGGTAATCTATTTAATAATGTCATAAAATTTGTAGTAAAATTATCATCTACAGAATATACAACAGAGGGTCTTAAAATAGTTGCTAATGAGAAATTTTTTAAAATATTCACTTCTCCTTCTAATTTACTCTTTGCATATTCAGAGTCTATTGGATCATTTATTCCTAAGGCAGATAAATGAACAAAATGTTTGAGGTCATATTCTTTACAAAGTTTAGCTAGCAATGAGGGTAAGACTGAATGAATATTTTTGAATGTATTGCCACCTTTTTTTTCAAACAAAATTCCAATTAAATTCACACAAATATCTGCTTCCCTAAAAAGATTTCTAATTTTTTTTTCATCAAAAATATTTGCCTCAATTATGTCAATATAGCCTGCATTTGCCTGGGTTTTAATTTTGTAGCTTTTTTGATGTATATTTCTTGTTACTACAGTTACTCGATAATTGTTTTTTGTAAGCTTTCTGATTAAGTTACGTCCTATTTGACCGCTCCCACCAAAAATTAGACAATTTTTTGCTTTCATTTGAATTCCGTTATATATGTTTAGAAATGAGTAACAATATTCAACTTCACAAAAATGATTTACCAGATGATTTAGATTTAGGCAATCTAATAGCTGTTGATGGGGAGTTTATGGGTTTGAATGTTAGGCGTGATCCTCTATGTTTAATTCAATTATCTTCAGGTAATTCAGATGCACACATTGTCCAGTTTGACAGAAAAAACTATAATGCACCAAATCTAATAAAACTGCTTGTTAATGAAAAAATAACCAAGATATTTCATTATGGACGTGCAGATCTTGCTCATATTAAACACTACCTAAAAACAGATACAAACAACATCCTTGATACTAAAATTGCTTCAAAGTTAGCAAGATCATATTCAGATAGTCATTCTTTAAAAACATTAATAAAAGAATTTATCAATATCGATATTAGCAAACAGTTTCAAAGTTCAGATTTTGGTGGTGAGCTTACACCTGCACAATTAAAATACTGTGCAAATGATGTAATATATTTACATAAAATCCATGAAGAACTTAGTAAAATTCTAAAAAGAGAAAATAGGATTCAACTATACCAGGAAAGTTTAAAATTTTTAAAAACTAGAGTTAATCTAGATCTAGCATTATTTAAGGATGATATCTGGTCACATTAATGAGTAAAAGATTTATACCAACTGCAAAAAATGTAATTGATCTTGAAATTAAAGCATTACAGGAATTAAAAAAAACTATTAATAGTTCATTTAACAAAGCTGTAATTGAAATTGCTAAATGTCAATCAAAAGTTATTCTATGTGGAGTTGGTAAGAGCGGACTTATAGCTGCAAAAATTTCAGCAACCTTATCTTCAGTCGGAACACCTTCTTTTAATTTATCTGCAAGTGACTCTTCGCATGGAGACTTAGGTAGCTTATCAAAAAAAGATATTCTAATTTTAATGAGTTATTCAGGAAAAACTAGTGAACTTAAAAATATAATTCAATATGCAAACAGAAATAAAATTTTATTAATTGGAATTATGTCAAAAAAAGATTCTATTTTATATAAGGCCTCAGACATTAAGCTTGTAATTCCAAATGTAAAAGAGTCAGGAGGAATAGTTCCTACATCAAGCACTATTGCTCAACTTGCTTTGGGAGATGCTTTAGCAATTTCAGCAATGCAGTATAAAAAATTTGGTAAGCTTGATTTTAAGAAAATTCATCCAGCAGGAAATCTTGGAGCCCAACTAAAAACTGTTCAAGATATAATGTTAACAGGTAATAAAATTCCGTTTGTTAAAGAAGATTTAAAAATGAAATCTGCAATTAAAATATTAAGTGATAAAAAACTTGGTATTTTAATTGTTCAAAATAAATTAAAAAAAACAACTGGCATCATAACAGATGGTCAAATCAGAAGATTTAATCAAAAAAAAATTCACCTTCATTCTATTAAAGTTAAAGATGTGATGACAAAGAGTCCAATAAGTATAGATAAAAATGTGTTGGCAGCTAAAGCATTGGCTTTAATGAACAGTAACAAAATAACCTCATTATGTGTCTATGACAAAAAAAATAAATATAAAACGATAGGTGTATTACATATTCATAATATTCTTCAGTCTGATATTTCATAAATGAAAAAAAAAATTATAATTTCTATAATTATATTTTTGCTAATTTTTCTTTTAATTTTCTATTTAAAAAGTCAAAAAAAAAACATAAAAACTGGAACAATTGAACCAGAGATTTCTAATGACATTGTGTATGGCTCTAACATAATTGAAGATGTGTACTATTCATCAAATGACATTAAGGGAAATAAATATGTCATAAAAGCCTCTACAGGGGAAATTGACTACAATAATTCAAATATTATCTTTCTTACAAATGTGAGTGGATTTATAAAACTTAAAAATTCAAATGATATAAAAATTACATCAAAGTATGGCAAATATAATACTGAAAATTTTGATACAATATTTTCAGAAAATGTAATAATAGATTATCTGGATAACAATATTTTAGGAAAATATCTGGATTTTTCAATTAAGAGAGGCTCTATGATTATGTCAAATGAGATTGTATATACTAATTCTAATAACATTTTAAAAGCTGATGTAATAGAAATGAATATAGATACTAAAGATACTAAAATTTATATGTTTGAAGATAACAAAAAAATAAATATTAAAAGCAAAAAATAAAATGGCTGTAATAAAAAAATTTAGAATTAAGTCTTTTAAAAATATTAACTCTGTTATTGAATTCAGCAATGTTTCTTTAACTTATGGAAATAGATTAATTTTAGATAACATCAATTTTAAAATTAATGAAGGTCAAATCTTTGGGATGCTTGGACCAAATGGTGTTGGTAAATCTACAATCTTTAATCTTATTACAGGGTTAATTAGTCCACAAAATGGTAAAATTAAAATTCAAGGAAATGATGTCACTCAATATCCTATTTATTTAAGAAGTAAAAAATTTAAGGTAGGATATGTTCCTCAATATGGTGGTTATTTTAATGATCTAACACTTCTTGATAATTTAAAAGCAATAAGTGAGATTGTTATCGAAAATAAAAATTTGAGAAATGATAAAATTAATTATTTAATTTCTAAATTTGAACTTGATAACCTTAAAGACATAAAGGCTAAATTTTTATCTGGAGGTCAAAAGAAAAAATTGGTAATTGCGCTATCGCTTATGAGTGAACCAAAAGTATTACTACTAGATGAATGTTTTGCTGCTTTAGACGTGCTTACAATTAAAATGTTGCAAGAAACAATTGTAAGTTTACAACAGGAAAGTAATATAACAATTTGTATATGTGACCATCAAGCAAGAGATCTTCTCGCATGTGTTGACGTGGCTATGATATTGAGTAATGGTAAGATTGTAGCCCAAGACACCCCCTCAAACTTGGTGCAAAATATTAATGCAAAAAATGCCTATTTTGGAGACAGCTTCAAATTTAATTAAGTATTAATGCCCAACTCCTTATTAATAAAAAAAAAACTAAAAGAGTTTAATAAAAAAATTTCTGTAAGTGGTGATAAAAGTATTAGTATAAGGTGGGTGCTACTTGCTTCACTTGCAAATGGAGTATCGAAAGCTCAGAATTTACTAATATCTGAGGATGTCATTGCAGCAATTAAAGCTATGCGAAAATTAGGTGTTAAAGTTATCCAAAAAAACAAATCATGTAAAATTTATGGCACTGGTTTTAATGGTTTTAAATATAAAAAAAATCTTACTATAAATGCTGAAAATTCAGGTACATTAGGTAGGTTAATTTTAGGTTTATTAGTTAATACCACCAAATCAATCAAGCTTATAGGTGATCAAAGTTTGTCTAAAAGAGATTTTAGAAGAGTTTCAGATCCTTTAAGTAAATTTGGTGCGATTTTAAGATTAAAAAATAAAAAAAATTTACCATTAACTATTCTAGGAACAGAAAAATTAGAACCAATTTCATATTTTGAAAAAAAAGGTTCAGCACAATGTAAAAGTTCGGTGATTTTTGCTGGGTTAAGAACCAAAGGAACTACATTTATAAAAGCAAAAAAATCAAGAAATCATACTGAATTAATGTGTAAATATCTTGGGTTACCAATCTCAGTAAAAAATAAAAAAAATTATGATGAAATAAAAGTAAAACAAATAAAAGAGATAAAACCTTTTAATTATAAAATCCCGTCAGATATTAGTTCAAGTTCTTTTTTTATAGTTCTTACTGTCTTATCTAAAAATTCAAAATTATTAATAAAAAACGTAAATGTTAATAATTCCAGAATAGGTGTAGTGCGTATTTTAAAAAAAATGGGTGCAGATATAGTCTTTAGAAATAAAAAAATTTATAAAGGAGAAAAAATAGCAGACATTCAAATTAAAGGTGGAAGCAATCTTAAGGCAATCAACTGCCCCTCAAAACTGAATAGTGATGCCATAGATGAATTTTTAATTATATTTTTAGTAGCTGCTAAAGCTAAAGGAGTTTCTTATTTTAAGGGTTTGGCTGAGTTAAATCAAAAAGAAAGTCCAAGACTAAAATGGGGTAGTAAAATTCTAAATATGATGGGTGTAAAAAATATTGTTACTGATAGTACTTTGAAAATTTATGGTAATCCCAACTTGGAAATCAAAAAACAGGTAGTTATAAAAAACTTTCTTAAAGACCACAGGGTATTTATGACTGGAATAATTGCAGCTTTATCTTTTGGTGGAAAATGGAAAATTCATGATAAAGACTCTATAAAAACTTCTTTTCCAAATTTTTTAAAAATTATAAATGAATTAAAAAAGTAATGATTAAAAGAAAAGACATATTAAAAATAGCAATCGATTCTCCAGCTGCTGCAGGTGCTGGAACTTTAGCAAAAGCTATTTCAGAGCATTACAATCTTTTTTATCTTGATACTGGAAAAATTTATAGAATGGTTGCTTACCTAAAATTAAAATTTCCTAATAAATTTAACCAAAACTTTATCAAATTAAAAATTAAAAATTTAAAAGTTAAAGATCTTGAAAATAAGGAATTATTGTCAGATGAAGTTGGTACTGAAGCATCCATTATATCAAAAGTAAAAAGTACTAGAAAACTTGTCCACTCTTTCCAATTAAATTTTGCTTATAATCCTCCTAAAAAATATAAAGGATCTTGTTTAGATGGTAGAGACATCACATATAACATTGTGCCTGATGCGGATTTTAAATTTTTTATTACAGCAAATGTAAAAACACGAGCACTTAGACGATATAAAGAGTTGAGAAGTTTAAATAAAAAGATTTCTTATGAAGAAGTACTCAAAAGCATTAAAAAACGTGATAAAAGTGACTATAATAGAAAAATTTCACCCCTAAAGAAAACTCAAGATTCAGTGTTGCTAAATACATCGAAACTTACTAAAAGAGCGTGTTTTTTAAAAATAAAAAAAATTATAGACAGGAAAATTAATACTTAATGGAAATTTATAAAGATCTATCAAATCCAGCATCACAAGAATTTGAAAAACTACTTAGCAGCCAACTCTCAAAAATTAAAATAGAAGAAGGTAAAATCATAGAAGGT
>Ga0209043_1002102_pt1 | contig 10816 bp, 6 predicted proteins | sample SaaInlV_100m_DNA_3_FD_184654 | JGI IMG/M metagenome (GOLD analysis project Ga0209043, IMG submission 184654) | Marine microbial communities from expanding oxygen minimum zones in the Saanich Inlet - SI037_S4LV_100m_DNA (SPAdes) (version 2) | ecosystem: Environmental > Aquatic > Marine >... | reverse complement strand
AGAACGCGGTGCTATTCGTGTTTGCAGTAACCGTGATTGACGAACCCACGGCATGAGAATTGTTCAAGTAAATGATTGAGCCATTACCGCTTTTGTTTTCCGTGAGCGTTAAGCCTGACAAGGTAAGAGTTTTGCCGGAACTGACGCTGAACATCGCGTATTGATTATCACCGGAGATCGCCAAAACAGACGCCCCCGGCCCCGTAATGGTCAAGTCATTGGTGATTACCGGCAAATTAGAAGTAAGGGTAATGGTGCCACTTAAACCTGAATCAAACTCAATGGTATCCCCTGTCGCAGCATCCGCTATCGCTTGACGCAACGATCCCGCCCCAGAGTCGTTCGCGTTTTGGACAGTAATGGTTGCTGCCCGAATCAAGACCGATTGGGCCAAAAACACTATCGTTAAAGCCAGTTGGAACCGGCGAAAAACTATCTGTTTCTTGTAAGGGAATGGTTTGTTTGTATTCATGATAATAAAGCTGGTTAGTATAATTTCTGCACAAATCTGATCAAAACCTGTCGATACGCGCCGGTAATATCAATACTAGCTAATGAATCTGGCCAGCTTCTTGATACTAATTCCGCTCCATATATTTGAACTGATTTTGGTGTTGTTTCTTTGTTTATTCATAACTTTAAAGTCTAAACTGCGACTGCCGACAGTTGTGCCCTTACAAAAGCAAATGGCTTAAGGGCAAGAACTCTTACAAATCCGGGTAAATGAGTCAACTTTATTTATAGTACCCTAAACTACTAATTTGAAACAAGTTAACGCTTTATAAATGCCCCCCATCATTCAAATGCAGATTTTCAGAGTTTATTCCATTTTTAGTGCACATCGAGCTTGAAAACCACCAAGTTGCGTTCCCTCGGTTTGCAGACCAAAGATATGCGTATAGAACCCTCCAGCGAGGTCTGCCCGAGTTTAGTTCCATCCGTGTAAAGCCAAAGGATGGACGGGACTGCCGGAGGCTCGGGTTCTTTATCGTTAGAGGCGCTTCTGTTTATAGCAGCTGGCCCGGTACGCCATATCCACACAAGTAGAAGCGGCATCTTGCCACTTCCGCTTCACAAAGTCGTCGCCGTCTGCTCAGTCCACAGACCGAGCTTCGTCGCCGTAGCTGACACTGCTGCGACACAGGCTGTCTCGGCGCGCAGCACATGTGCGCCCATGTGCGCTAGCTTCCAGCCATTTTTGCCGAAAACATCGCGTTCCTCAGGCGACCAACCACGTTCCGGCCCGAGCGCAATCACTGCGCTCGCACCAGCATCGGGTAAAACCGCGCCCAATGCGCCTTTGGCCTCGTAATTATCCAGCGCCACATGCACGTCCGCGCCATGTAGCGAGCTAATCGCAGACTGCAAATCAGCATGCATCACGACTTGCGGGAGATGCGTGCCAAAGGCTTGCTCGGTGCCGAGCCGGATACGCTCACGCCATTCATCGGTCTGCCATAGGCTGCTTTGCGCATACGAAGGTTCGCTACGCTCAGCCTCAAGAAAGTGAATGCCAGCCACACCGAGACTTGAGGCCTCAAACAGGATACGCTTGGCCGTATGCGGCCGCGGCAATCCAATCAGCAAAGTAATCGGCAGCGGTGCGGGTGCTGGCTCCGTGCCCACGACCTCCAGTTCGAAAGCACCGTCAGCCTCGACGGCGACAACCTTCGCACGCGCACGAGCTCCGTTCACAAAGCCAAGGAAAACCAAGGTGCCGATCTTAGCGCGTAGCACTTTACGCAAATGTTGCGCGCGTGGATCGTCGCGTTCGAGTCGAACCGACTCAAAGACGCCATCAAAAAGCATCAAATTCATGGTGGTACGTTTGCCAGCTTTAAAGGGTAAATGGACCCCAGGGCTACCCCCCCCGAAAGCTCCCTGCCTAATCAGGCCAAATAATAAAAATAAAATTTAAGAATTATGGCGCGTGGCTGATGGATGTTTTTCAGCAATTTTTTTGTGCCGCTCTCGAGGTGAAATTCAATCTGCATACCGCACTTGGCATGCAGCTAAACTTTAGCCACAATTATAACTAAAAGCGAATTGGGCGTTTATCTTAAGGAAAAAATGGAGCGGGTGAAGAGACTCGAACTCTCGACAGTCACCTTGGCAAGGTGGCGCTCTACCAACTGAGCTAAACCCGCTCTATCAAGGACTTAGGCTGCTTTTGCGTTGTCGCATTTTAGCTCGCTAACCATCCGCTAACCAAATCCTTACGCTACCTAGCAAAATCTGAGGCGTTAAAACACCATTCGCCTTGCTAGGCGGACGGACTATCTACCTCCCTATCGGCATATAGATCAAGTAAAGCTCATACACTTGCCATCAGGATGCAGCTCGAACGAAAGGAGGGGTAAGCCCGGGGCATGTAGGGGATCGCTCTCCATATCTTAATATGTGGGTTTTCTAGACTCCAAGAGATTCTAAGAGAACACTTACTCTTGTGAATAAGCTAACAGTAAAAGAAAAAGGCATCCCGCAACGCGAAATGCCTCAAACAATTTAAGGATAAAACTCTCAGTAATTAGCCAATAGCACCAAATTGCATTAACATAGAAAGCAGATCAAAGTAGTTTCTAATATTAGTAATTTTTTCATTACCAATTTCAAAAATTTGCACCCCATTGATTTTCTGAAATTTACCAGACGAGGGGTGCTCACCTAATGGGGTTTGCATTGGGCCTGACTGTGTTCCCGTCCATGTAATTTCCAGAATTACGGTGTCACCACTTCCATGTGCATTAGTCACTTCACCTGAACAATCTGACATAATCGATTTCCAGCTTTTGCATAATTCTACAAATTTATCGACACCGTTAATCTCGGTTTTAGTTGGGATCTCTGTGTAATTCACCTCAGGGCATAGTGCGCTTTCAACTGATTCCCAATCACCATTGTTAAAAGAAGCAACAAAGCCCTTAGCCAATTCTATTTTTTGTTCGTCTGTCATTTTCTATTTATGTTACAAAAGAGATGTTTATAAAATACGTTCTTATTGTCGTCAAGTCTTCTCATTCATTAGGAGATCTGTCTCTCAAGCTCAATATGTGTGTCTTCTAGCCTCCAAGAGATTTCAAGAGGACAAGATTACAAGCTGAGGGGGTGCTAGAATGGTCAAAATGAGTGGCGACAATCATCTTGGCCCTTGCTAGCCTCCAAGCACGATATGAATCAAATACTACTCACAACAATCGCAGCCTTGCTTTTGGCTGGGTGCGCTTCAACACAGCAAGTAACAAAACAACAGGCCAAAAATGTTTTGCATGATTTTTTTAATCATCTGGATTTTAAGAATTATGACCGAAACACTTTCAATGCAATTGTTACAGATGACTTTCATATCTTTGAAAAAGGAATCAACATGTCCCGAGAAGATTTTTTTGATTTCATAGATAGCACTCATTCTGAATCAGCGATATCCCATGATTGGATATTGTCTAATTTCCGAATATCCACTCATTCTCAGTCGGTTCACATTAGCTATAAAAATGTGGGTACATTTGTTTCTTTCAATGCAGATGGACATGAAGAATCTGTTAAACTTCATTGGCTCGAAAATGCATATTTAGTTAAAGAAAAGGGCCTATTAAAAATTAAATTCCTGCATTCCGAAGAAATTAAAAAAGAAGTCACCTTTCGCAAACACGGCGGTAAGACGGGTGAAGAATTAAAAGCTGTAGGCAATTAGTTTGTTATTCGCAGGCTTGCCCGGAAACGGAGATCTTTTTTTAGTTTTCGGCTGCTTCGTCTTTGTGTTGACTCACCTCTCTCTCTCGCCTAAGACCGCCTTAAGCATGAAACCCAAAATTAGTAGACGTGAATTCACCAAAACTACTGCCGCAGCTTTTACTATTCTCAAGGCAGGCTCGGCACTAACCTATGCGGCCAACGAAAAACTCAATATCGCCTCTGTTGGTGCCGGAGGCCAAGCCGGCGGAGACATTATGGCGCTCTCCTCAGAAAATATCGTAGGGCTATGTGACGTTGATTGGAACCGTGCTAACCGTATGTTCAAACGTTTTCCGAAAGCAAAGAGATTCAAAGATTATCGGATTATGCTGGAGACCATGGAAAAGGAAGTGGATGCGGTCATCGTTGGCACACCTGATCATCATCATTTTCACGCGTCACTCAATGCCTTGAAACGAGGCAAACACGTCTACTGTGAAAAACCGCTAACTCATTCGGTTTGGGAAGCCAGAGAACTGACTAAGGCCGCACGAGCTGCGAAAGTGTCTACTCAGATGGGCAACCAGGCACAGGCGTCGAATGAAACCCGCCGTGTGCAGGAATTTATTTTAGATGATGCCATTGGTCCAGTTCGTAAAGTTCGCGTTTGGACTGATCGCCCTTCACGTGGTCTCTTCGATGAATACTGGCCGCAGGGAGTCCAGCGTCCTAGCGAAACTCCGACCGTCCCTGACTCGCTGGATTGGAATCTTTGGCTCGGTCCTGCACCGGAACGTCCTTATCACCCCGATTATCTACCCACCAAATGGCGTGGTTGGCGAGACTTCGGGACAGGTGCTCTTGGTGACATCGCCTGTCATTTCTTCGACCCTGTCTTTCGAGCATTAAAACTGCACGCCCCAATCTCCATCGAGGCTTCCTCCACTAGGGTGAATAAGGAAACCTATCCACTTGGATCAATGATTACCTACAACTTCCCCGCTCGCAACGAGATGCCACCGGTTGAGTTAGTTTGGTATGACGGTGGATTACGTCCTCCAAGATTCGAGGAGTTGAAGGATAATGATATTATGGGTGAAAATGGTCTATTGCTGATCGGAGAGCGTGGAATCTTGTTTTCAGACTGGAGACGTTGGCGCCTTTTCCCAGATAAACTTGCAAGGGAATACGGTGAACCGCCGAAAACACTTTCACGTTCACTAGGCCACCATCAGGAGTTTATCACTGCCTGCAAAGGAGGGCCGCCAGCCGGATCAAGTTTTGATTGGGCTGGGCCGTTAACCGAGTCTGTTTTGCTGGGCAACATTCCTTTGCTTGTGGAACTCCGGGAGGAACTCACAAAAGTTCAATTGCGTTGGAATACAGATGATTTTACGTTTCCCAATCATACTAGAGCGAATCAGTTTCTTCGTCGTAATTATCGTAAAGAATGGGAACTATGACCCTTTTTAACTTTATCTTAGTTTGGTAGAAAACACTAAAATAGCAACGTCCTTTGAAAAAACACGGCGGCAAGACCAAGAAGGGAACTGAACACCGCTGGTAAGTCTGATGAGGCGTCGCAGTGATCGATTCCCCCACTAGAAACACAACACGCCGAACTCGTTTCCGAAGCGTCACAGCAAGAACCTATAACGAAATCCATAACACTAATAAACACCACTGACATTAGTGAACATCAATTAAAAAGGTGTAACTTTTGGATGTACCTTTGACCTGTAAAAAACGTGGGTTAATGGTAGAAAGTAATGGTCCCTTTTTTGCAGACTCTTTAGGAACAGCAATCTATTTTCAAACTAGGCCCTTACTCAAATCACCGAACCATCCCCTCTAATAGTTGCGCTGCGAGGCTGATTCATAGAAGATAGCTCCATGACGAATCATAATGAGAAAGTGCTATCGAGATTCTTCTGGGGCTTCCTGCTCTTTGCCTCTCTCAGCACTTCCGCCGAAGAGTCCGGCAGTCGCCTTTACGCTAACGGAAAAGGCTGGAAGCTGGAGCAAGCGGTGGTAGACGATAAGAAACGCCCGCGGGTTCTTCTGATTGGTGACTCGATTCTGAGCGGCTACAAGAACCACGTGATCAAGGGACTTGAAGGAAAAGCCTACGTGGACGCGTGGGTCAATCCCCACCATCAGTCGGAACACCTGAATAATGTGCTACTGCCGGCAGTCCTGGCCAACGGACCCTACGATATCGTTCATTTCAACATCGGCCTGCACGGTTGGCAAGAGGGGAGGATCAAGGGCGGTACCTTCGGAACACTCACGAAAGGCTACGTGCAAGCGATCCTCAAAGCACTACCCAAGGCACGAGTTTTATGGGCGAGCAGTACACCGGTCACGACGAAGGGCGAACCCGGAGAACTCAAGCTTGAGCCAGAGATCAACCCGGTGATTGTGGAACACAACCGTCTTGCGGCCAGAGTCATGGCTGAAATGAACGTTCCAGTGAACGATTTTCATACACTACTTTCGGACAATTTGAACCTAGCGCGCGGTGACCGTTTTCACTGGACGATCCCGGCTTACAAGTTGCTAGGGAAAAAGGTGACGGAGTCTGTGTCACTTGAGTTGAAACCGATCTTAGGCCCTGAACCACATAAACTTCGTGTTGGATCTTCGTCAGTCAACTTACAGGCGGATGGGGGGATGGTGATCGCTGGCTATATTGGACCACGTTACTCCGACAAGCAGGAAGGGGAGCTTCGTGTCACCGCGGTGGTTTGTGAAACGCCTGGCGTGAACAAAGTTGCAATTGTTTCATGTGATGTTCTTTGGATTCCGCGCCTGATCGTTGACGCGGCCCTCAGTGAAATCACGGCGAAAACCGGGATTTCGCCAGGTAATATACTTGTGAATGCCACGCATACTCACCACGCACCCAGCACCGCACCGGCTCATGATTTTGGTGTTTCAGAATCCTGGTGCGAACAGGTGCAGTTGGGAATTGTCCAGGCTGTTGTCGATGCAAACAAGAGCCTCGAGGGTGGCGCTTGCGAATTTTTTTTTCATCTCGGGGAAGAGAAAACAATAGGGGCTAACAGCCGACTATTGTTGCCTGACGGCATTGTTACCTGGATTAATCCGCGCAGAGAGTCTGCTGGCAAGGGAAAGCCAACAGGCCCGTTCGATGCACAGTTGCCGGTGCTTGATTTTAGGGACCTACAAGGGCAGAGCTTGGCGATAATATGGAATCATTCGACCCACACGATCGGTACGCTAGCAAATAATGTCCGTTCGCCCAGCTTCTACGGCCTGGCGGCACAAGAACTGGAAAAAGAGACTGGTACTGTTGTCAGTTTTCTGGAGGGGGCATCGGGTAGTACGCACAACATCGACGCTGTCCCGGTATCCGTGTGCATCGAGCGACTCAAGGCCGTCGTGCTCAATGCTCGTTTAAAAGCGAAACGGCATAATGTCACAAGACTCTTGTCGATCAAGCGATCCTTTAAATTCCGTGTCCGACATTTTAACGAAGAGGATGAGGCCGCTAAGATCAAACGTTACTGCGAAAAATACTTTCAGGCTCAGGCTAAATACGTTGGTGCTGTTTTCGCCAACATGCGGAATCAACTTGAGCCCCAACAAGGGGAAGAAAGGGAGACACTGCTGCAGGTAATGCTCATCGGAGATGTCGCGATTGTGGGAGTGCCGGCTGAGTACTTCACTGTTCTAGGTGTCGACATCAAGAAACGTTCTCCCTTCAAGCACACCTTCGTTGCGGAGTTGGCCAACGACTGGATAGGTTATCTGCCCGATCGTGAGGCACACCGTCTTGGCGGATATCAAACCTGGATGGGGCTTCATAGCTACGCCGAGCAGGGCACTGGTGAACGCGTTGCAGACGATGTAGTTGCGATGCTTAAGGAGCTTCATGATTGAGTTAAAATGAAGTGGCACAAACCCGAAATAGAGCCACGCGCTCGCCTGAAACACCGCATCCGCTACTCCACCCAAGCCCCCCATGCTCTCAATAGCAACCGCTGACCATGGATCACAAAATCAAAAGTAGTCGTTGCGGACAAAAGCGCCTTCTGCCCTGCTTAGGATTTCTAATGTTCATTGATGAACGAGAATACCATAAGCATCCGACCACTGATGAATAATCACGTGGAAACCGAACTTCAAATGCTGTTTTTAATCCCGCTTGGACCAATGACATAAACTTCGAGAATAATCTAACATGCTACAAAAATATATTTGCCTTGGCGCCTGCCTCATTAATTCTATCACTTCAACCGCTGCTGAACCGATATTACTTGACGATCAGTTTCAACTTCCTCCAGGATTTCACATTTATCGAGCTGCCGAACCCGAATTGACAGGTGGATCTTACGACCTAACATTAGATGGTCAGGGCCGATTGTTGGTGGCAGAGGGGAATTCACTTCGTCGTGTTGTTGATACGGATAACGATGGTATTTACGACGCCCAAGATACGATCGCTGCTGGCACTCCACTTCGTGGACGCGGACCACAAGGGCTTCTAGTGTTCGATGACAGTCTTTATACGGTCTCGGGCGATGGAGTGCAGCTCTTTAGCGGATATAACTCGGGAGCCAAACTGAAACATGAGCGACGACTCGGCGCGCCGTTCAACACCGGAGGCGACCATGCGGCGCACACTATTCTCCGCGGTTTGGATGGATACATCTATCTCGTTTCTGGTGATGGCGGCGGCATTGGAGAGCGAAAGCACATCACTCAAGAAAACTCGCCGGTGCGCGAAGAGCGAAACGCATCGGTGTTTCGTTTTGATCCCGAAGGAGAGACGTGGGAGTGCATCGGCTCGGGAGGACGCAATCCGCCTAGTTTGGGAATGAACTATCTTGGAGAGTTATTCAGCTTCGATAGCGACATGGAATTTCATGTGGACGTACCCTTCTACCGTCCGGTACGACTAAACCACTGGGCAACCGGTGGTGACCAGGGGTGGCAAGGGGTCGGGGCTTTTCCTCCGCATTATGTGGATTGTTTGCCCGGCGTTCTGGAAGTCGGCCGCGGCTCACCCAACTGGGGTGTCTTTTACGAGCACACACAGTTTCCCCAAAAGTATCGTGATTCATTCATCGTTTGTGACTACCGCTGGAAGTCCGCGACGACCGGAAGATACGCTAGCTCGGGCAGACTGGTCGTGTTTCATTTAAAACGCCGCGGCGGAACCTGGAATGCTGAACTGACCGAACTCGCAAAAGCGAAACCTGGCGCCAAGCACAAAAACGGCAGGCCAATCAACTTCGCGCTTGTCGATGTCGCTGTCGCGCCCGACGGAAGCATCCTAGTCACAGACCACAGCCAGGGTGTCTGGAGGATTTTCTACGATCCAGCCGAAAAGCCCAAAGTGCCTCCAATTGTTCCTAACTGGTCGATACCCACGAGTGACTTGTTGGTCGAACTTCTACGCCTGCCCCAGCAGGGCTCGGAATGGAGTCGTTTAATGGGAATCGCGATCAAAGGGCAAGCCCGTTTCAATGTAACCAAAGCGCTACAGGTGGCCTCACTGGACAAAACGCTGCCCAGTCGGTCGCGACTCCGAGCAATTCGCCTACTGGCTCCCAAGTTCGAAACGCTATCAAGCGATTTCATCTCCAAACTGGCCGAATCACCAGATGAAGAAGTTCGTGGCCAGGCAGCATGGCTGACCGGTATTCGAGGAAAAGCAGAACACGAAATCGCCTTGAAACTATTGGACGACTTCGAACCCTTCGTGCGTCGTCGCGCCGCTGAGGCGATGATGCGCATGCCCTCTGCCAATGCGGATGCCGCATTAATCCAACGACTTGATGATACTGATCGCTTTGTTCGATACTCGGCCATGGTGGCTCTTTCACATCGTCCGACGAGCGAATACTTCGGAGCATCCAGCAAGATATCGAGCCCAAGAGTGTTGATTCGACTGCTTGTTGCCGCTCATCTGCGCAAGGAGCGACCAAAGCCGAAAGACGCCGCGGATGTGATCAAACAACTGTTAGAAAACCGCAATCTCAGCTCCGAAGATCAAATTGATTTGCTACGTTTGTTGGCACTCTATCGAAAGGAAGTGGAAGCCGATGGGGAATGTTTAGAGCTAGTGACCGCGTACCTGACCAACGAGTTCCCGTATGCCAATCCAAAGGCGCGATGGGAACAAATACGTCTGATAGGCGCATATAGGCTCTCTCAGATGTTAGCTCCCCTGATCAACGAGTTACTAAAAGAAAAAGACCATGTCACCCAGTTTCATATTGCGACTTCGCTCGCCGATCTACCTCGGCCTGAGGTGGGCTGGAACAGCGATCACCGCGAAAAGTTGGCTGACTGGTTGATCTCCACTCAAGATGGCTGGTTTTCCGAATTCGGAAAAAAAGGACTGCAGTTTCCAGGTTTTTGGGGAACCGTGCTTAACAAGCTTGGCGGTTTACACGCCGATATTCTAGTAGCCAAATTGGGACAGCTCAAACCAGATGGCCAACTAGCGAAAAGCTCTCTTTCTCAAATTGATTCTGCGCCCGATGCAGACGAGATCTTGATCGGTCACTACAATCGAGCTCAGGACAATGCCGTTCGTCTAAATATCATAAATATTTTGGAACGCGTTACCACGAACAAGGCCACTCAGTTCATTCTGGACCAGCTGGCAACAGTCAAAGATCGCGATTTGCGCAGAGCATTGATTTTGGGTGCGTCAACGAATGGCCGCAGAGTAAAACCGAAGTATTTTCTGACGGCACTGTTTGAATTTGATGACCCAGACACGATTAATTCTTGTGCATTGGGCATTGCCACATTCGGCAAGACGCTAGACTTGATCCCGTGGGAACCTGCGACGCCAATTGCCGGGCATATAGGAGCCAAAGCCGTCCATTTTCGATTACTCGAACTGATGGAGCGCCAGCCAGCCAACGCGAGTCAACTCGAACATGCCCTATCGGTCCTTACTGGGCACAATCCAATCAGGGAAAATGCCCATCCACGTGTTATCTGGTCATCCACCTCGCAGGATAATGGTGACAAAGCATGGTTCGCCCGGGAGTTTAATGTCACGAGCACGCCTACCAAAGTGGAATTGGTGATTACCTGCGATAACGAGTTCAAAGCTTTTATTAATGGAAAGCATATTGCAGCAAGCAAGACTTGGGAG